>Ga0210028_1002440_pt1 | contig 14815 bp, 8 predicted proteins | sample CryGeymeta201513_FD_185468 | JGI IMG/M metagenome (GOLD analysis project Ga0210028, IMG submission 185468) | Groundwater microbial communities from Crystal Geyser aquifers in Utah, USA - Crystal Geyser metaG 2015-13 (SPAdes) (version 2) | ecosystem: Environmental > Aquatic > Deep subsurface >...
TGTGCGGATTGTCACGACAACACGGTCGACAACGCCACTGCGGCCAGCCAACACCTTGACCTGAATATCGATGCCTTTGATGCCACTCCGGCAGACCTCGGCTATCCGGCCGACAAGGTGCTGAATACTCCCTTCACCACCTGTAACGCAGCGGCCTGCCACAGCGATGGTCGCAATAACCTAGTTACAACCCCGGTCTGGGGCACGCCTTCGGCCTGTGCCGAGTGTCATGCTGAAGTTCCGGCCACCGGCAGCCATACGGCTCACATGGGCGTCAGTGGTGTCACCTGTAGCGATTGTCACACCGGCACCACCCAGGGCACCACCGCCGGTGCAGGACACCGTGATAACAATATCGATACCGCGGCAGCACTTGGCTACACCCAGAACAAAACCATTGCTTCGGCTTTTGAAACCTGTGCCACTGCCAGCTGTCACGATAACGGTCTCGGTGTAGCAGTTGCCAGCCCGGTCTGGGGCACTGCGATCAATAACTGTTCCGAATGTCACCTGAATCAGCCCGGTACCGGCAGTCACACGGTTCACCTGTCATCCGGCGCAACCTGCGGCAGCTGTCACGATGGTGCCGTTCAAGGCACCACCGCCCCGGCACTCCATGGCAATAACCTGGTTGATGTCTATGATGTGAATCCTAGTGACCTCGGCTACCCGCAGGGTGTTGCTAAAGGCATCGGCACCTGGACAACCTGTAACGCCACCAGCTGTCATAATAACGGCCAGAGTGGTTTGGATACGGATCTTGGTAATGTTGGCGCCAGCAATGTCACCACGCCGGTCTGGGGAACCACCTCGGTCTGCGCTGAGTGTCACGTTGCCACCCCGACTTCGGCCAAGCACGATGAACACCTTGGTTCATACGGTTCAACCTGTGGCGATTGCCACGCTGGCGCAGTCGCGGGCTCTAATGGTGGCACCAACCACCGTGACGGTCTGATCAGCGTTGGTTCCAAGGCTATTTACAATGCTGCCGGTACTCCGGGTAACGGTTGGGGCAGCTGTACTAATAGCGCCACCGGTTGCCATCCAGGCCAGACCCGTAACTGGGACGCCACTGGCCCCTCCTGTAACTCCTGTCACGGCGCTTCCAGTGCCGGAACCGGCGAGCCGTTGGTTGCAGGAGATATGCTTTCAACCAACCCGCTTGGTCAGCACAATACCCACGTTAACTCTGGTGGTATGAACTGTGCGACTTGCCATAACGGTGGCCATAACGAAACGAACGGCCTGACCGGTCAGGATGATACCCTGCAAATCAGCTTCAGTGGTACCTTGGCCGCCGGCGGCAGTTACAACCCGCCCGGCACCTGGACGACGGGTAAGTGGCTCTACAGCCAGACCTCGACCACGGCCACTCAGGACTGCTCGAACCTCTACTGCCACAGTAGCGGCCAGGCTGATGGCGGCATCGGCGCACCGACCTATGCCACGCCTGACTGGGGCAACGCTGCCAGCGGTGCCTGCGGTACTTGTCACGCAACCAGCCCGGCCACCGGTAGCCATACGGCTCACCTTGCCGACAGCGCCGATTGTAATAACTGCCATAGCGGCAACACTCACGTGAACAAGTCGATCGAGGTCACCAGCGTTACCTACACCTCGGCCGGCGCGCCGGGTAACGGCTACGGCAGCTGTTCTACCGCCAGCTGCCATGATGATGGCACCGGTGCGCTGGTGGCGACTCCGACCTGGGGCACCACATCCGCCTGTAACGAATGTCACGCGGCTGCACCGATCACTAACAGCCACCCGATCCACCTGGCCCTCTCCGGTGTGACCTGCGGTACCTGTCACCAGGGTGCGCTTGAAGGCTCCAACGCTGGCGTTGCTCACCGCGACGGGACACTTAACACCGTCGCTGCTCTCGGTTACAGTGATAGTACCAAGGGCGCACCTTACGGCACCTGTTCTACTGCCAGCTGTCATGATGACGGCCTTGGTAACCCGGCCGTGACCCCGGTCTGGGGCACGGACGTGACCAACTGCTCTACCTGTCACGCCACTGCACCGACCACCGGGACGCACACCGCTCATTTCAACGACGGTGCGGTGTGTAACCAGTGCCATGCTGGTGCAATTGAAGGCTCAACCGCCCCGACCAACCACCTGAGCGGTTTCGTTGATATCGACGGCACCCCGCTCAATGGTTATGCCAATAACCCGGCGGCTCTGGGCTCGGCCAGCTGGACGACTTGTTCCACTGCCAGCTGTCACGTCACCGGTCAAGCTGCTGGTGATTACGCAGTCACTCCGGCCTGGGGCACCAACGCCGCCAATTGCAGTCAGTGTCACCTGGCTTCGCCGACGACAGGCAGCCACGCCAAGCACATTACCGCGACGGGTGACTGCACCACCTGCCATACCGGCGCAGTCAAAGACAGCAGCTACAGCGTCGCAGCCCACCGCGACGACAATGTGGATGTCGCCGTCGGCGGCTACACCGCCAACAAGCCCCTCGGCTCCGCGGCCGAGAGCTGCGCCAGCATCAGCTGCCACAGTGATGGTCTAACCGGCACCAGCGGTACCAGCCCGGTCTGGGGCACCGTTACGCCGAACTGTACCGCCTGTCATGATGCGGCACCGACCACAGGTAGCCACACCGCTCACCTGGCCGATAGTGCAACCTGTAACAACTGTCACAACGACGCGGTGGAGAGCATCACGGCTCCGACCGCTATCCATACCGATGGTGATGTTGACGTCTTCAATACCGCCGCCGGCGACCTCGGCTACCCGCAGAACGCCGCCATCGGCTCCGGCAGTTGGAGCACCTGTAACGCTGCCAGCTGTCATGATGATGGTACCGGTAGCCTGGTCATCACTCCGGCCTGGGGTACGCCTTCAACCTGTAACGAGTGTCACAGCAATGTACCGACCACTAACGCTCACGGCACTCACCTCGCCCTAGCTGGGGTCAACTGCGGCACCTGCCACAGCGGTGCGGTTCAAGACGTCAACCCTGGTGGTACACACCGCAACGGTTCGGTTGAAGTACTCTTTGGCTACACCGATACGACCAAGGGTGCGCCTTACGGCACCTGTTCGACGGCCAGCTGCCATAACAATGGTCTGGGTGTCTCTGTTGCCAGCCCGGCCTGGAATGGCAGCTCCAACTGCAGCAGCTGCCATACCACGCCACCGGCAACCGGCAGTCACAGTATCCACCTGAGCAATACCGAAGCCGGCACCATCAGTTGTGGTAACTGCCACCGCAATGCGACGCCGAGCGTCAGTCCGACGGGTGTCCACGCCAATGGTAATGTCGATGTCTTTGACGCAACTGCTGGTGACCTCGGTTATCCGACCACCGCCGCTCTGGGCAGTGCCAGCTGGACAACCTGTAATGCCGCCAGCTGTCACGATAATGGCACCGGCACCCTGGTCACCACCCCGGCCTGGGGTCAGCCCGCTGCCTGTACCGAATGTCACACTACGGTTCCGGCCACCGGCGCCCACACCACGCACCTGGGCCAGACCATCACTAGCGCGATCAACTGTACCGATTGCCACAATGGCGCGGTCTGGGGCAGCGCGACGCCGACCACGGGTCACCGTGACGGCAACGTTGATGTCAGCGGTGGTTACGGCTATCCGCTGAATAAAACCAAAGGCTCGGCTTATGCCAGCTGTAACACCAGCTATTGTCATGGTGATGCGATGCCGAAAGGAACCACCAGCGGCACCACCAACGCTCCGAACTGGGGCGCTAGCAGCACCGGTTGTACCTTCTGTCACGACATGGCCCCGGCAGCAATTGGTGCCCACGCCGGCAAAACTGCAACCGATTGTATTACTTGTCACGACAATACCAACGCCACAGGAACCGGTTTTGTTGATAAAAACCTGCATATTAACGGCACACTCGAGGGTGGTGGCGACAACTGCTTCGATTGCCACGCTAACGTCGGTAGTGGTCTGAGTGGTGCCCACGCAGCTCACAATACCGTACCTTTTGCTGGTCTTCTCAGCAACGGTGACTACGGCAGTGCCGCTGCCGGCTGGTACAATGTCACCTACACCAACGGCAAACCGAGCTTCGGTTGCGGCTTCTGTCACCCGAGCACTGTCGCCGGTCACATGACCAAGCAGACCTCGCTCAACCCGGCCGATGCCGGCGCCGCCGGAACCCTAAAGGCGAAAAATGCTGCGGGTGCCGCTTACGTTCCAGCTACAGGCGTTTGTAGTGCCTCCTATTGTCACAGCGATGGTGCCAATGTTGCTAGCAGCGCGTCTCCGGCTTGGAACGCGACTATCAGCGGCAACTGTAACGATTGCCATGGCAACAGCCCGACCACCAACGCCCACAGTGTCCACAGTGTCGGTATTCACTACACCGATCTCTACGACAGTGACCGCACTGGGGTTATGCAGGCCGCCGCTGCGACCAATGCAGCCCACGGTAATAGCGTAACTTCGACTACGATCACCTGTGTGATCTGTCACGGAGATACCGTCACCCTGACGCAGAATGATCAGAACGATGTCTGCAGCAGCTGTCACAGCGGTGCGACCACCAAAGGGAACCTGGGTATCAACACCGCCACAGCGAGCCACCTTAATGGTCAACCCGATGTCGTCTTCAACCTCAGCGGCTTCAAAACCACCGCCCAGCTGCGTGATGATATCACCGGCGTCACCGAGCTGAACACCAACTGGACTCGGACCAACGGCTACAAACAGGCCGCCGGAACCAGTCACGATGCCGCCAAGGCGGTAGCGCCGAACTTCAGCGCAGGCACTTGTTCGGCCATCGTCTGCCACAACGGTAACAGCGCCAACTGGAGCGATCCGGTGGCTGGCGATTGTCAGAAGTGTCACACGGCTCTGCCGCAGTAACACCATCTTAAACTGGAAGAAAAGGAAAGGCCGGGAGAGATCCCGGCCTTTCCTTTACGCGCGGTCTTGCTGATTGTGTCAGGAAGAATTTGAGTTTTCTTTAGCCGCAATTGATTGCCTGATTAGCATTCATCTTCGGCTGCTGGCCTCCCCTTAACCCCAGGGGAGGAGCGAGACCTGAGGTCAAGGGGCGCCAGCGAAAGATTGCGGTTAATCAGGATTGATTATGATTGCAGGAGACGACTAACCCGCAATTCTGCTCTTCGGGGGCTGAAAAGTTTCTTCGTTTTCAGCTATGTTCGCGGGTTTTAAGGAAGGTTATGCCTGGCCATTCTTCAGCGGTGTGTCCCAGGCGCCATTCACTGGCGGCGAGGTAGGTCAGCTGACCTTCGGCGTCTTCGGCCAGGTTCATCTGGTGTTTTTTCTGGAAATCGGCCAGCAATTTTTTATCGTCACATACAATCCAGCGCGCGGTGTTGTAGTCAACTCCTTCATAGACGGCATTCACGTTGTACTCGGCCTTGAGCCGCGCCATGGTGACTTCAAATTGCAGCACCCCCACTGCGCCTAAGATAAATTCCGCTCCGGACATTGGTTTGAAGACCTGAACCGCGCCCTCTTCGGCGAGCTGTAACAGCCCCTTTTGCAACTGTTTGGATTTAAGGGGATCTTTCAAACGCACGCGCCGGAAGTGTTCGGGGGCAAAGCTGGGGATGCCGGTAAATTTCAGCTCTTCCTTGGGGGTGAAGGTATCACCGATTTTAATCGTGCCGTGATTGTGCAGCCCAATAATGTCGCCTGGAAAGGCCTCTTCAACATTGGCGCGATCCTGGGCCATGAAGATGGTGGCGTTACTCAGGTTGACATCTTTGCCGATGCGGTGATGGCGCACCTTCATGCCGCGGGTGAATTTGCCGCTGCAGATGCGTAAAAAGGCGATGCGGTCACGATGGGCAGGATCCATATTCGCCTGAATTTTAAAAACAAATCCGGAAAAAGCGTCTTCCTTGGGTTCGACGATGCGCGTTTCGGTTGCCCGTGGTCCCGGTGCGGGGGCGAGTTCACAGAAGGCATCAAGCATTTCCTCAACACCGAAATTATTGATGGCGCTACCAAAAAAAACTGGTGACTGGCTGGCTTTCAAGTAATCTTCGAGGCGGAAGGGGTTGGCGGCACCTTCGAGCAACTCAATGTCGGCGCGCAGTTCGTCGGCCTGACGACCGAGCAATTCCTCCAGCCGTGGATCATTCAAGTTGGCAATTTTAACGCGTTCTTCACTGCGTCCGGCACCGGGGGTGAAAAGATTCAACTCCTGACGGTAGAGATTGTAAACCCCTTTGAAACGTTTGCCCATGCCGATGGGCCAGGACATGGGCGCGCATTCGATTTGCAGCTTCTCTTCAATGTCGGCCAGCAGGTCGAGGGGATCGAGTCCTTCACGATCGAGTTTGTTGATGAAGGTGATCACCGGTGTATTGCGCATGCGGCAGACTTCCATGAGCTTTTCGGTTTGCGGCTCGACCCCCTTGGCGCTGTCGATCACCATCAGAGCGCTGTCGACGGCGGTAAGCACCCGGTAGGTATCTTCGGAAAAATCCTGGTGACCGGGGGTATCAAGCAGGTTAATTTCATACTGGTGATGGTTGAACTTCATGACACTGGTGGTGACGGAAATACCGCGTTCCTGTTCGATGCTCATCCAGTCACTGGTGGCGTGGCGGTCGGTTTTGCGGGATTTGACTGCGCCCGCTAACTGAATGGCGCCTCCGAAGAGCAGCAGCTTTTCAGTGAGGGTGGTTTTGCCGGCGTCGGGGTGACTGATAATGCCGAAAGTCCGGCGTTTTTCGATTTCTTTAGTCAGGTGAGTCAAGAGGGAATCCTTTGTACGTAATTGTCATGTCATCAAAAGTAAATCGGCCCAACCTATTAGGGTCGGGCCGAAGAATATAACCTAAATTTCCATGAGATTGAACCACCAAATTGAGGGAGCTCTCAGGGGCGGTAGGCCGCAAGCGCGGGATTCAGCGTGTCGATACTCACAAAATCGGGTGGTGACGCCTCATTGCTGTTGTTTGCCAGATCGGTAAATTTGCTCGCGTTGACTTTGATGGATCCGCTGCCCTTGAAATCCTGATCGGCAATAAAAACGGCGTGGTAATGGGTGGCGTCATCACGCACCAGCGAGCTGACTTTACCGTTAGTGACCTCGACATCTTCGAGGCTGAAATCTGCGGGTGCTTCACTGAAAGTGAAGGTGACGACCGAACGACTGAGCCCTTGTCGTAGGGATTTGTCGCGAATAGTAATTGCAACGCTTGGACGCAGGGTATCAATGCGGTAGTTGCTGGAATAGGTGGTGCCGATACCGGGGTTAGTGTAAATGCTGGTAATACCAGCGTTGTTCAGCGAAATAGTGTTACGCACGGCTTCTTTGTTGGCGACCGGCGTGAGAGTCATTGTCCAGGTCAGACCGCGATCCGGAGTGCGGATGTTGGTCACTGTTCCATTTTCAACCTGCAGGTCATTTGCGTCCAGGCCACCGACGGCGCGCGGGAAAACGATACGCACCTGAGTGGTTTCGCCACGGGAAAGGAAGCTATCGGCGATGTAAATAAAGGTGTTGCTATCATCGATAACCACCGGGCCTGAATCACCCTGTTCATAGCCTTTTTTGGCCATGCAGTAGTCAAAAACCTTATCGCGTTGAAAGCCGTCTTTCATGTCTGGCATGTCGTACTGATGCACCGGTGTCATGTTGACATAGCCGAATTTATCCGCCAAACGACCACAATTGGCGATGTCAGCCTCAAGCTCCTTGGTGCCGGTTTTGGGATGGTGATACGTTTGCGCGGGCGGTTTGGCACAGCCCCCCAGCAGGGTGACAGCCAGGATGATTAAAAGATAAGATTTCATCTTGATTCCTCCGGCTAAAAGCCGTAGCCTTTTTCTTTCATGCAGCCGAGAAACAGCCAATCACGTCGTTCGCGATCCGGTTGGTTTTGAGCACTGTCACCCATCATTGGTCCCAGGTTGATCACTCCGTTGCGTTCCGCGTAATCACGGCAGGCTGCACGATCCGCAGCCAAAGCATGGGGGGCTTCAGGCTCAAGCCGTATGGGTCGGTCGAGGGCCGAAGCGCAACCCGACAATACCGCCAAGCTCAGCACTAAGAATACGTAGGATTCTGAAATTTGCATTAACCGATATTCCCTAGCAGAATTCGTGCCTTGCCTCTTGTGGCGTGGGGGGTGCCGGTTGACGTGCTTTTGAGGATATCTGCTTCAATCCTGAGCCCGCCATTTGCAGGCTGGACGCGCCAAATGCCCGAGTTTTAAAAGGTGAGGAATTCGGGCTTGACGCTTGTTGGCCCAACGCTTAATCTGCGTTTCTGTTTTAGCTGCGCCAGCCCGGTGTCAACCATTGTTCAAACTTTCAAAAAGGAATGAAGCCTATGGCTGTTTTTGAACTGAATCACCCCCTGGTGCGTCACAAACTGGGCCTGATGCGTCAGGCCGATATCAGTACCAAGGATTTTCGCGAGCTGGCTTCGGAGATTGCCCGTCTTCTGACGTATGAAGCCACCAAGGATCTGGAGACGGAGAAGGAAACCATTTGCGGCTGGTGTGGCCCGGTCGAGGTTGAACGGATCAAGGGTAAAAAAATCACCGTGGTGCCGATTCTGCGCGCCGGGTTGGGGATGATGGATGGCGTGCTTGACCTGATCCCCGGCGCCAAGGTCAGTGTGGTGGGTCTGTACCGCAACGAAGAAACCCTTGAGCCGGTGACTTACTTTGAAAAAATGACCAGCAACATGGAAGATCGCACCGCGTTGATTCTCGATCCGATGCTCGCTACCGGCGGTTCGCTGAGCGCCTGCATCGCCATGCTCAAAAAACATGGGTGCACCAGTATTCGGGGGATCTTCCTGGTGGCAGTTCCCGAAGGGATTGACCGGGTCACCAAAGCGCATCCTGATGTAGATATTTATGTGGCGTCCATCGATGAACGATTGAACGAAAATGGTTACATCCTGCCCGGACTCGGTGACGCCGGCGACAAGATTTTCGGTACCAAATAATTTTCGCAACTATTCACCATGCAGAGCCCGAGGCCGCCATGGAACGGGTATCTGTCGCCCGGATGGCGACAGCTAAGCTCCAGGGAGGAATTCATGCGGCCCGTGGAATGGGTTCTCGGGCTCTGTAACTACGGAGCTGAATAGTTACTAATTTTCATCTCCTGACTCTGTTTTAAATTTATAGATCTGCCACTTTTGCAATTGACGAGGTCATTATGAACGATGGAAAACCGTTTACCGACTATGTTTTTCGGGTCAAAGACTGCCTGCTTGGTGCCCAAATGCTGTTTGTGGCCTTCGGCGCCCTGGTGCTGGTGCCCCTGTTGACTGGACTGAATGCCAACGTCGCCCTGTTCACTGCCGGCGCCGGCACCCTGCTGTTTCAGGTGATTACGCGCGGCAAGGTGCCGGTATTTCTGGCGTCAAGTTTCGCTTTTATCGCGCCTATTATTTACGGCGTACAGCAATGGGGTATTCCCGGTACCATGTGTGGTTTGCTGGCTGCCGGGTTGCTCTATGTTGTTTTCAGTTTTGCGATCCGCATTTTTGGTTCCGGTTTTCTGCACAAAATCCTGCCACCGGTGGTGACTGGCCCGGTCATCATGGTCATTGGTCTGGTATTGGCACCGGTTGCGGTACATATGGCTTCGGGACGCACCGGTGATGGTGCCGCCTGGCTGGTGCCGCAAACCACGGCCTATATTGTTGCCGGAGTCGCCCTGGCTACTACGGTACTGGTGTCGCTGCTGGGGAAAAAGCTCTTCAAACTGATTCCGATTCTGTGTGGCATTGTCTCAGGCTACCTCTGCGCACTCTTTCTCGACCTTGTCGGCATATCGGCCTCGATTCAGGCGAGCTTTGATCCCGGCAGTCTGCAGAACTGGACCGCCCCGGCGCTGGTTTCCTTTGAGAAAGTCACCTCTGCCCCCTGGTTGGCCATGCCCGCCTTTACCTGGCCGAGCTGGAATCTGGAGGCGATCTTTTTTGTCGTGCCGGTGGCCATCGCCCCGGCGATTGAGCATTTTGGCGATGTGCTGGCCATTGGCGGCATCACCGGCAAAGACTATGTCAAAGATCCCGGTATCGATAAAACCTTGCTGGGTGACGGACTGGCCACCAGCCTGGCGGCCATGCTCGGCGGGCCGCCCAATACCACCTATTCTGAAGTGTCCGGGGCTGTTGCCCTGACGCGTTCTTTCAACCCGGCGATCATGACCTGGGCGGCCATTTCTGCTATGTTACTCGCGTTCATCGGTAAACTCGGAGGCCTGCTCGCCAGCATTCCGGTGCCGGTGATGGGCGGGATTATGGTGTTGCTGTTCGGCGCGATTGCCGTCATTGGTATCAACATCCTGGTTCGCGCCGGTACTGACCTGATGCAGCCACGTAACTTGACCATTGCCGCGGTTATTCTGGTGTTTGGAATTGGCGGCATGAATTTTGATTTGGCCGTGGTCAAACTTGGGGGCATCGGCCTGGCGGGAATAGTCGGCGTGGTGCTCAATTTGCTGCTGCCCGCCGGACAAAAAAATTGAGTCATGGTGGGTAACGAAATCTGTCACACAAGGATGTGCTCATGAATTATCCCGGTATTGGCCTGCACCTGCCGCAGATTCTGCTGCCCGCTCCTGAGATTGATCTCCAGCGCTGGGCGGTGATTGCCTGTGATCAATACACCTCGGATAAGGATTATTGGCTAAAGCTGTCTCACCGGATATCTGGCCAGCCATCAACCCTGAATCTGATCTTCCCGGAAGTTTACCTTGAAGAAGGGGATGCCGACGCGCGCATTGCGGCTATAAATCATGCCATGGAACGCTGCCTGGCTGATGGCACGCTGATCGAACAACCTGCCGGATTCGTGCTGGTTGAGCGTAAAACGCCGGTGGTTGCATCACGCAAGGGGCTGGTGGTGGCCCTCGATCTGGAAGAGTACGATTACAACAAGGGCGCAAGTTCACTGATTCGTGCCACCGAGGGCACGATTCTCGACCGCTTGCCGCCGCGGATTCGGGTGCGGGAGCATGCCCCGATTGAATTGCCACATATCATGGTGCTGATTGACGACCCCGAGAGAACCGTGATTGAACCTCTGTTCAACTGCAATCCCACGCCTGTTTACGACTTTGAATTGCTGGCCAATGGCGGTCATTTGAAGGGCTACCGCATCGATCGTCCGCAGCAGATCGCCCAGATCGTCAGCGCCCTCGAAAAACTCGCCGACCCGCAATTTTACCGGCAGCGTTATCAAACCGATGGCGAAGTAATGCTCTATGCCATGGGCGACGGCAATCACAGTTTTGCCACCGCCAAGGCAATTTGGGAAAAGCTTAAAGAGCAAGCTCCTGATCCGCAGGCATTGATGCAACATCCGGCGCGCTATGCCCTGGTCGAACTGGTCAACCTGCATGATCCGGGGCTGGAATTCGAGGCGATTCACCGTGTGCTGTTCGCTATTGATCCGGACCACCTGCGGCAAAGCATGGAGGCCTGGTTCAATCAACGCAATCAGGGTTTTTCCTATCTGCCCTGTGACAGCCTTGGAGCAGCACAGCAGCTGGCGAAGGCTAGCTCAAAAGGCCAGAATTTCTGTACCATCCTGGCCGGGCGCTACGCTTGCTGCCGGATTGATAATCCTCAGCTCAATCTCGACGTTGCCAGTTTGCAGGCCTTTCTTGACGCTTATCTGGCAGAGACCCCCACTGCCCGGATCGACTACATTCATGGCAGCGCCGCCGTCACTCAGCTTGGCGGCCAGCCCAATAACGCCGGGTTTTATCTGCCTGCCATTGCCAAGGATAATTTTTTTCGTACCATCATTGCCGATGGCGCTTTGCCGCGTAAAACGTTTTCCATGGGCGAGGCCGACGAAAAACGTTTTTACCTCGAATGTCGCCGTATCCGCTGACCGCAGGGAGATGTATGCGTGGCCGTGATTAGCACCATCATCTTTGACCTGGGCAAGGTACTGGTTGATTTTTCCTATGCCGAATTCTTGCCGCTCTTGCGTCGCGTCGGGGCCTCGATTAAAGATGCAGATGATTTTGCCCTCCAGGTCGGGCTGGTGGACTATGAAGAGGGGCGGATCGATTCGCGGGAATTTTTTCAACGTGTGAATGCTCTGCTCGACAACCCCCTTGATCAGGCGGTTCTTGAAACTGCCTGGTGCAGCATTTTTACACCGATTCCACAGATGCTGAATATGGCCCGGCAACTGCGCCGACAGCGCAAGACTGCGATCCTTTCCAACACCAGTGAACTTCACTGGCGGTACCTATGTGATCGTTTTCAGCTCGACAGTTTTTGTGATAACCGTCTGGCGTCGTTTGAGCTTGGTGCCATGAAACCCGATGCCGATATTTACCGGCTGGCCGCCGAACGGTTGAATCTTCGCGCCGAGAACCTGGTTTTTATTGATGATCGTCACGTCAATGTTGAAAGCGCTCGCGCCTGCGGCTGGCAGGCGATTCAGCACCAGAGTTACGGACAAACCCGCGAAGAACTCCTCCATCTGGGAATTTCGTACCCGTGAAGAACAACCGCCTGGTCTATTCTGACGAACTGGGATCAACCTGTCCCCATTGTGGCAAATCTCTGCAAAAATGCTGCTGTCGAGTTCAAGCCCCAGCACGACCCAATGGTGTCCCGATCAGAATTGAACGTCAGACCAAGGGGCGCAAGGGCAAAGGAGTCAGTCTGATCAGCGGTCTACCCCTTGCTGACGTCGAACTGAAGCAGCTGGCTAAAGAGTTGAAGCAGCGCTGCGGCTGCGGTGGCACGGTCAAGGACGGCATTATCGAAATCCAGACCCACCAGCGTGATCTGCTGCTGGACGAATTACACAAACGCGGGTTCCAGGCTAAAAAAGCGGGCGGTTGACCGCCATCACAGGAGGCCTTCCATGTCCACCGAAATTCATCGCTCGGTCTGTCCCTTCGACTGTCCCGACTGCTGCGGCCTGCTGATTGAGGTCGATAACGGACGGGTCGTACGCGTCAGTGGCGACCCCGAACATCCTTTCACGCGTGGTTTTCTGTGCGCCAAGATGAATCATTATCAAAAAACTATCCATTCGCCCCAGCGCCTGACTCAGCCGTTGTTGCGCTGCGGATCCAAGGGCGCGGGGGAATTTCGGCCCATGAGTTGGAACGAAGCTCTGGAACGCATCAGCACCAACTGGCGCGAGATCATTGCGGCTCATGGTGCCGAAACTCTTCTGCCCTATTCCTATGCGGGCACCATGGGTATCGTGCAGCGCAATGCCGGTCACGCGTTTTTTCATCGTCTGGGGGCATCCCTCCTCGAACGCGGCATCTGCTCCCCGGCTAAGGGCTGCGGCTGGAGCGCCGTTATGGGAAACACCCCGGCTCCCGATCCCGATGAGGTGGAGCACAGTGATCTGATTATTCTGTGGAGCAGCAACGCGGCGGCCACCAATATCCATTTTCTGCAGCGGGTCAAAGAAGCGAAAAAACGCGGTGCGAAAGTCTGGCTGATTGATGTGTATCCCCACCAGACCGCCGCCCACGCCGACCAGGTTTTTGTGGTCAAACCCGGAAGTGATGCGGCCCTGGCCCTGGGTTTGATGCACATTTTGGTGCGCGACGGGCTCTGCGATGAAAAATTCATTGCCGGGAAGGTACAAGGATTCAGCGAGCTGAAAGCCAAGGTCTTGCCTGAGTATCCACCCGCAACCGTCAGTCGCATGACCGGGATCGGCGTTGCTCAACTTGAGCAGATGGCGCACAAATATGCTGCCGCGCGTGCCGCCTTCATCAGTATTGGTGGCGGTGTCTCGCGCTACACCAATGGGGCCATGTCGGTGCGCGCCATCGTTGCCCTGCCGGCACTGGTTGGTGCCTGGGCCCAGCGCGGTGGGGGCTGTACGGCCGGCATCAGCAGTGGGGCTGCCTTTGCGATGGAGCTTATTGAACGTCCCGATCTGCAGCAGGGCAGCCCCCGCACCATCAATATGAGTCAACTCGGCATGGCCCTGACGCAAGAACAGAGCCCGCCGGTGAAGAGTCTGTATGTTTACAGCTCCAATCCGGCGGCGGTTGCTCCCGACCAGAATCAGGTGCTGGCCGGATTGGCGCGCGAAGATCTTTTCACCGTCGTTCACGAACGTTTTATGACCGACACCGCCCGTTTTGCTGATATTGTTTTGCCCGCCACCAGCTCCCTCGAAACCAGCGATATTTATCGCTCCTACGGTCATTATGGTGTGCAGCGTTGTCACCCGCTGATCGCCCCGCCCGGCGAAGCAAAATCCAATCTGGAGGTTTTCAGCCTGCTGGCCAAAAGTATGGGGTTTAGCGAAGAATTTTTCGACTTCAAGGCCGACGAACTTATCGAGCAACTGATTGATCGGCAGAATCCCTGGTGGGCAGAGGTCGATTTCACTGCCCTTGCTGCCGGTCGCATGGTGAAACTCAGTCCACCGAAAAATCAGCAATTTCACACACCCTCGGGGCGGATCGAACTATTCAACCCAACCCTGGCCGAGGTGCTGCCGCGTCTTCTTCCCCTGAATGTCAGCGATTTTCCCCTCCAGCTGGTAACCGCCCCGGCGATGAAAACCCTGAATTCCACTTTTTTTGAACGTGAAGAAATTTATGGTCAGATGAGCGTCAGCCTCAATCCTACTGAAATTGAGCAACGCGGGCTGAGAGATGGCCAGAAAGTTCTGGTCTGGAACGAACGGGGTGAAGTGGAATTTTTCCTGCGGGCCGAGGATAGCCTACCCACCGGTCTGGCCGTCGCTGCCGGGGTCTGGTGGCAAAAGTTCGCCCCCGGCCAAAGCACGGTCAACGCCCTGACCGCACAAAAACTCACCGACTTAGGTGGCGGCAGCACCTTTTATGACAATCGGGTCGATGTAAA
>Ga0210028_1002452_pt1 | contig 14751 bp, 20 predicted proteins | sample CryGeymeta201513_FD_185468 | JGI IMG/M metagenome (GOLD analysis project Ga0210028, IMG submission 185468) | Groundwater microbial communities from Crystal Geyser aquifers in Utah, USA - Crystal Geyser metaG 2015-13 (SPAdes) (version 2) | ecosystem: Environmental > Aquatic > Deep subsurface >...
AAAAAAAAATAAATAAATACTTACTTAAGACACTACAACTGGGGAATGGGGGCGCTTAAATAGGGATAAGGGATAGGGTAGGAGGGTGCGGGGGGGTCATTTCAAATTAGCTATGCCTAATTGCATGAACTGCTACAGGCATATCGAAGCTACAACGCCTATCGTCATCTGCCCGCCGCCGCCCATACATCCGCCGCCCGCACCGCCGCTCCGCGCCGCCACGGCCCGCCTACGCCGCCTACGCCGCCATTCTATCGACCCCCGAAGGCCTCCACGCCCCGCCATCGGGAACAAAAAAAAACCGGAACCTCGCGGCTCCGGCTTTCCCTCCGTTGATTAACTCAGGTCAATCTCAATGTCCTCGGCGTCTTTCGCGGCTTCTTTCAGCCTCGCGGATTCCATCGCCTTGACCAATTGACCCACTTTCGCGTTCCCGAGCCATTCTTTCCGTTTTTCCGGTGCGGCCTTCATCACCGCCGCCCGCGCTACGTCCACGGAAACGTTCTTCACCTTCGCAATGGCAGCGGCGAGGTCTTCCATCTTTTGCCCCGTGCCGCCGCCCTTCCGGTTCCAGTCGCCGTCGTACAGACTCTGCACTACGTCCGCCATCGCCGCGAACGCGCCGGAAAAGTCGCTCGTTTTACTGAACCCGGCGCTAGAGTCCCGAATCTTCTGATTAAACCCGTGGCGCTGAGCTTGCGCGGCAATCTCCGCCGACACTTTCCCTGCGTCAAAAGTTACCTTTTTCCCGTTCCCGAGAATAAAATCCAACCCCGCCTCTGTCGGCAGGACGGTCAGGAACTTCGTGGTCATGTTATCTTTGCTCATTTTACCTCTCCTTTATTTAATAGCCGTAGCTATCCTTACCACTGGGAAACCGCCCAGCACGGTACCACCTCCGTCAATGTTAATGAACGTTACTATCTCTTCCGGCTCCCCGTGGGGTTTTGCCGGTCTCGGTTCGCGCAACACATCCCGCAACCCGATGACTGCATTATACACGGACTGGCGCGGGGGGCAAGAGGTATCTGCAGGGCGAATAATGCAATAGAATCAACACCTTACCGACCCCCACCCGACCCCCCACGGTCAAGTGATATTACCTGGGTACTACCTCAGACGGCGCTGCACAAAAAATTCGAAGAACGGGGGACATTTATTCCGAATGAACAGCCCCCATTCGTTTCCCGCCCCCTTGCCAGTTCCCGCCGACCCCCCTATACTGTCCCGCAGAATCGGCTCACCGCCGACACCCGGCTCACCGCCTCACCACCACACCGGCTCACCGGCTCACCGCGAAGGATAAGGCAATGGCACCTCCCGCTAAAGTAAGCGTTACACACGAAGCACTGATGGACTGGATGATAATGAACCCTGGGGGCTCGATGAAGGAACTCGCGGCGACCTTCGGGTACTCGCAGAGCTGGCTCTCCTCGATAATCCACTCGGGGTGCTTTAAGTCGCGGCTGGCGGAAAAGCGGGGGGAAATTACCGCGATGGTCGCGATGGACTTACCCGCCAAGCTTGCCGCCGCCGCCGGCGCTTCGCTCGACATCCTTAACAAGCACTTAGAAACGAGCACCGACCCCGACTTTGCGCTTTCCGTAGCGGAGATGTCGCTGAAGGGGCTTGGTTACGGGGCGAAGACGGGAGGGGTTATCATCAACCAAGGTGGCTCGACGGTTCAGCAAGTCTTCGCTTCCCCCGCCGACCTCGCTGAGGCACGATTGCTCATTACGCAACAGAACGCTCTGCCCCCCGCACCCGCCGCCACCCTCGAGCTGCAGCTATGCGACACGCAGGGGGAGTAACGCAGGCGTACTTCTCCGGCTGGCCACCGTTCGCACTCCGGCGGCGATGTACAGGGAGGCGAGCGGCCGGCGTTCGGTATGAGAAAGCGGTGCAGACGCATCTCCGCGCCCAGTCGCACCTCTACCTCGACAGCCCTTGGCTCCGTTTCCTCGACGAGACGGGCTGGCACTGGTGCCAACCTGACGGAATGCACCTCGACTTCGCCGCCGGCATCCTCACTATCGTCGAGGTTAAATACCAGCACACCCCGCAAGCGTGGGAACAGATGGAGGAATTATACTCCCCCGTCCTCCGCCACCTCTTCCCCGCCTTCCTGTGGCAGATTCGTTACCTGGAAGTGGTGAAATGGTACGACCCAGCGGTTGTCTGCCGCGATGCGGTGAGGCTCGTGGCAGCGCCGTTCGCGCAACACTATCTAAGAGGAGTCCATATATGGAAACCGTAGCAACCACCGAGGGGTTAGTTCCCCTTTCAGCGAAGGAAGCGGTTATGCTCGGGGCGAAGAGCCTTGATGCGTATGGAAAGCTCTGGTTCCCCCGTGCCTACCGCCAAGGAACACCGCCTTTCCACACCGATATAGGGAGGATTCTCTACTCCCCCTCGCGACTTAACGCGTTCGAGGTCTTCCGGGGCGGGGCGAAAACAACCCTTCTCCGCGTTTTCACTTCCCAGCGGATTGCTTACGCCATTTCCCGCACTATCATGTACGTCTCCGTCTCGCAGAGCCACTCGGTCTTCTCCGTTCGCTGGCTGAAGCGGCAGATTGAGTACAACGCTGCGTGGGCGCAGACCTTTCAGTTGCGAAAAGGCTCGAAGTGGACGGACGAGATTATTGAGATATATCATGGAGTAGACGAAACCCCCATCACCATCCTCGCTATGGGTATCACGGGGCAGATTCGCGGCTTCAACCTCGACGATTACCGCCCCGACCTGATTATCGCGGATGATATACTGAGCGAGGAGAACACAGCGACGGCGGAACAGAGGAATAAGATTGCTGACCTCTTCTTCGGCGCGCTTATGAACTCCCTCGCACCGGAGAGCGACTGCCCGAACGCGAAGCTCGTTCTACTCCAGACCCCACTGAACAAGGATGACGTGGTGGAGACTTGCCTGCGCGACATTTCCTGGCACGGCGTTCGCTATTCCGTCTTCGATGAACAGGGGAATTCGCGCTGGGAAGTGCGCCTCCCCACGGCGCAGCTTAAGGTGGATAAGGAAGCCGCCGTCCGCATGGGGCGGTACGCTATTTGGATGCGTGAGATGGAATGCGCGATTGTCCACTCGGAGCAGAAGCCCTTCCAGGTGAGCAACGTCCAGTTCATCGACGTGCTGCCGGACAAAATTCGTTGCCTCATCGCCATCGACCCCGCGTCCAGCGATTCCGCTACCGCAGATGATAACGTTGTGATGACTGTCGGCGCGCATGGGGGGAATATCTACGTACTGGAATACCATGCAGATAAGGGGGAGATGCCGGATGCCACCGCCGCCCACTTCTTCCAACAAATCCTAAAGTGGCGTCCGTTCAAGGCAGCCGTCGAGGCAATTTCCTTCCAGCGCGTCCTTGCTTGGTTCCTCGAAAAGGAGATGGAGAAGCGCCGAATCTTCATCCCCATCGACCGAGTGCAAGACCGGCGCAAAAAAGTTGACCGGATATTGCAAGCTCTGGGCGGCGTGGTAGCATATAAACAGCTGTACATCTACCCAGGTATGGAGAAATTGCTGCAGCAGCTGCAAGATTTCGACCCGAGGGTTGACCAGAAGGATGACGTCATCGACTGCCTCGCTATAGGTATCATGGCGCTCCGGCCATACCTCCGCGACGAAGCCTTCACCGTTGACGGGGAGGCGCGGGAACTGGATGAGGACGAATATGAACCGGCAGTTTACACAAGGGGTTGTCCATGAGTGCTTCGATTAGTATTAACCTGGCGGTTCGCGGTGCGCAGCATCTTCGCTTGGCCGAGCGCCTGCGCGACCGAATAAATGCGGCGCAGCAAGCGATGGGGGATAGGAAGCTGGCGTGGGACAGGCTGGAGAATGACTATCTCGCCTACATGCCCGAGACCGCTGTCGACTCCGTGCGCAAGGGGCTGCGCGACCAGAACGGGCTGCCGCAGTACACGACCATCGTAGTGCCATACAGCTACGCCATGATGCTCACCGCACACACCTATCAAACCTCCGTCTTCTTCGGGCGCTCCCCACTGCAGCAAGTGCAGGGACGCCACGGGGAGGGGCAGATGCAGGAGCAGGCTATTGAAGCGCTCCTCGACTACCAGGTTAATAGCGGTCTCCACCTCCCCCCGTACTACATCTGGCTGCACGATATGCTGAAGTACGGACTTGGGATTGTTGGGTACTACTGGGAGGATGAAATGATTTCCTCCCCTCGCTACGAAATACAGGAGGAAACTTTCCTCGGCGTTAAAACGGGAAGGAAGAAACGGGTTAAGGTTGAGCAAGTGCACAAGGGGTATTCGGGGACGAAGCTCTACAACGTGCGGCCGCAAGACTGGCTTACAGACCCCCGCGTGACTTACGGGAACTTCCAGCAAGGGGAGTTTTGCGGTCGCTACATCGAACTCTCCCGCCTCGAACTGCTCGAAGGGCAGGCGCGGAAGGACTATGTGAATGTGGAGGAACTGCTTCTCCGTGGCCCTTCGAATGGTCAGCGGGATATTGGCAATTCACAGATGCAGCTTCCGGGCGCCGGCACTGGCGCGATTTACTCGAAGGACAACGACCTCGCTCCATTCAAGGGGTATGAGGTCTATGTGAAGTTGCTTCCCCGCGAGTGGGGCTTCGGTGGAGGGGAGAAGGCTGAGGTCTGGGTCTTCACTATCATGACCGACGACATCATCATCTCCGCGAAGCCTGTGGGCTACTGGCACGGGAAGTTTCCGTTCGAGGCGCTGGAGGGGGAGGTGGGCGGGCATGCTACCTACAATCGCTCGATGCTCGAAGTCCTCCAACCGATGAATGATGTACTGAGCTGGCTCGTCAACACCCACTTCTTCAACGTGAGGAAATCGCTGAACGACCAGTTTATCGTCGACCCCTCGCGCATTGTGATGAAGGACTTCACCGACCCTGGGCCTGGCCGCTTGCTGCGACTGAAGCCGGAGGCTTACGGTTCGGATGTTCGGGCGGTTGTTTCGCAGCTTCCTGTGCAGGACGTTACTCGAGCGCATTTGACTGACTTCAACCTCGTCGCGGAAATGATGCAGCGGGTTGGCGGGGTGAACGATTCACTGATGGGCATGGTGAACTCGGGGCGGAAGTCGGCTACTGAGGTGCGGGCATCGACGACCTTCGGTGTCAATCGGATGAAGACGGTGGCGGAGTACGCTGGCGCGACAGGCTTCGGCCCGCTCACTCAGCAGCTCATTCAGGTCACGCAGCAGATGTACGATGATGACAGGCAGTACCGGGTGGCGGGGAGTGCCGCGAAGCTTGGCGCTCCCTACCGCAAGATTACCCCGGAGGACATTGCGGGCTTCTACGATTTCGTGCCAGTGGACGGAACGATGCCAGTTGACCGTTTCGCGCAGGTTAACCTTTGGCAGACGATGATTGCGCAGTTGGGGCAAATGCCGCAGGTGGCGGGGCAGTACGACTTCGGGAAGATCTTCGGCTTTGTGGCGCAGCTTGCGGGGCTGAAGAACATTGAGCAGTTCCGCCTGAGCGTAATGGATAGCGAACAGGTTGCGCGCGAAGCGGAAAGGGGAAACCTTGTCCCCACGAACGAGGTGGCGTCTGCCACGACCTCCGGTATGCCGGAACCTGGGCAGGTGCCTGGAATGGGGCCGACATTATGAGCGAAGAAAACAAGAAGGAGCTCCTATCCTCCGCGCTGGAGCTGAAGCGGGCGTATGAGGAGTTGCAAGCCTTTCCTGCGTGGGCGACAATCAAGGCACAGTTGGAGAAGCAAGTACGGGTTCGGACAGACCGCATTATGCTTACCCCGCTAACCAACCTCGACGCTGCAATGGAACAGGAATACGCGAAGGGGGAAGTGGCCGGTATCCGTCTCGTCCTGCGCCTCCCGGAGCAAACGGTGGAGGATTTAGGTTTCGAGATTCAGCAGCTTATCAATCAGATGAAGGAGGAAGAGAATGAGCGGGGAGAATGAAGAAAGTGGCGCACCAGCGGCCAGCACAGCGGATACCGAATCCGTTAAGTGGGAGGACTTGAACTCGACGGTGCCAGGGATTGACGACCACGGCGACGACGAGGGGGACGAGGAGGAGTCATCTTCCGACGCCTCGGAGGGGAGCGATGAAGACCCCTCTGATGGTGCTTCTGACGACGAGGGGGGTACCCCGGTCGATGCGGCGTCAACCGCAGATGCTGTTGCTGGAGGAACGGAGAACGAGGAAGGGGCTGCCCCAGTCACCGAATCGGTCGCGGAGGAAGTGCAGGAGCTCACGCCTGAGCAGATTGCCAAGCGACAATCCGACTATCAGGAATGGTTGGATGAGCAACGGAAGGGCTTGGAGACAGTTTACAAACTGGACGACGAGACCGCTGAGCAACTCCAAACGGAGCCAGAGTTGGTGCTACCGAAGCTGCTTGCGAACATGCACTTAAACCTGCAACGCTCGCTGCTGGAAGGGATGCAACAAATCGTGCCGCAGATGCTGGAGAAAACGCAGAAGGTGAGTGCACGGGAACGGCAGGCAGTCGATACGTTCTACGGTGCTTATCCGGAGCTGAAGCCACATCACGATAAGGTGCTTGAGATTGGCAAGACGTACCGCCAGCTCAACCCGAAGGCAACTCCACAAGAGGCGACAAAGGCCATCGGCCTGCTCGCGGCACAGATGCTGGGGGTGGAATTGAAGGGCGGGAAATCCGCAGGGCAGAGGAAAGCAACGCCGCATACTCCGGTTCGTCCGGCAGGTAAAGGCGGGGCGCTTCCGGCTAGCGGGAAGAAGTCCGGAGATAACATCTTCGCGGATTTGCTGGACGACTAAGCTGATGGTAGAATGGGGGAGGTTTATTCTAAATGAATGTCCCCCGATTAAACCATATCAAGGAGAAACAAAATGGCAATTCTCGGAATTCGCGGTACTGGTGACTGGGGCACGGATGAACGCCCCAAGAACTTTCGTGAAACAATCCTGTGGCGTCAGCCTAACGGCCAGACACCTCTGACCGCTCTGTTGAGCAAAATGGGCAGCGAGTCGACCAACGACCCTGAGTTTGCGTGGTGGGAAGAGCAGTTGAACACCATGCGCGTTCAGCTCAATGGCGCGATTGCTAACGGCGTGATTACCACGCTGGTGATTCAAGCTGCCGTCGATACGACCAACCTGGTTGCCGGTGACCTGCTGCTCGTGGAGAAAGCTGATTCCACCACCTACGACAACGAAATCGTGGAGGTCGCTTCTGTGACCAACGCCACTACCTTCGAAGTCATTCGTGGTGCGGCAGGCACAACCCCGGTAGCTATTGCCGATGCGAGTTACCTGACCAAAATCGGTAATGTGTACTCGGAAGGTTCCGGCGCGCCCACCTCGTCCACCCGCAACCCGACGAAGCTGAGCAACTTCTGCCAAATCTTCAAGACCACCTATGAGCTGACGAATACCGCAAAAGGTACGAATCTGCGCACGGGCGACCCGCTGAAAAATGACAAGAAGCGCAAGATGTTCGACCACTCTATCGCTATGGAATGGGCGTTCCTGTTCGGCCAGAAGTCGGAAACTACCGGCGGCAACGGTAAGCCGAAGCGCACCACTGGCGGCATCCGCTCCTTCCTGGCCAGCAACGTTACCGTCTTCGGCGCGGCTGTCACGGAGGATTCGCTGCTCGCAGCCCTGTATCCGGTGTTTAACTTCAGCTCCGGTGCTGGCGATGAGCGTTTGATTCTGGCCGGAAACGGCGCAATCAATGTCATCAACAAGGTGGCGAAGAACAGCGGCTCTAGCCGTGTGAACTTCGACGGTGTGGTGAAGCTGTACGGTATGTCTCTGCAACGCTGGATTACCCCGCAAGGTGTGTTCTACCTGAAGAGCCATCCGTTGATGAACAACCACGCTCGCTACACGAACAGCGCATTTGTCATCGACCCGAGCGCCTTGAAGTACCGCCACTTCCGCGATACGGCCTTCAAGGACAACATCCAAGCACCCGACAGCGATACCCAGAAGGGGCAATGGCTGACGGAAGCAGGTCTGGAAGTGAACCACGAAGGTACGATGGCTTATCTGGGCGCGTTCCAGTAAGCTGGGGTAGGAAGTAAGCAAAAGGGGGGGAGCTTCGGTTCCCCCTTCTCACTGGCGGAGGCTTTATGAGCAATACTGGATTTGATGAACGGACGATAGCACAAGCCACCGTGGTGGTGAAGAGGATGGTGCAGGCGAAGGCGATACCCGTACCGCTCGTTCTGGAACTGGCGATGGGCAGCGATGAGGGTTGGCGGGCGGCAGCGCTCGAGTATCTCGTTGCAAGGAAGGGGGGGCAGAGATACACTCCGTCAACAGTTGAGCAACCTAATTGGGAAGAGGAGGCAGGCGATGTCAAAGGTAAATGAATTGGAGAGGGAGTACAAACCCTCGCTGTATTTGGACTTCAAGGACGCGGAAGAAGCGAAGGAGTTTCTCGGTAAGCTCAGCGAGAAGGTTACCGTCGTGATTCAAGGAAAGCTGACCTCCGTTCGCGTCGAGGCGTATGGAAAAGAGTGGAACAGCTCCTCCATTCGCATCGAGGACTTTAAGGTTGAGCTTGTGGAGAACAATGTTTTCAACGAACTGGCGGACGACTAAGCCATGACCCGAGATGATGCGGTTGAACTGATACTGGCGCGGTTAGGGCAACGGCAGAATGACGCTGCTCTGCAAGCCGCCGCCGTCCTCGAGATGAACCTTGCACAGAAGCAGCTCGAGCGGGGGACGTTCAAGCCTTGGTTCCTGCTCTCCGAACTCCGCGATGTGGTGACGGAAGCGGGGGAAGAGCGCATAGCCCTCCCGACCGACTACCTGCAAGAATCGGAAAACGGTGCGCTGTGGTTAGTGCGGAATGGGGTGAGAGCGGAACTGAAGAAGACGGACTATGACCTCGGATTGCAGCAATATCCCTCACCCGGCGTCCCGAAGAAGTACTCGCTGAACGGCGGATACCTTCGCTTGCACCCCACGCCAGACGACATCTACTCCCTGCAGTCTCAGTTCTTCGTCTCACAGCCGCAGATTACGGTTGCCTATAACGCAACTACCCACGGAACCGACACCAACGCTTGGCTGACCTATGCTGAGGACTGGCTGATTGCGGAGACAGGGAAGGCGCTGGCCGCAACATATACGAGGGACACGGAGCTGGCCGCCATTTTCGGCGGGATGGCGGCGGAGGCGCGCACTCGCATCATGACGGAGACGGTGGCAAGGGAAGAGGTCAATTATCAGCGAAGCATGGGGGACGACTGATGCCAGAAACCGAGCACCCACTGCGTAGGCACACCGATGCTATGACGGAAGAGGAGCTAAGCGAGACCTTCGGTCAGTGCCCAGTATTCCACAACCACACTGATGTAGCTATGATACACGCCAACCTGCAGGAGATAAAGCAAACGCTTGCAGAGATGAAAGAGATTGTAACTGCGTGGAACGATGCTAAGGGGTTTATCAAGACGGTTCGCATTATAGGAGAAGTGCTTAAGTGGGCTGTAGCCGTGGGCGCGGCATTGCTGGCGCTATGGTACACTCTTACAGGACGTGGTGGAAGGTAAAGGAGAATACAATGGTCGCACCAGTGATACTCGCTGCACTAACGCCGTTCGTTAAGGACTTATTCTCCAACGGACTGAGCATGCTCGGTAACGCTATTATGTCGAAGGGGAAGGCGAAGGTCGAGGAAACACTCGGAATTACGCTTCCGCCGGAGGGGAAGCCGCTTACACCTGAGCAACTTGCCGATATGCGGGAACTGGAAATGACGCATGAGGAGACGCTACTGGCGATGGCGGTGCGGCAGCAGGAGCTTAACCTTGAACTGGAGAAGTCTGTTACGGGAGCGGTGACGAAACGCTGGGAGGCGGACATGCTGAGCGACTCATGGCTGAGCAAGAACGTCAGACCCCTGGCGCTGCTGCATACGCTAGGTGCGCTGGACGTGCTGCTACTGTGCGCGTTCTTTGAAGTCTACGTGCCGGACACTTATCTTACGTTAGTTGGCACACTGCTGACCACTATGGTAGGGGCTTACTTCGTCGGACGTACGGTAGAAAAAGGCGTGGACGTGTACCAAGGTTGGAAGCAAACAAAGGGGGAATGATATGACGCTCGGCGAACATCAGGAAGCCTATACGCGAGACCATGTGAAGCTACTGCTCCGCGCCTTCGAGCTCGGCTATGAGGTGCGGAAGGGGGAGGCGCAGCGGATGCCGGAGATGCAGGCCATCTACGTGCAAACGGGGCGGAGTAAGACCTTCAACTCCATGCACATCAAAAAGCTGGCCGACGACCTTCACTTCATGAAGGGGGGAAAGCTCTGTTACCCCGAAGAACTTGGGCGGTACTGGGAGAGCCTTAATCCGCTGAACCAAGCTGGTATGTTCTGGAAGTCCTTCAAGGACTCTCCTCATTTCGAACGTAAGGTGTAGTCGTGTCCTACGACGACAGCTGGAACGCGGATAGTTTGCCGTGGGGGAGCGATAGTTCCATCTGGAATTTATTCTGGCTAGAGGCTACCGTAGGGGTAGCCCTCGGCGCTTCGGGGCCAGCACAATGGACTGGCGGAGCGGCGGGAGCTGCGGGAGTTACGCTGGCGGCGGCCGCAGGAGTGCTGCGCGAGGTCTATGCAGGAGGGGCGAGCGGGGCTACCCTTGGGGCAGCGGCGTTCCCGAACCGCTCTGCCTACGCGGAAGGTTCCACCGGGGTTGCCCTCACCGCTAATGCCCTTGCCGGTTTCGTAGCTTACACTTCCGATAGCGTCGGCGTTACGTTGACGGCTGAGGCTAGCGCGCTGAGGGAAGTCTATGCGGAGGGTTCGGTAGGGTTAGGTTTAGCGGTAGATAATGCGACGAGCAATGCGACGAGCGGTTCTGGCGTTCTCCCCCTTCTTCTCTCCGCTCAAGCTCTTAGCCGCATCAGCCCTTGGGATAAGGAAAGTCTCTTTACAGGCGCATGGGTTGAGGATATTATTAGCGCAAGTGTTTGGGAGCAAGATGCCGCCGTACCGCCCAACTGGGTAACAGGATAAGCAAAGGATACTTTATGGAACAGTGCAACTTCGGAGCTGCTGGCTCCGCCACGATTCTGAGAAGCACGAGCGAACGGTTGGCACTTCGTGCACCTCGCACACTGTGGAAAACCCAGTGCCACAATGCGGCAGGGGAACTCCAGTGGGAGAGTGAGGACACGAACCTCGTCTTCGATGCTGGGATTAACGACCTGCTGGACAAGTACTTTAAGGGTGCGGCGTATTCGGCAGCGTGGTATGTGGGGCTGGTTACTAATCCAGCTACTTACGCTGCGGCGGATACTATGGCCTCTCACGCAGGCTGGACAGAGAATACAGGCTACTCGGATGCTACGCGAAGAACGCTCACCCTTGGCGCAGTGGCAGGGAAGAGTGTGGATAATAGCGCAAGTGCGGCGGTGTTCAATGCGAACGCGACGAGCACAGTGGATGGTTTCTTCCTCTGCGCAAACAATGTAAAGGGCGGCACAACCGGAGTGCTGTACTGTGCGACGCAGTTCAGCGTAGGGGCGAAACCGCTAACGAATGGCGATGTACTCTCCGTGACAGTTACTTTAACGGGAGCTTGATATGGGACTCGAAGCTGGAACAACGATTGACGACCTTGTAGCAACGAATCCGCTTAGCACTGACCCTCGGAGCGAAGGCGACGACCATCTGCGGCTGATTAAGGCGGTGCTTAAGGCGGACGTATTTACTAAGCGTCATCTACCCAGCGGCACGCGCATGTTGTTCAACCAGACCGCAGCCCCGACAGGCTGGACGAAGGATGCTACCGCAGCGCTGAACGATTCCGCGCTTCGTATAGTGACAGGCGCGGTGGCAAGTGGCGGTTCACTCGCCTTCTCAGCTGCGTTTGCAGCGGGAAGGGTAGTGAGCGGTACGACTGACGGCTTTGCGGCGGGCGGCACAGTGAACGCCGGGACGACCGGAGCTACCACACTGTCTGTAGCACAGATGCCGAGCCACACGCACCAAGAGCAAGGGGGAAGCTACGTGTTAGGGGGGCATGTTGCGGTACATATCGCTCCTGGTTGGTCAGGCAGCAGGCCATTGGACAGTATTACATTGCCATCTGGGGGTAATGGCTCTCACACGCACACCACCCCAGCACAATCCTTTACCGGAACTGCCCACAGTCACACGCTCGCTTCCTCAAGCCTCGCCATGAATGTGAAGTACACCGACCTCATCATTGCTACGAAAGATTAACCTGATGGCAAAAATAGACAAAATCATCTGCCCGCTAATGAAGAGGGAGTGCATCGAGGATGGCGCGATAGTAGATGGCGAAATGCAAGCCTGCCGCTTCTGGGTGTACGTGCACGGCAAATCCCCGCAGGATGGTGCGGAGGTAAAGCAAGGAGATTGTGCCTTCGCGTGGACACCTGTGCTGTTGATTGAGAACAGCCAAATGCAGCGGCAGACGGGGGCGGCAGTGGAGAGCTTCCGCAATGAAATGGTAAAGGCGAACGCGACAGGCCAGCAGATGATGATGTCAGTAGCAGGCTTGGCAAACGGGCAGATTTTGAAGATCGGAGGGGATTAAAATGCGAGTAACGATAGTACCTGTCGATGGCGTGGTTGGAGTAGATGGAGAATTCCGCAAAGTTGCCGGGCTGGCGGAAATGTACCCTAATGTGCATGCGATTCAGTGGGGCGAGCGCGGAGAGCAGGGGCATGTAGAGCTAACCGATGGTGCGCCGAATGGGGGGGAAGTTACGCTGAGTGACCTACAACCCGCCCTCGATGCTTGGCATGCTCTGACCCCTCCGCCACCTACGGCTGCGGAGCTTCTGGCCGAGGCAAAGGTTAAGCAAATTACGCTTATCACTGATGCCTATACTGCGGAGAATAAAGCGTCCATCAACTACGCTGGGCACACCTTCCAAGCGGATGCAGAATCTGTAGCGCTCATGGCGCAGGTAGCTACGGCTCTCCCGGCCGGAGCAAGCATTGACTGGTACGACGCAGCCAATGTGAAGGTGCCACTGACCGACGCACAGTTTACTGAATTGCGCGGTGTGATTCTGATGCGCGGTCAGCCGCTGTTTGCGAAGCGCCGCCAGCTCAAGGACGCGATTGCAGCGGCGGCAACGGTAGCGGAAGTCGAGGGAGTGGTCTGGTGAGTCAGTTCACCACTCCCGCCGACCTGCGGATGCTTGCAGACGACAAGTGGGAGTTGCTTTCCCCCTTCAGCTTCTACGTAGGAGAGCCTGAGGCTAACGAGTGGGTTACAGTACCGAAGGGCTTTGTGACCGACCTCGCCAGTATACCCCGCATTTTCTGGCCCGTATTGCCCCCGAGCGGGAAGTACGCTAAGGCGGCTATTTTGCACGACTACCTCTATCGCTATGGGAGGAAGGGCCGGAGGTACGCCGACGCTGTTTTCTATGAAGCGATGGGGGTACTCGGTGTAGCGCGGTGGAGGAAGTGGCTGCTGTATGCGGCGGTCAGAAGCTTCGGTGGAGCGTTCTATAAGGGAAGTTAAAATGCGCGTACCAATTACAGGACTGTCCTCCCTCGGCATGGTAGCCGACCAATCCCCCCATGAGCTCCCTGCGGGGGCTTTTAGCTCTGTCTCGAATATGCGGGTGCAGGACGGGGCGCTGGAAAGCTTTGAAGGGCATGCAAAGGCCTTTTCCACACCTGCCGTAGCACCAATATGGCTGATGAGCTATCCTGGGGCTAGCCAGTTCGCCTGGCTGTATGCCAGCGCGGCGAAGGTGTACGTCCATCAAGGCGGGACGCACTACAATCTCACGCCGCAAGCGCTGGGGGTGGACGTGGACTATACAGGGATCGGCTGGAAAGGCTGTTCCCTGAACGGTGTGCCAGTGCTGACAAACAATGCGGAAGTGCCACAGATGTGGAACCCTGCCGATACAGCCACACTACTACAGAACCTAACCGCTTGGCCAGCGGGGGTGACCGCCGCAGTTATCCGTCCGTTTAAGAACTACCTCATTGCACTCGATATCACGAAGAGTGGGACGCGCTACCAACATCTGATAAAATGGTCGCATCCTGCTGATGCTGGGACAGTACCGACTTCGTGGGATGAGACAGATGCTACGAAGGATGCGGGGGAACTCCCACTCGCGGAGACTGGCGGAGCGCTCGTCGACTGTCTCCCGCTACGCAACTCGAACGTTATCTATAAGGAAGATTCCATCTACCTGCAGAATTTTATTGGAGGGGTGGATATTTTTGGCTTCCAGCAAGTGACGGCGGAAGCTGGGATGCTAACCGCTGGGGCAGTATGCGGATTCAACTTTAAGGGGCCGAAGCATTGCCTATTCACCCCCTCGGATGTGGTAGTGTTCGACGGGAATTCAGTGGAGTCGATACTGACGAAGCGAATGAGGAAATGGCTATTCTCCGCTATCAATTCGGATGACTTGTCGAAAACAGTTGTGCGAAACAATCCGGTTAAGTCGGAAATTTGGATATGCTTCTGCATGGATAACAGTGGGCGACTGGAGACCGCACTGGTTTGGAACTATACAGACAACACCTTCAGCATCCGCACACTGCCAGAGTTGACTGCGCTAGAGTCGGGGGTGTTCGTGGACAGCACAGGGGGTACGGACGAATGGAGAAGTAATGCACTGGTTTGGAATGCCGATACGCTGGCCTGGGGCGGTAGGGCGTATAACCCTGGCTTCCCGCAGCTCATGGGGGCTACGGATACACCGAGCGGAGAGTGGTTCCTCTTTGACCAAGACG
>Ga0210028_1002456_pt1 | contig 14734 bp, 17 predicted proteins | sample CryGeymeta201513_FD_185468 | JGI IMG/M metagenome (GOLD analysis project Ga0210028, IMG submission 185468) | Groundwater microbial communities from Crystal Geyser aquifers in Utah, USA - Crystal Geyser metaG 2015-13 (SPAdes) (version 2) | ecosystem: Environmental > Aquatic > Deep subsurface >...
ACTATAATTTGGACAACTAGTTATTTTTCTACTAGCCAGGTTATCTATGCTTTGGGAAGTGAATCTCATCTTTTGAATTTAACTGATTCTACCGGCACACCGCCTAAATACGGTTATGCTCGCACCACACCGGAACAGGACACTTCTCTGAAAGTTACTAGTCACTCAGTAAAAATTGACGATTTGGCGCCGGGAACCATTTATTATTACCGCACAGTATCCCACGGTTCTTTGGCAATCAGCACAGAGCATAGTTTTACCACTTTAGGAACAGGAATAGAGGAAAAAATTGAAGAAGAAAAATCAACTGAAGAAGGGGCTGTTTTAGGAGAAAAAATATTTTCTACAAAAGAACCGACTGAAAAAAGGATTGTCTTAGGAGAAAGAGTATCTCTTGCGGAAAAATCTATTGGAAAAAAGGCTGTCTTAGGAGAAAAGGTACCTCCTGCGGAAAAATCAACTGAAGAAGGGGCTGTCTTAGATAAAGAAGCTCCAGTCGCCCAAGAGCCAACAACCGCGCCGCAACCGATAACATCGCGATCTTTACTGGCATCGATCGGTAACATCATAACACTCGGCACTGGTAGCGTTATAGTTGGCTTACTGGTTGTTATAGCAATCCTTGCACTTGCTGGATACGCGGTCTACTTCTTGATTCAAAAAACGCGGCGCAAGAATTGACGCATCCTATGTTATATTTTCTTATTATATTCTTATTTGTGATAAACTTAATATTACTTCAATATTAAAATTTGACTCTAAATCCTTGCGCCACTCTAAAATTATAAAATAAAATATACAAAAAAGCGAGAATAATATCTCGCTTTTTTGTTTTTATGCAGACTGTCCGAAAGTTCACTTTTTGAGAATAAAAAATCCCTAGGTATGAAGCGCCGGGATCCTAGTCGCCTTCGCGGCGACATAGGGACAACTTTTTGAAAGCTGCATTTAAGAGGTAAGTTTGTTAGTTTTTCTTGTAATGTTTTGTGATTTTAAGGATTTCAGCCTTTCCCTCAAATATAAAAAATAAAGCTCGATATTTTTTATCAAGCCTGAAAGAATAAATACCTCTCCAGCGTGGTTCAAGAAGTTCTACCTGAAGGGATGGATACCTGATGTTCTTTTGAAAAAGAAATTTGGCTTTCTCCCATTTCTTAGCAAGATTGTGTTCCTGGATAAATTCTTTAAGGTCTTCGCGAAGCGGTTTTATTTCCATATTTTTTAGCGTAAGAAGACTGGCGAAGCCCAGATTCTAAATCTCTTAAAAAATCCTCGGTATAAAGATTAGTCTTTCGGAAATCCTCGACCACTTCTTCAATTGGATCTTTCACTATCAATTCAAAGAATTTCTCAGCAACTTCACGATAGGCAGTGGCTTGTCGCTTTAACTTCTCATATTCAGTTTTTGGAAGAGAAACTTTAACCATATTTTAATAATATATCAGATAAATATTAATGTCAATAATTAAAATTTTTTATTATTTATCTCTATACAAGGGGACAAAAAAATAGGGCTGGCACTGCATTACTTGCGTAACCGTGCCAGCCCGTGTTTTATAAATCATCATAGCCGTTTTTTTTGGCTTCATACATGGCGCTATCGGCTTGCTTGATTAAAATCTCCGGATCTGCGCCGTGATCGGGGCTTAGAGCAATGCCAATGCTCACCCCGATTTCTGCTTCAACGCCATAGCCGACATTAAACGGCTGTTTGATCGTGTTTACAATTCTTTCTGCCATCGCTGACACGACCAAGTCGTTTTTGGCATCAGGCATAATAACATAAAACTCATCGCCCGCGCTGTTTGGCCGGGCAACTATATCGTAGCTCCGGACTACCGCCTTAAGACGAGCGGCGACCTCAATCAGCACCTTGTCACCGGCGGAATGGCCATAATTGTCATTGACTCGTTTGAACTTGTCTAGGTCTAAAACAGCTACCGCCATTTTTGTTTTAAACCGCTTCGTCCTGGCCAACTCCTTAGTCAGATACTCGTCAAAGAGCCGGCGATTAGGCAATCCGGTCAACGCATCCAAAAATGCCATAGGACGGAGCTTCCGGTTTTCAATAAATAACCAGATACTCAACCCCATAAATATTAACGCGATTATTAAAAGAACAAAACTTATTTCCATTATGCTTTCCTCCTTTTTTGCTGTTTTAAATTTTTTGTTTTTATAGACTATCATAAATATAATAATTTGTCCATTTTAAAATATTATGTTAAATTTTTAATACTATTCTTTTGTCATTGCGAGCCCCGACAGGGACGTGGCAATCTCTGGTAAAAAGTCTCAAATACCACTATTATTTGTCATTCCCGAAGCCGAAGGCTGTCGGTCATCGCTACGCGAGATCTGGCGAAGCCATGAGAATCCAGGAGAGAGCCGTAGGTATATGAATTTTAAAAAATGATTTTTAAATAGATGTTTGTGCCATTAACTCCTGGATCCTCGGGTTCCCAGTCATTCGACGGGACAAGCAAGCCCGAGGATGACAAGATAGTTGAGTCCAGCATGACAAATGGTGTTAAATTTTTAAAATATGAAACAAAAAAAGAAAAGAATAAGAGTTGTGGTCGCAATGTCAGGCGGAGTTGATTCATCAGTCACCGCCTGGTTATTAAAAAAAACCGGCTATGATTTAATCGGCATTTTTATGCGTTTGGGAAATAATCAAGAAACCAGCGAGGCCGCAGCACGCCGAGTTTGCCGCCAATTAGGCATTAAATTCTATCCGCTTAATTTAGCGCGCCAATTTAAAAAGGAAGTTATAAATTATTTTTTATCCAGCTACAAAAAAGGTCTAACGCCCAATCCCTGTGTTAAATGCAACCAAACCATTAAATTTGGCGAGTTATTAAAAATAGTAAAACAATTAGGTGCTGATTATTTGGCAACAGGACACTACGCCCGCCTATGGCGGGAATTTCCAATTTTCAATTTCCAATTTTCAAAAAATACTAATACTAAAATTAATTGTAAACTATACCAGGCGAGGGATAAGAGTAAAGACCAGAGTTATTTTTTGTATAATTTAACACCGGAGCAACTAAGGCAAATTTTATTTCCTCTGGGTGGTTATACCAAGGAACAAGTTAGAAAGATTGCTCGTCAAGCCAAATTGCCTTATTTAACCAAGGAAAGCCAGGATATTTGCTTTTTGGCAGGTGACCATAATGATTTCTTGAAAAAAAAATTAAAATTAAAAAAAGGCAAAATTATAGCCCTCCCTCCCGACCCTCACCCTAACCCTCTCCCATTCGTTGCCTCATGGGAGAGGGAAAAATTTTCTAAAAAAATTCCCCTCTCCTGCGAGGAACGCAGCGGGGGAGGGGCTAGGGGTGGGGGTGAGGTTATTGGCCAGCATCAGGGCTTGCCGCTTTATACTATTGGTCAAAGAAGGGGAGTGGAAATTGGCGGCACTGGGCCTTATTATGTAGCTAGAACAAATTATAAAACTAACACGCTTTATGTGGTAAAAGATGGCGATAATCCTGTTTTGTATAGCGATAAGCTAATTACTTCAGACATCAACTGGATTAGCGGCCAAAAGCCGAAATTTCCCTTAATTTGTCAAGCTGTCATCCGTTACCGCCACCAAGCTGTTAAATGCACAGTTATCCAACCCCCTCTAAATCTCCCCCTTAGCAAGGGGGAGAAAAAAAGTGGGGGTGTGAGATATTTAGTGAGGTTCTTCGAGCCGCAACGCGCCATTACGCCTGGCCAAAGCGCGGTATTTTATCAAGGCAATGAAGTGTTGGGCGGGGGAATAATAATAAAATAAAACAACAAAAATTTGCCAATTTTAGATTAATTTTATATACTAATTTTATGATAACTGCTAAAGAACTACGAGAAAAATATTTAGAATTTTTTAAGTCCAAAGCGCATGTTATTTTGCCTAGCGCTTCTTTAATTCCGGAAAACGACCCAACGGTGTTATTTACCACTGCTGGTATGCATTCCTTGGTGCCGTATTTAATGGGCGCCAAGCACCCGGCTGGCCAACGCCTAGCTAATTGCCAAAAATGCATTAGAACTGGTGACATTGAAAAAGTGGGGGATAACCGCCATTTAACTTTTTTTGAAATGCTTGGTAATTGGTCCTTGGGCGATTATTTTAAAGAAGAAGCCATTGCCTGGAGTTGGGAATTTCTAACAGATAAAAAATGGCTTAACTTAGACCCCCAAAGATTATATGTAACGGTTTTTATGGGCGATAATAATGTTGCCATAGACCAAGAATCAATAGAAATATGGCAAAAACAATTTGCTAAAGCCGGTATTAAAGCTAAAGTTTGTCCTTATAATCAGTTAATAACTGGCAACGCTAATTTAAGAATATTTCCTTTGCCAGCCAAAGATAACTGGTGGGGGCCGGCCGGCGCAACCGGGCCTTGCGGACATTGCACAGAAATATTTTATGATATTAATCCAGCAAGTGGCAAGCTACAAAAAACTTTTAACCAAGAAATTGAGCAGGGGAGAGTGCTAGAAATCTGGAATAATGTTTTTATGCAGTATCATAAAACTGTTGCTGGCAAATTTGAACTCCTAGAGCAAAAAAATGTTGATACTGGCATGGGTCTGGAAAGAACCATTGCAGTTTTAAACAAAGAACAGGATGTTTTTGCCAATGATTTATTTGTTAATATTTGCTTTAAAATTGAGAATTTATCTGGCAAAAAATATGGTGCTAACCTCGAAATAACACACGCTATGCGCCTTATTGCCGACCATCTCAAAGCCGTAACATTCATTATGGCTGATGATAAAGCAGTTACGCCATCCAATACCAACCAAGGTTATGTTGTCCGCAGACTGATACGCCGCGCCATTCGCTATGGCCGCCAATTAGGCATTAAAGAAGAGTCGTGGACTAAAGAAATTGCTAAAGTCGTGGCTCATGATTATGCCGAAATTTATCCGCAGTTGCAGAAAAATATCAATTTTGTTATTAGCCAGTTAAAAGAAGAAGAGGTAAAATTCAGCAAAACCTTAGAGCAAGGTTTGAAAAAATTAGAGAAAATGAAACCAAAATTTATTCCCGCAGTCGGAGTTGGCTCACTATCTACAAAATCAGGAATAATAGATTATGGTTTAAGTGGTGATGATTTATTTAATCTTTACGCGACATATGGTTTTCCAATAGAATTAAGTATAGAGGAAATAAAAAAGATATATAAAGAGTTTAAAGCAGAAAAAGGTATTAAAATTGCAATTGCGGAATTGTCGAAAGAAGACGAAGAAAGATTACTCGATCAATTTCACAAATCTTTAAAAAAGCATCAAGAACTGTCGCGCACTGCTTCGGCCGGCATGTTTAAGGGCGGATTGGCTGACGCCAGCGAGGCAACGATTAAATATCATACAGCCGCGCACTTGATGCTGGCTGCTCTAAAAAAAGTTTTAGGCGATCAAGTTGTGCAAAAGGGTTCAAATATTACTCCGGAACGTTTGCGCTTTGATTTTTCTTACACAGATAAACTAACTGCTGATCAAAAACAAAAAGTAGAAAATTTGGTGAATGAAGCGATTGCTAAAAATTTGCCAGTTAGCTGCCGGGAGATGACTTTAGATGAAGCTAAACAAATTAACGCCATGGGCGTATTTGAAACAAAATATGGCGTCAAGGTAAAAGTTTATACTATTGGCTCCGGCGATAATATTGTTAGCAGAGAAATCTGCGGCGGTCCCCATGTTGAGCAAACCGGCGTTTTGGGCAAATTTAAAATCCAAAAAGAAGAAAGTTCTTCGGCTGGCGTGCGTAGAATTAAAGCGATTTTAGAGTAGTTATAGCTCCCTCTTGACAAAGAGGACTGGGGTGATTTAAATATCAAAATATTGGGCTAACATTAAATAAAAAAGTGTTAAAAAACAAAAAAACGCTAAAATTACAATTTTACACTTGACAAGACTGACTTTAAAATATATAATTATTTCTACGATTACTAATAGTAAAAATATTAAATTTTTAATCTAATTTTACTAAAAAGTTTTGGTAAAATTTTTATTTTGCCAAAAAGTTTTAGTTTGTTTTGTTATATTAATGACAGAAAAAGCCCAAGTCATCAATTCCAAGGATTTTATTGAAATGCAAGGGGAAGTGCTGGAATTAATGCCAGCCGCCAGCTTCAGAGTACTTTTAGAAAATGGGCATGAAATACTAACGCACTTATCCGGCCGGATGAGAATGAATAAAATTCGCTTGCTGCCTGGCGATAAAGTCAAGGTGCAAATCAGCCCTTATGATTTAACCAAGGGCAGGATAATTTATAGAAATTAATTGATCAAGCATACCATAATTCGCATGTGCCCTCCCGCAAAATGCGGGATAGTGGGGCTCGCGAAGCGATAACTTAAATTCGCATGTGCCCCATTTGTAGTGGGGCTCGCGAAGCGATAACTTAAATTCGCATGTGCCCCATTTGTAGTGGGGCTCGCGAAGCGATAACTTATGAAAGTAAGGGCTAGTGTTAAAAAAATTTGTAAAGATTGCCAAATACTCCGGCGCAAAGGCCGGGTCCGTGTTATTTGCCAGAACCCTAAACATAAACAGCGCCAAGGATAATAAAATTTACGATTTTAGATTTTCGATTTTAGATTTAAAAATTACTAAATCATAAATCGAAAATCTTAAATCTAAAATAACTATATGGCAGTAAGAATAGCCGGTGTAACCATACCAAACAACAAACGGGTTGAAATATCTTTAACCTATATTTATGGCATTGCGCGAACCAAAGCTAATGCTATTTTAAAGCAAGCCGGAGTTAACCCTGACATTAGAGTTAAAGATTTAACTGACGCACAAGTTAATAAATTAAGAGAGATTATTGAAAAACAGCACAAAGTAGAAGGCGATTTAAAAAGAGAAGTCTTAAGTAATATTAAAAGATTAAAAGAAATCGGCTGCTATCGCGGCTTGCGCCACATTAAGGGCTTGCCGGTTAGAGGGCAAAGAACTAAGACTAATAACCGAACCGTGCGCGGCAATGTCAGGCGCACTGCTATTTCAGGCAAGAAACCAGCAGCGCAAAAAACATAATTACGAATTTAAACGAATTATAACGAATTTGACGAATTTAATATGACAGAAGAAAAACAACAAGAGCAAGAGACAAAAATAAAATCCGATATAAAACTGGAAACCAAAACCGGCGAACTGGTTGTTAAAAGCGACTTGAATGCACCTGAGGAATTGCCGGAAGAAATCAAAAAAAAGCTGGAAAAAAATAAAGCTGACAAAAAAGAAATTAAAGGCAGGAAGAAAAAAAGAAAAGACGACAAAAAAGTTAGTGTTGGCATTGCGCATATTAAAGCAACTTATAATAACACTATTGTCACTTTGACTGATTTAGCCGGCAATGTTTTGTCTTGGGCCAGCGCCGGCAGTGCCGGCTTTAAGGGCCCTAAAAAATCTACCCCCTACGCCGCCCAGATTATTACCAGAATTGCCGTAGAAAAGGCCAGAAAATATGGCTTAAAAGAGGTTAGTGTCATGGTCAAAGGAGTCGGTACTGGCCGCGAATCAGCAGTTAGAGCTTTAAATGCCAATGGCTTAATTATTAGTTTAATAAAAGATATCACGCCGATACCGCATAACGGCTGTCGGCCCAAAAAACCAAGACGCGTATAATAATTAACAATAAATTTCAATAAATTTCGCGAAGCAAATTTCTATTATTAAACTAAACAAAGAAATTTACTCGCTTCGCTCGTGAAATTAATAGAAATTAAGTAGATTAAATCAGTATGCCGAAAAACTTAAGTCCAAAATGCAAATTATGCCGTCGCGAAGGGGCTAAACTAATGCTCAAAGGCGACCGATGCCTGACGCCAAAATGCGCTATGGTAAAAAGAAATTATCCTCCCGGCGTTCATGGCCCCAAGGGTCGCGGCCGGCCTAGCGGTTATAATCTGCAGCTGCGGGAAAAACAGAAAGCCAAACGCATTTACAATTTAATGGAAAAACAATTTAAGCTAACCTTTGTTAGAGCTTCCCGGGAAAAAGGTGATGTTGGCGCTAATTTAATGAAGCTATTAGAAACCAGATTAGATAATGTTGTCTTTCGTTTAGGCTGGGCTAATTCTAGAAGCCAGGCGCGAGAATTAGTCAGCCACCGCCACTTTAAAGTCAATGATAAAATTATTAATATACCTTCCTATCATCTTAAGACCGGTGATTTATTAACAATTAAAAAATCAAGTTCAACCAGCAAACAATTTGCCAATTTAAACGAACAGTTAAAAAAAGCTGCTATCCCTGGCTGGTTAAATTTGGATATTAACGAAATGACAGCTAAGGTTCTGCATCAGCCTGGTCAAGATGATCTGGAAAAGGGCATCAATACTCCGTTAATAGTTGAATTTTATTCACGCTAATTTCTAATTATTTAAAAATATTTATATGGAAACTATTGCCTTGCCAAAAAAGATTAAATTTATCAAAGGTGACCGGCCAAACCAAAAACAAGTAGTAATTGAGCCCTGCTACCCGGGCTATGGTACAACTATTGGCAATGTCTTAAGACGAGTTTTGCTGTCTTCGCTGCCCGGCGCTGCGGTTGTCGGCGTCAAATTCAAAGGCGCAGACCATGAGTTTACCACCCTGCCTCATATCAAAGAGGATATTTTAGAAATTACTTTGAATTTAAAACAGCTGCGCTTAAAAATGTTTACGACAGAAACAGTCAAATTAGAACTCGTCGCTAGAGGAGAAAAAGAAGTTAAAGCTTCTGCTATTACTAAAAATAGCCAGGTGGAAATTGTTAATCCTGATTTGACTATAGCCCATGTTACTGATATGGCCGGCAGTTTGGAGATGGAAATATTTGTCGCGCCTGGCAAAGGTTATGTTGCAATTGAAAGCCGCGAGGAGGAAAAAAATGAAATCGGCTATATTGCCATTGATTCAATCTTTTCACCAATTTTATCAGTTGGCATTAATATAGAAAACGTCCGTGTTGGCAAAATGACTAATTGGGATAAATTAATTATTAGTATTACTACTGACGGCACCATTACCTGCGAAGACGCTTTCGCTTATTCAACAAAAGTCCTAATTGAACAATTTACCGCCTTAATTAAAAGCGACGAGCCAATGGCAACCGAAGAAGTGATGCCAGCGGCCGAAGAACCAGCTGCGCCAATTAAAGCTCTGGAAATAAAACCGAAAAAAAGAGGCCGGCCCAAAAAAACAGTATAATACCAATAATACTAATGATACTAATGAATACGAATAAAAAAATATTCGTAATATTCGTATCATTAGTATTATTCGTATATTAGCATTTTTATATGAGACATCAGAAAAAGGGAAAAAAATTAGACAGAAAAAAACAACCAAGAGAACTGATGCTAAGAAATTTAGCTTCCAGCTTGATTATTTATGAAAAAATAAAAACTACTGAAGCCAAAGCTAAAGCAGTCAAACCATTAGTTGAAAAATTAATAACCACTGCTGCTAAAGGCGATTTAACCACCCGCAGAAAATTAATAAAAGTTTTACCCCAGCCAATGGCAGTTAAAAAAGCCCTGGAAATCTTAGGCGCGCGCTACCGGGAACGACCCGGCGGTTATACCAGAATTATTAAATTAGGCAGCCGCCAAGGCGATGGCGCCAAAATTGTGCAAATAGAGTTAGTTTAATAAAAAAATATTCATTCTGTCATTGCGGCGTAGCTTATCCTGTACTTGATACAGGAAGCCGCAATTCAGTTATTTTGTCATTGCGGCCTTGAGCCGCAATCCAGAAAAAATATACAGGAGGAAAAATATTATTATATTTACATAGAAGCAAGCTGTAAAAATGGGACATTATACATTGGAGTTACTAATAATATTTTAGATAGAGACAATTATTTTTTCTGGATGCTGAATCAAGTTCAGCATGACAGAAAAAGAAATTATTAGAAATATGGGAAGAGATTTTATAGCTAAAAAACCGGTAAAAACAGAGAGAAAATTGCATAAAATTGATGCGACCAATCAATCAGTCGGCAGATTAGCCAGCCAAATTGCCGTAATTTTACGCGGCAAAAATAAACCAGCATACCAGCCTCATTTGGATTTAGGCGACATCGTGGAAGTAGCTAATATAAAAAAATTAAAATTTACCGGCAAAAAAATGGAGCAAAAAAAATACTACCACTATTCCGGCTATCAGAGCGGCTTAAAGACTGCCAAAATGAGCGATATTTTTAAAACCAATCCTGGTGAAATCCTTAAACGGGCAGTTAAACAAATGCTGCCACCTACCCGGCTGCGCCAGCAGATATTAAGAAGATTAATTATAAACTGATATTATGTTAAAAAAAATAGAAAAAACAGACATTCGTTCAATTAGCGCTACTGGCAAAAAGTCCAGCCTTGAACCAATTGCGGAAACAGCTAAATTTAAAGGTAAATATTTAAGAGCAATTGGCCGGCGCAAAACAGCCGCAGCTCAAGTAAGGCTTTATAAAAGTGGCGCCGGCTTAATTATGGTCAATGGCTTAAAATTAGACCAATATTTTTGCCAAGATGAACTGTCTTTAATAGTTTACCAGCCTTTAAAATTAACTGGTCTAATTAAAGATTTAAATATTTCAGCAATAGTTAGCGGCGGCGGCAAAAAAAGCCAAGCTGAAGCGATTCGCCATGGCATCAGCCGAGCTTTAGAATCGCTTGATCAAAAATTACGTCCGGTTCTAAAATCTAAAGGCTGGCTCACCAGAGACGCTCGCAAAAAAGAGCGCAAGAAACCAGGACTAAAGAAAGCCAGACGCGCGCCGCAATGGTCAAAACGCTAATCCTATTTTTTGCTTAATTTACATAGAAAGAATAGAATTAAGACACTTAGTGTCCAATTGGACACTAAGTGTCTTTTACCTTACGCGCCTAGACAACTTTAGTTAATATTGAATGCCTTTGTAAAAAGGCTTCTTTTTTTAGGCATTCTTTTGTGTTAAAATAATAGGGCCTTCACCAAATACGCTTTCGCGATGAAATTTTAAAATTTTCGCTACGAAATTTGAAAAAATTATCTTAGAAGTAGGGACAATTCATGAATTGCCCCTACTAAAATTAGAGCATGACTGAAAAAATTACTAACATTGCTAAAAATACTTCCTATTTTACTTTTGCATTAGTTTTGCAAAAGATAATTTCTTTTACTTATTTTACTTTGATTGCCCGAGCTCTTGGACCGGCTGATTTAGGTAAATATTATTTTGCTATTTCTTTTACCACAATTTTTGCTATTTTTATTGATATTGGTTTAGCTGGGGTTTTGACCCGCGAAGTAGCTAAAATCAAGGAGCAAACGCAAAAACTTTTAAGCAGTATAATGGCGATTAAACTGCCCCTAGCTTTTATTTCTTGGCTGGCAGTAATTATTTTTATTAATGCTTTGGGCTATCCTGATCTGACTAAACAATTAGTTTATTTATCGGTAATTTGCATGCTACTGGATTCTTTTACCTTAACATTTTTTGCTGTCGTGCGCGGTTTTCATAATTTAGCCTGGGAAAGCATTGCTTCAGTTATTTTTCAACTAATAGTTTTAATTTTTGGGATAATTATCTTAAAATTAGGCTTAGGCCTGCGCTGGCTGATGGGAGGACTGGTTGCTGCCAGTATTTTTAATTTTTGTTATTCCAGTATCTTGCTTATCTACCGGTGGCGTTTAACTCTCTGGCCAATGATAGATAATCATTTAATCAAGCTGCTTTTAAAGATTGCGCTGCCTTTTGCTATTTATGGAATTTTTCAGCGGGTCTACATTTATCTTGATTCAGTTTTATTATCCCTGCTGGCCGGTGATAAATATGTTGGACTTTATCAAGTCACTTTTAAAATGATTTTTGCTTTGCAGTTCTTGCCTCTAGCTTTTATGGCTTCGCTTTATCCCGCCTTGAGTGCTTACTGGCATAATAATCGCGAGCAATTAATAATTACTTTTGAGCGGGCGATGAATTATCTAATAATTATTTCTCTGCCCATTGCCATTGGCATTGCGGCGATTGCTGATAAAGTTATTTTACTTTTTAAATCAGGCTTTACTGAAGCGATTTTCCCCTTACAAATTAATATGTTGGCTATTATCTTTATGTTTTTAGGCTACCCGGTCGGCTCCCTGCTCAATGCCTGCGATAAGCAAACTGTTAATACAATGAATATGGGTATTACGGTAGCCGCCAGTATTATGCTAAATTTAATATTAATACCAAAGTTTCAAGCAGTTGGCGCCAGTATTACCGTATTATTAACTAATTTATTAATGCTTATCCTTGGCCTTTACTGGGTGCCAAAAATCATCAAATATCGGCCGCGTAAAATTTTAAGTGTGTTGTGGAAATCCGCTTTGGCAACTGCAGTTATGGCTGTCTTTATTATTTATCTAAAAAACTTAATCAATATACTAATCGTGGTAGCATTTGCCGGAATGTTGTATTTTATAATTCTTTTTCTCTTAGGCGGCTTTAAAAAAGAAGATGTTTTCAGCGTTATTAGGTCATTTTCTAAAACCAAAAGCGAAAATTTAAGCGAATAAGTTTTACAACTAATCATTTTTATAATTTCCAATTTCCAATATCTAATTCCCAATAAAATCGTAAATTATTTTATTTATTTTTAGAAATTGGAAATTAGTAATTAGAAATTTGCCAAACGTTTTAGCCGGTTCGATAATTAAATTAAATTTTCAGTTATTAAAATATGAAGACGCTATTATTTACCCTGGAATATCCGCCGTTTTACGGCGGCATAGCCAATTACTATGGCAATTTAATAAAATTTTGGCCTAAGCCAGATAGTATTTTTATTTTGCATAACAACCAAGGTAAACTAATTAATAATAAATTGCCCTGCTTAAAATGGTTACCTGCCCTAACTAGTCTTTATCAGACAATTAAAGCTGAAAAAATTAACCATATCATAGTCGGCCACATTTTGCCTCTGGGAACGGCGGCCTGGCTTATTAAATTAATTATTGGCACGCCTTATTCGGTTATTCTGCATGGTATGGATTTTGCCTACTGCCAGCGCAGTTGGCGCAAGAATAGACTAGCTTTAAAAATATTAAATAAAGCTGATCATATTATTTGCGCTAATAATTATTTAGCCGAGCAAGTTAAAAATTTTATAAACCCCATTACTTGCCGCAAGGTGTTACACCCTACGGCAAGTACAACTTATTACTATGGTAACCCAGCAGCAGAAACCGTGGAGCACTCAAGTAACAGGGTAAATAAAACTAGCGCGGATAAAATTATTGTGGTCAATCCCGGCATTACTCTAGCACGGCCGGCAAATAATAACTTAATTAATAAGCTAAAATCTGCTTACTCGCTCAAAAATAAAATTATTTTATTCAGCCTGGGCCGGCTGGTTTTGCGCAAAGGCTTTGATCAAGTAATAGAGCTAATGCCCGAATTGCAAAAAGATTATCCTGATTTATACTATTTTATCGCCGGCGCCGGACCAGATGAAACATTGCTGAAAGAGCTGGCGCATAAAAACGAGCATATTATTTTTTTAGACCAAATTAGCGATGAAGAAAAACAAGCCTGGCTTAACTTATGCGATATTTTTATTATGCCCTCGCGCAACATTGCTGGCGACTATGAGGGCTTTGGTATTGTTTATCTAGAAGCTAATCTTTGCGCTAAACCAGTAATTGCTGGCAATAGCGGAGGAGTGACAGACGCTGTTACAGATGGTCTTAACGGGCTTTTAGTTGATCCCTTAAATAGAAACCAAATAGCGCAAACTATTATAAAATTAATCCAAAATCCGGCCTTAAGGCAAAAATTAGGCCAACAAGGCAAAGAACGCGTTCTAAGAGAATTCAGTTGGCAAAAGCAGATACGATTATTATATGAATTCATAACTAACAAATAATCACCCTTCTTCTAAGGTCTAATGTTATGAGTTATAAGTTATAAATATGATTTCTATTATTATTCCAGTTTACAACCAGGCAAAACAAATAACTGACTGTTTAGACAGCATTTTAAAGCAAACCTATCAAGATTACGAGGTTATTATAGTTAATGATGGCTCAAGCGATAATACTCTAGAAGTAATCAAACAATATCAAACTAAATTTGCTAAATTTAACTACCAGAGCCAAGATAATCGGGGAGCTAATGCGGCGCGCAACCGCGGCAATAGAGAAGCGCGGGGCGAATATATAATTTTTTGCGACGCCGATGTTATTATGAAAGAAAAAATGCTGGAAGTTATGGCTGAAACACTGGCAAAAAATCCTCAAGCAAGTTTCTGCTATTCTTCTTTCCTTTGGGGAAATAAATTATTTAAACTCTGGCCCTATGACGCGGCCAAATTAAAACAAATGCCCTATATTATCACCACTTCTCTAATTAGGCGAGAGTATTTTCCGGGTTTTGATGAGAAGATTAAAAAATTTCAGGATTGGGACCTCTGGTTGACTATGTTAGAGCAAGGCCATACTGGGGTCTGGATTGATCAAATGCTATTTAAGGTCCAAACCAGCGGCAGGCAAACTATGAGCCACTGGCTGCCATCATTTGCTTACAGCTGGCTGCCTTTCTTGCCGCCAGTAAAAAAGTATAATCAGGCCAAAGAAATTATTAAACAAAAACATAATTTAAATTAATAATTATAGACTGTCTGAAAACTAATAAACAATTACCTTTTGTCATTTCGACCCCGAGCTTGTTGAGGGGGAGAAATCTTTAATACTTTGTGTGCAGTATTTAATGTT
>Ga0210028_1002476_pt1 | contig 14652 bp, 11 predicted proteins | sample CryGeymeta201513_FD_185468 | JGI IMG/M metagenome (GOLD analysis project Ga0210028, IMG submission 185468) | Groundwater microbial communities from Crystal Geyser aquifers in Utah, USA - Crystal Geyser metaG 2015-13 (SPAdes) (version 2) | ecosystem: Environmental > Aquatic > Deep subsurface >...
TCGTGGTGATCGTCGTCATACTCGGCGGAATCTGTCATCACGCGTCCCTCTATTCTCTTACCTCCGCCTGATACCCGGCAGAGGCATCAGCCAGCTTCCCAAAAAGGCACCCGCAAACACGAGCGCCGAAAAAATGCCCCGGTCGCCCGGAGCCGCGCAGCCGGTCGTCAGTTTGTGAATCGAGTGGAACAAGCTATCCTTGCGGGCAGCGACAGCGGCCAAGGTTGCCTTGCGCACTATGCGCAGACAAAACCCGAGCCATGACCCTGACACCTTGGCAGCACTTTGTTACCTACTCACGCGCCAGTTTGGCGCATCACCACTGAACGACCGCCCCCGCGGCCCAATGTCTTACCCAGAAAGACCTCTGCAGATTACCTTTTGTTAAGGTTCAGGGAAAGTGAAATCTGGCCAAGCCGCGACAAGTTGACGCGACGTCTGAGGTCGCGCCGCCACGTCCGACACGCGCAAGTTGAAGGCGGTTTCCGCAATGGCAATAATGCCGCGCGAGCATTCCGAGCAACCATCTGGAACTGTTATGAATCCCGTGCCCGGCACAGCGTTTGACCGATCCATTGTTTCCGGTTCGACACCATTAACGATGGGGTCACTCTTTTCGCCTTGCCGGACCTTCGACGGGGCCCCGTTGCTGGCGAGGCATCAATGCGGCGGCCAAGCCGGTATTGATCACAACCCGGCAAAGCGCAGCCTTGACCACGACCGAATCATTCATGCCAAAATCAGCAATCGGACCGGTGCTGGCGGGATGAGGCGGTTGCGAGCTGCGGCAGGCGGGCGGATCGCCAGAATCAGACCCCAAGTGCGGCAAACCGGGTCATGAACACCAGGATCAGCGCGCCGACCGTCCACAGCGATGCGCGCAGATCGTGAGTCCGAGCGGTAAAATAGGCGACAAAATGCAGCAAACGCGAGATCACGTAGCCGTAAAGCAGCACCTGCGCCAGCCACAGCGGCGGTGCCGTCAGCACGTAAAGCAAGCCCGCCGCCAGAAGGAATGGCAGGTTTTCAAGATCGTTCAACTGGATGCGCCGGATCCGCTCGACTCGCTCGTCGGGGGCAAGCTGGGCAGGGTCGGGGCTGGGGTTGAGGCGGGTCTGGTGCAAGTCCTCGGGCGAGCGGTAGCCGCCCCTGATCTGCATCATCCGCACCACCGTCAGCCACGACATCGCGACCGCCTTGAGAATCATCAGGCAGGCGGCAATCGCATAGGTGGCAAAAAGCGGGTCATGGTAACCGAGAGCGGGCATCGCGAACCTGCCTTAGCCAACCTTTTCAGGGTGTCACAGAGATACCACCAAGGCTGTCGCATTTGCAGACCCCGAGCGCGGATCATGCCGTTTCCCCGTCGCGCCAGCGACGGGAACGCGACCGACCGCCGCCACGGCGGGCGCGTTCCGCTCCCGCCTCGGTCGGTCGCGCCCCCGTCTTCACCCCCGGGCGGTGGCGGCAGGGCATCGCGTTGCTCTTCTTGTCGCTGTATCGGAGCGAGAAAGCCATATGCGATTCCCCTTGCGGTCAGCGCGCCCGGGCGGGCACCCCGCAGCGGCTCAGTTTCCGGTCGCGTCCGGCGAAGCTGCTTCCGCCCCGGTCGGGGCTGGCGCATCCACCGGGGCCGGGGCGGCGGGGCCAGTCAGAATGCCGTTGGTCCATTCCCCCGCCGATTCCTGCCCACCGGCATAGCGCACCACGCCCTGACCCTGGCGCTTGCCTGCGGCAAAGCTGCCCGCGTAGCTGTCGCCGTTGGGATAGGTGGCAATCCCGGTGCCGTCGATCTGGCCCGCCTTCCAGTCGCCGACGTATTCGAAGCCGTCCGGCATGGTGAACTTGCCCTGGCCTTCGCGCAGCCCCGCGACAAACCCGCCGACATAGGTCGAGCCGTCGGCGTAGGTGGCGCTGCCCTGACCCTGGCGCTTGCCCTCGACCCACGCGCCCTCGTAGCGCGCGCCATCGGGGTAGCTCATCACCCCCTGGCCGTTGGGCCGGGCGTCCTTGAAGCTGCCCTCGTAAACCTGCCCGCCCGCGTAGGCCGCGCGGCCCTTGCCCTCGATCCCGCCCGCATGCCATTCGCCCTCGTAGGTGGTGCCATCGGGGTAGGTGATCATGCCGCGGCCTTCGGCCTGATCGGCCTGCACCGCACCGACATAGACCGAGCCGTCGGGGTAGGTCAGGCTGCCCGCACCTGCCATCCGGCCCGCGACCCAGGTGCCGTCGTAGCGGTAGCCATCGACATCGCGGTAAACCCCGTGGCCGTGGCGCTTGCCCGCGTCGAACGCGCCCTCATAGACCGAGCCGTTGCCATAGCTCATCCGGCCCTTGCCCTGACGCTCGCCGTTGACCAGCGTGCCCTCATAGGTATCGCCGTTGGGTTGCGTCAGCTTGCCGGTGCCGTTGATCTGACCGCCCTGCCACTGGCCGACATAGGTCAGCCCCTCGGGCATGGTCAGGGTGCCCGAGCCTTCGCGCTGCCCTTCCACCAGATCGCCCTCGTAGGTGGTGCCGTCGGCATAGGTGATCTTGCCGCGGCCCTGCTTGACGCCAGCGACCCACGGCCCCTCGTAGCTTGTGCCATCGGGGCTTGCCATCACGCCCTGACCCTGCCGCACCGCATTGACGAAATCGCCGGTATAGGTCGAGCCGTCGGGGTAGCTGGCAACTCCCTTGCCGGTCATCTTGCCATCGCGCCAGTCGCCATCAAAGCTGCCGCCATCGGGATAGGTGATCTTGCCCCGGCCCTCGGGCTTGCCAAGCGCGAACTGGCCCTCGTAAACCGAGCCATCGGGAAAGCGCGCCGTGCCCTGGCCCCTGATCTCGCCTGCCACCCAGTCGCCGGTGTATTCATAGCCATTGGGCAACCGGTAGGTGCCGGTGCCGTTTTGCAGGCCCTGGCTGAAGGTGCCTTCATAGACGCTGCCATCGTCATACTGCTTGGTGAAGACCTCGCCCTCGGCCTGGGCCTGCACCGAAGTTGCCAAGGGCGCGGCCAGCACCAGCGCCCAGATCCCCGCCCGCATCACGCCCGTCCTGATCGCCCGCATGTCCGTTGCCCCGCTGTCCACCTGAATGAACCTAGCTTTGCCACCCCCGCGTGACAAGCGCCCGTGCTGCAATCGGCTTTTCCCTGCCCGCCGTTCTGCTAGAACCTGCAAAGCGGAACGCGACCCCGCAGTGACCAAAGCGATAGGCCAAGTCATGCAACAGACCTTCCGCCTGACCCTGGCGCAACTGAATCCGACCGTGGGCGCGCTTGCCGCCAATGCCGCGCTGGCCCGCGCGGCGTGGCAGACCGGGCGGGACGCGGGGGCGCAGATGGTGGCGTTCCCCGAGATGTTCATCACCGGCTACCAGACCCAGGATCTGATCCTGAAACCGGCCTTCGTGGCGGCGGCGGTGGCGGCGCTGGAACAACTGGCACGCGACTGCGCCGACGGCCCGGCGCTTGGCATCGGTGGCCCCTGCCTGAAGGGCGGCAGGCTGCACAACGCCTATTACGTGCTGGAAGCCGGGCGGATCGCCACCGTGATCCTGAAGCATCATCTGCCCAACGACGGCGTGTTCGACGAAAAGCGGGTGTTTGCCAGCGCCGACGTCCATGGCCCCTACCGGATCGGCCCGCTGCGCATCGGCACCCCGATCTGCGAGGATGCCTGGCACCCGGACGTGGCCGAGACCCTGGCGGAATCGGGGGCGGAAATTCTGCTGGTGCCCAATGGCTCGCCCTATCATCGCGGCAAGCCTGATCAGCGCACCAACCTGATGGTGGCGCGGGTGGTCGAGACCGGCCTGCCGCTGGTCTATCTCAACATGGTCGGCGGCCAGGACGATCAGGTGTTCGACGGCGCGTCATTCGTGCTGAACCCCGGCGGTGGATTGGCGCTGCAACTGCCGCAGTTCGACGCGGTGGTGGCGCAGGTCGATTTCACCCTCACGCCGGAAGGCTGGCGCGCGACGCCGGGGGCGCTGGCTGCACTCCCCCGCATCTGGGAGGCCGACTACCGCGCCTCGGTGCTGGGTCTGCGCGACTATCTGGCCAAGACCGGCTTTACTTCGGTTCTGCTCGGCCTGTCGGGCGGGATTGATTCCGCGATCGTCGCCACCATCGCCGCCGACGCCATCGGGCCGGAAAATGTGCGCTGTGTCATGCTGCCGTCCGAATTCACCAGCCCCGAGTCGCTGGCCGATGCGACGCAGGTCGCGCGCACTCTGGGTTGCCCGCTGGACACCGTGCCGATCAGCGGCGCGCAGGCGGCGGTCGGGGCGGCGCTGGCAGCGCTGTTCGCGGGCACGCCCCCCGGCATCACCGGAGAAAACATCCAGAGCCGGTTGCGCGGGCTGATCCTGATGGCGCTCTCGAACCAGACCGGCGCGATGCTGCTGACCACCGGCAACAAATCGGAAATGGCGGTGGGCTATTGCACCATCTACGGCGACATGAACGGCGGCTACAACCCGATCAAGGACATGTACAAGACCCGGGTGTTCGCGACCTGCCGCTGGCGCAACGACAATCACCGCGACTGGATGCGGGGGCCGGCCGGGGCGGTGATCCCCGAACGGGTGCTGACCAAGGCCCCCAGCGCCGAGTTGCGCGCAGGTCAGCGCGACGACGACAGCCTGCCGCCCTATCCGATCCTCGACGCGATCCTCGAAGGTCTGGTGGACTTTGAGCTGTCGGTGGCCGAGATCGTGGCGCAGGGCTACGATCCGGCCGTGGTCAAACGGGTCGAACAGTTGCTTTATATCAGCGAATACAAGCGCTATCAGGCCGCCCCCGGCACCCGCCTGACGCCGCACGCCTTCGGCCTTGACCGCCGTTACCCGATTGCCAACCGCTGGCGCGACGAGGGCTAGGGGGCGGCTCGGCGCGCCCTGCCGGTTGCTTCTCGCGGCTCGTCCAGATGGCACTTCGCGAAGACCGCCCGTCCGGGCGGGATGAGCCCCGCCTCAGACCTTGGTCACCACGCATTCCGCCAACAGCCGCTCGGCGTCGTCGCGGCGGCACAGCTCGGTGGCCTCGGTCATCACCGCCGCTGATGCCGCCGCCACCCCGCGCGCCAGCGCCTGCGGGGCCGCCTCGCCGCGCGCCACCGCCAGCACATAAGCGCCCACGAAACTGTCGCCCGCGCCGACCTTGCTGCGCACCGGCACCTTGGGCGCAAGGCCAAACCAGCGCCCGCCGCTGCTGTCGGCCAGCACCGAGCCATCCGCGCCATGCGCCACGATCACGGTCTGCGCCACCCCGCGCCTGACCAGGGCGGCGGCAAAACCGGCGGTCGACTCGCGCGAGGTCAGGCCGTCGCCCGCCAGCGCCTGAGCCTCTTCGCTGTCCATCCGCAATACGCTTAAGCCCGCCACTGCGGCGGTCGCAAGGTTGCCCAGCGGTGCCCCCGAGGTGTCCACCACCATGCGCCCGCGCCCGGCCAGGCGGCGCACCAGGGTGCGCGCGAACCCGGGCGTGAAGCCCAGCGGCTGGCTGCCGCTCAGCACCACCCATCCGGCCTTGGGGGCGACTGCGGCGATGCGGTCGGGCAGGCTGGCCACCAGCGCCGCAGGCCAGCTTGCGCCGGGCATCACAAAGCGGAACTGTCGCCCGGTGGTGGCTTCGATCACGGCCAGACTCTGGCGGGTCTCGCCGGGGCCATCGAACGCCACCACCGCAATGCCGGTCGCCGCCAGCAGCCCGCCCAGTTGCAGCCCGGTAGCCCCGCCAAAGGCCACGAAGGCGGTGCTCTCGCCGCCCAGCAGGGCAATTGCGCGGCTGACATTGATGCCGCCGCCGCCAGGGTCAAGCTGGGGGGCGGCGCAGCGCAACTTGGGGCCGGCCAGCACCTCGGGCACTTCGGTCGAGACATCGACCGTCGGGTTCAGGGTGACGGTCAGGACGGGTTGCTGCGCTGCCATCGGGCCTCCTTCGGGGTGATAGTGTCGTGGCGGGTGCCGGTGGCGGGCGCGTTAGGGGACCATCTCGACGGTCAGATCGAAGCTGCCCGAGCGGTCGGAATTCTGGTCGCGCAGGGTGGTGCGCAGGACATAGGTTCCGGCCTCCATACCCGTCAGATTGTAGGTCAGGTTGGCCTGAAATTCCTTGTTCTGGTAGCGCGAGACCAGTCCAAGCTGCATGAGATCTGCGGCCTCGATCAGCACCGCTCCGGCCGGGTCCAGCACCGTGAGATCGACGTTGAAGCCGATCCCCCAGCTGCCGTCGGCCTGCGCACCATAGCCAAAGCCGTAGGGTTCGGCGTAGATGATGATCGGCTCGTCCAGCTTGTAGGTGGCGTCGGCGCGTTCGCTATAGATGCCGTAACCGCTGGCGGTATCGCTTACCAGGGCCACCTTGGAGAAAGCGATGGTTCCGACCTGATCCCAGACCAGACCGAACAGGCCTTGGGTTGCGCTCAGTGCCGCAGCGGGCTTGCCCGCGGCAAGGCTGGCCTCGATCGCGGCCGCCTGATCGGCAATCGGCCCGGCGACACCGGCCAGAGGAAGGGTAGCGAGCAGCGCGCCAAGCGCGGCGGCGGCCAGGTGATCACTGATCATTCTCATCGCGGCATCCTTTCCCTGCGTCATGAACCGGCGCAAGATCAGGGTCCGAGGTGCGCCGGGCGCGATGCTACAACGCTTTGCCTGGGGTCGGGAATATGCAATCGACGGAAAGTTTCCGGGCGGCGATAGGTGCATGGGCGCACAGATCGCATGCGATCGCGCGTAATGGCACAGGAGGCAAGGACCGACTAAGTGTGGTCGGTATCCCTCAAGGAGGCTGCCATGAGCACCGTCAAACTCGCGATCCTGTTCTATTCCACCTACGGCACCAACCAGCAGATGGCGGAAATCGCCGCCGAAGCGGCGCGCGCCGCGGGGGCCGAGGTGCGGCTGCTGCGAATCGCCGAGACCGCGCCCGAGGCGGTGGTCAACAGTCAGGAGGGCTGGAAGGCGCAGGTCGCGCGCGCGGCGGCGATCCCGGCTGCCACCCCCGAAGACATGGCCTGGGCCAATGCCTATCTGTTTTCCGGCCCGACCCGCTTCGGCGGTGCCGCAAGTCAGGTGCGCGCCTTCATCGACACCCTGGGCGGGCAGTGGTTCACCGGCGCGCTGGCCAACAAGGCGGTCAGTGCGATGACCTCGGCGCAGAACGCGCACGGCGGGCAAGAGGCCACCACGCTGGGGCTTTACACCACCTTCCTGCACTGGGGGGCGGTGATCGTGGCCCCGGGCTATACCGACCCGGCGGTAAGTGCTGCGGGCGGCAACCCCTACGGCTACAGCCATACCCAAGGTGCCCCGTTCGACGACAAGGCCAAGGCCGCGATTGCGCATCAGGCCACGCGGCTGGTCACGATTGCCGCCAAACTCGCGGCCTGATTTCAGGGGGGCGGGTGCTGCCCGCCCCTACTCCCACCAGCGATCGACACTGGCGATATCACCGTCGGACCAGCCGAAGTGATGGGCCAGCTCGTGCACCAGCACGTGGCGCACCAGATCGCCCAGGCCGATATCGCCCCGCGCCGCCCATTCATCCAGAATCGCCCGGCGGAACAGCCAGATCATGTCGGGCTGCTGCGGCTGATCCAGCACCGACTTCTCGGTCAGCGGGATGCCGTCGTAAAGCCCGGTCAGATCGAACGGGTCGTCCACCTCGAGCTCGCGCAGCAGGGCATCGGGCGGGAAATCCTCGATGCGCAGCACCACGGCACGGGCACCGGCGCGAAACGGCGCGGGCAGGGTGGCCACCGCCTCCAGCGCCAGACGCTCGATCAGGGCGGCGTCGGGGGCGCAGGCTTCGGCCCAATCGGGATGGTCTGGCACGGTCATGGCGGCGTCCTTTATGCAGGCTTCGGAGCAATCGGGTGACGGAATTACCCCGCCGCGTCTTGCAACGAATGGTCAAGACGGGGGCGAAAGAGATGAATAGGGCACGATGAGGCTGGGTGGCAGCGCTCATCGTCATCTTCCCTGAGGTCGGGCCGAGCTTTTGGGCCGCAAGAAAACTCTCCGGGGGAGAGTTTTCCGGCCCGTTGTTCATAAGGCTGAAAGCCGTTGAACAAGGGCGGTCGCGCAAGCGCTGTCGGTCGGAAATCGGGCCGCGCCTGACTGGCTGGCGCGGTTACGCGCCTGCCGGGGGCAGGCAGGCGCGGCCCGATTTGACGCGTGTCAAATCGGACAAGAGAGGATTGCGGCTCCAACTGACCCCATCTTGCTCTAACTATTTGCACGACGAATAAATCGAGAACACGGGGTGTTCACCCGATTGCCCCGATACAGGCTGCCCCCCGATATGGACATTTTCCGCGCCCTGTGAAAGAGCAGGCGCGACCCGAGGAGAGTCCCATGCCCGCCACCGTTACCACCCGCTTTGCCCCGTCGCCCACCGGCTATATCCACGTCGGCAACCTGCGCACCGCGCTGATGAACTACATGATCGCGCGCCAGGCGGGCGGCACGTTCATCCTGCGGCTGGACGATACCGATCAGGAACGCAGCAAGCAGGAATATGCCGACGGGATCATGGCCGATCTCGACTGGCTGGGGCTGCACTGGGACCGGGTGGAAAAGCAATCCTTGCGGCTGGAGCGCTACCGCGCGGCGGCAGACGATCTGCGCGCGGCGGGGCGGTTCTACGAATGCTTCGAGACCCCGGTCGAGCTGGATCTGAAGCGCAAGAAGCAGCTCAACATGGGTCACCCGCCGGTTTACGACCGCACCAGCCTGAAGCTGGCCGAGGCGGATCGGGCGCGGCAGCGCGGCGAGGGTCGCGCGGGTTACTGGCGCTTCCGGCTGGACCTTGAGCGGATCGAATGGGCCGACGGGATTCTGGGGCCGATCTCGATTGATGCCGCCAGCGTTTCCGACCCGGTGCTGATCCGCGCCGATGGTCAGGTGCTTTATACCTTTGCCAGTTCGGTTGACGACATCGACATGGGGGTGACCCATATCGTGCGCGGGGCCGACCACGTGACCAATACCGCGACCCAGATTCAGATCATGCAGGCGCTGGGCGGCACCCCGCCGCGTTTTGCCCACCACAGCCTGCTGACCGGACCGCAGGGCGAGGCGCTCTCAAAGCGGCTGGGCACCCTGTCCTTGCGCGATCTGCGGGCGCGCGGGGTCGAGCCGATGGCGCTGCTGTCGCTGATGGCGCGGCTGGGGTCATCGCAGCCGGTTGCGCTGGCGGGCTCGCTGGACGAGTTGGTCGCCGGGTTCGAGATCGGCGCGTTCGGGGCAGCACCCACCAGGTTCGACGCCGAAGACCTGTTCCCGCTGACCCGCGCCCATGTCCAGAGCCTGCCTTATGATGCGGTGGCGGCGCGGATCGCGGCGCTTGGCGTGCCTGCGGCGCTGGCCGAACAGTTCTGGCGGGTGGCGCGCGACAACATCACCGTGCTGGCCGATCTGAGCGCCTGGTGGCAGTTGTTTCGCGACGGGGCCGCGCCGCTGATCGACCCGGAAGATGCCGAATTCGTGGCGCAAGCGCTGGCGCTGCTGCCCGCCCGGCCGTGGGATCATGACACCTGGGGCACCTGGACCGCCGCGGTGAAAGCGGCCACCGGGCGCAAGGGTCGCGGGCTGTTCATGCCGCTGCGCAAGGCGCTGACCGGCCAGGCGCACGGGCCCGAGATGGCCGAGGTGATGCCGCTTCTGCAAAAGCTGCCCGCGATCGGCTGAGCGGCGGGGGGCTTTCCGCCCCCCGCACCCCCTGAGAGTATTTGGGCAAAGAAGAAGGCCGGAAGCGATTTCTGCGGCATGCCGTGGCATGCGTTTTGGGGCTTGCCTTGGGGCTGGCGGGCAGGCTAGATCGCAGCGTCAGGATCGGGAGAATCCGGCGCGGGGCAAGCCCCGCAGTCGGTGCCGAAGGAGCAACCGCCCCGGTAAACTCTCAGGCGCAACGGACCGTCCTGACAGACAGACTCTGGAGAGTGGCCGCGTTGGCCCGCCGAAGGGATAACAATCTCAGGCGCCCCAACTGCGGGGCACGGACAGAAGGGGCATCGTGGGGCAGGGATTGGCCTGCCCGGGCGGTGCCGGAGCATTTCCGGCTGAATGATGAGGAGAGGCGGCGTGACCGACCTTGAATTGAGCGGGCTGAAGCGGCTTGGGTTGCACGATCTGCATGTCGGCCTTGGCGGCAAGATGGTGCCCTTTGCCGGCTACGAGATGCCGGTGCAATATCCGACCGGGGTGATGAAGGAACATCTGCACACCCGCGCCGAGGCCGGGCTGTTCGATGTCAGCCACATGGGGCAGGTGATCCTGCGGCCCAAAGGCAGCTATGAGGCCACCGCGCTGGCGTTTGAAGCGCTGATGCCGGTCGATGTGCTGGGGGTCAAGCCGGGGCGGCAGCGCTATGGCATGTTCACCAATGATCAGGGTGGGATTCTCGACGATCTGATGTTTGCCAACCGCAGCGATCATATCTTCGTGGTGGTCAACGCCGGCTGCAAGGAAGCCGACGTGGCGCATATGCGCGCGCATCTCACGGATGCCTGCACCGTCGAATACATCACCGACCGCGCTCTGCTGGCGTTGCAGGGACCGGCCGCCGAGGCGGCGCTGGCGCGCCATGTGCCGGGGGTGGCGGCGATGAAGTTCATGGATGTGGCGGTGCTGGACTGGCAGGGGGCCGCGATGTGGATCTCGCGCAGCGGCTATACCGGCGAGGACGGGTTCGAGATCTCGGTGCCGCAGGGCCGGGCCGAGGCTTTTGCCCGTGCGCTGCTGGCGGAACCCGAAGTGCTGCCGATCGGGCTGGGGGCACGTGACAGTCTGCGGCTCGAGGCCGGGCTTTGCCTTTACGGCCATGACATCACCACCACCACCACGCCGGTCGAGGCTGATCTGACCTGGGCGATCCAGAAGGCGCGGCGGGCCGGGGGGGCGCGGGCCGGCGGTTTTCCGGGGGCGGCGCGAATTCTCGACGAGCTGGCGAATGGCCCGGCGCGCAAGCGGGTGGGCTTGCAACCCGAAGGCCGCGCCCCGATGCGCGATCACACCCCGCTCTTTGCCCTTGATGGCACCCCGGTCGGCGAGATCAGCTCGGGCGGCTATGGTCCTTCGGTCGATGGCCCGATTGCGATGGGCTATGTCGCCACCGCGCATGCCACCATCGGCACCCGGCTGTTGGGCGAGGTGCGCGGCAAGCGTTTGGCCGTAACCGTCGCCCCGCTGGTTTTCAATCCCACAACCTACAAGCGCTGAGGAGCGTATGAGATGAAATATACCGAAGAACATGAATGGCTGCGCGTCGAGGGCGATCTGGTGGTGGTCGGCATCACCGAACACGCCTCGACCGCGCTGGGCGATGTGGTGTTTGTCGAGCTGCCCGAGCTGGAGACCGTGGTTGCCACCGGCGACGAGGTGGTGGTGATCGAAAGCGTCAAGGCGGCGTCGGAAATTCTGGCCCCGGTCGATGGCGAGATCGTGGCCGTCAACACCGCGCTGGTCGATAACCCGGGCCTCGTGAACGAGGATCCGCTGGGGTCGTGGTTCTTCAAGATGAAGGTCGATGATCTGTCGGTGCTGGATGCCTTCATGGATGAAGACGCCTATAACGAGCTGATCGGGTGAGGCGATGAGCTATACCCCAACCGACTATGACGCCTACGATTTTGCCAACCGCCGCCACATCGGCCCCTCGCCCGAAGAGATGGCCGAGATGCTGGGGACGGTGGGCGTGGCCAGCTTGGGCGAGCTGATCGACCAGACCATCCCTGCGGCAATCCGGCAGGCCAAGGCGCTAAGCTGGGCCCCGCTCTCCGAGCATGATCTGCTGGCGAAAATGCGCGGCGTGGCCGCGAAAAACAAGGTGATGACCAGCCTGATCGGGCAGGGTTATTACGGCACCGTGACGCCCCCGGCGATTCAGCGCAACATCCTGGAAAACCCGGCGTGGTATACCGCCTACACGCCCTACCAGCCGGAAATCGCGCAAGGTCGGCTGGAGGCCCTGCTGAACTATCAGACCATGGTGGCCGATCTGACCGGGCTGCCGATCTCGAACGCCAGCCTGCTGGACGAGGCGACGGCGGCGGCCGAGGCGATGACCATGGCGCAGCGCAGCGCCAAGTCGAAAGCGCAGGCGTTCTTTGTTGATGAAGGCTGCCATCCGCAGACCATCGCGGTGATCCAGACCCGCGCAGCACCCTTGGGGATCGAAGTGCTGGTGGGTGACCCCGGCAAGATCGAGGCAGCGAAGGTTTTCGGCGCGATCTTCCAGTATCCCGGCACCTACGGCGAGGTGCGCGACTTGAGCGTCGAGATTGCGGCGCTGCACGGATCACGCGCGATTGCCATTGTCGCGACCGATCTGCTGGCGCTGTGCTTGTTGAAAGACCCCGGCGCGATGGGGGCCGACATCGCGGTCGGCTCAAGCCAGCGATTTGGCGTGCAGATGGGCTATGGCGGGCCGCACGCGGCCTTCATGTCGTGCCGCGATGATCTGAAGCGCAACATGCCGGGGCGGCTGATCGGGGTCTCGGTCGATGTGCGCGGCACCAAGGTTTACCGGCTGGCGCTGCAAACCCGCGAGCAACATATCCGGCGCGAGAAAGCCACCTCGAACGTCTGCACCGCGCAGGCGCTGCTGGCGGTGATGGCCGGGTTCTATGCAATTTTCCACGGGCCGAAAGGGCTGCGGGCGATTGCCGAGCGGGTGCACTTCAACACCGTCCGGCTGGCCAGGGCGCTGAAAGCGGCGGGGGCCAAGGTGGCACCGGCGGCCTATTTCGACACCATCACGGTCGAGGTCGGGGTGGGGCAGGCCGGGATTCTGGCCGCCGCCCGCGTTGAGGGCATCAACCTGCGCAAGGTCGGGCGCGACCGGGTCGGGATCAGCCTTGATGAGACCACCGACGCCGATGTGATCAAACGGCTGCTGCGCGCCTTTGGCATCACCGATCCGGCCCCGAAGAAGGTCGGCCTCGGTTTCCCCGAACTGATGCTGCGCACATCGGACTATCTGACCCATCCGGTGTTCCACATGAACCGGGCGGAAACCGAGATGATGCGCTACATGCGCCGCCTGTCGGACCGCGATCTGGCACTGGACCGCGCCATGATCCCGCTGGGGTCGTGCACGATGAAGCTGAACGCGGCGGCGGAAATGATGCCGATCACCTGGCCCGAGTTTGCCAGCCTGCACCCGTTCGTGCCGGCTGATCAGGCGCTTGGCTATCACGAGGCGATCACCGATCTTTCGGCCAAGCTGTGCGAGATCACCGGCTACGACGCGATGTCGATGCAGCCCAACAGCGGGGCGGCGGGCGAATATGCCGGGCTGATGACAATCCGCGCCTATCAGCGGGCCAAGGGCGAGGGCAGCCGAGACGTCTGCCTGATCCCGTCGTCGGCGCATGGCACCAACCCGGCCTCGGCGCATATGGCGGGGCTGGATGTGGTGGTGGTCGATACCTTGCCGGACGGCGATATCGACCTTGACGATTTCCGCGCCAAGGCGGCGGCGGCGGGCAACCGCCTTGCGGCCTGCATGATCACCTATCCCTCGACCCACGGCGTGTTCGAGGAAACCATCACCGAGGCCTGCAAGATCGTGCACGGCCATGGCGGGCAGGTCTATATCGACGGCGCCAACATGAACGCGATGGTCGGGCTGGTGCAGCCGGGGGCGATTGGCGGCGATGTCAGCCACCTTAACCTGCACAAGACCTTTGCCATTCCACATGGCGGCGGCGGGCCGGGGATGGGGCCGATCGGGGTCAAGGCGCACCTGGCCCCCTATCTGCCGGGGCACCCCGCGACGGGCGGAAAAGAGGGGCCGGTTGCGGCGGCACCTTACGGTTCGGCCTCGATCCTGCTGATTTCCTGGGCCTATTGCCTGATGATGGGCGGCGCGGGGCTGACGCAGGCGACGCGGGTCGCCATTCTGAACGGCAACTACATCGCCGAGCGTCTGAAAGGCGCTTACGAGGTGCTGTTTCGCGGTCGTCAGGGCCGGGTGGCGCATGAATGCATCCTGGATACCGAAGGCTTCGAGCATAGCGCCGACATCACCGTCGATGATATCGCCAAGCGCCTGATGGACAACGGTTTTCATGCTCCGACCATGAGCTGGCCAGTGCATGGCACGCTGATGGTGGAGCCGACCGAATCCGAGACCAAGGCCGAGATCGACCGCTTCATCACGGCGCTGCTGTCGATCCGCGACGAGATTCGCGACATCGAGGAAGGGCGGTCTGATCGGGTCAACAACCCGCTCAAACGCGCGCCGCACACGGTCGAGGATCTGGTGGCCGATTGGGACCGGCCCTATTCGCGCGAGCAGGGTTGTTTCCCGCCCGGAGCCTTCCGGGTCGATAAATACTGGCCGCCGGTCGGGCGGGTGGACAACGTTTACGGCGACCGCAACCTGATCTGCACCTGCCCGCCGATCGAGGCTTACGCCAAGGCCGCCGAGTAGCGCTTATCGCTTTCTGCCGGGCGCTCTTCGCGGGGCGCCCGGCTTTTTTTTGGCGCGTTGACAGTGACCGGGGCGGCGACTAGGGCTGCGGCCTTGCCCTGAATCCCACGGAACCCGATGCCCCAACCCCGCCCCAAATCCGGCTTTGCCGACGGCCTGCTTGCGGCGGTGCCGATCGCGCTGGGCTACTTTCCGATCGCGTTTTCCTTTGGTGTGGCGGCGAC
>Ga0210028_1002494_pt1 | contig 14572 bp, 12 predicted proteins | sample CryGeymeta201513_FD_185468 | JGI IMG/M metagenome (GOLD analysis project Ga0210028, IMG submission 185468) | Groundwater microbial communities from Crystal Geyser aquifers in Utah, USA - Crystal Geyser metaG 2015-13 (SPAdes) (version 2) | ecosystem: Environmental > Aquatic > Deep subsurface >...
CCGCCATCGGTTTGCAAGCCTTGCCTGGAGCGGCGGCGTTGAGCCATCTGCTGGACGCCCAGCTTGCCGCTGCGGCGGCGGTGCGCGCGGCGCTGCCGCAGATCGAGGCGGCGGCAAAGCTTGCCGCCGGGGTGATCGCGCAGGGTGGCAAGCTGGGCTATGGCGGGGCGGGCAGCTCGGGGCTGATGGCGCTGGCCGATTGCCTTGAACTGGCGGGCAGCTTCGGGATTGCGCCCGAGCGCACCCCGATGCTGCTGGCGGGCGGCGTTGCTGCCCTGCTGCATATGACCGGCGCGGTCGAGGACGACGCGGGGCTGGCCGATGCCGATTTCGCGGCGGCAGGGTTGGGGCCGGGTGACGCGCTGATCTGCGTCTCGGCCAGCGGTGCCACGCCCTACACCCTGGCGCTGGCCGCCGCAGCGCGCGCCCGTGGTGCGGCGCTGATCGCAATCGCCAATGTCGCGGGGTCGGCGCTGCTCAAGGATGCGGATGTCGCGATCCTGCTTGATACCGGCCCCGAAGTGATCGCCGGCTCGACCCGGATGGGGGCGGCCACGGCGCAGAAGATCGCGCTCAACCTGATCTCGACGCTGATGGCGATCAGGCTGGGGCATGTCTTTGATGGCTACATGGTCAACCTGGCGGCCGACAATGCCAAGCTGCGCGACCGCGCCCGCCGGATCGTGGCGCGGCTGACCGGAACTGATGAGGCGACCGCCGCCTTGGCCTTGGCGGCGGCTGAAGGCGATGTGAAAACGGCGGTGCTGATCGCCGCCGGGGCGCACGACCGCGCCGCGGCCACGCGCCTGCTGCACGCCAGCCACGGCCAGCTTGGCCCGGCCCTGGCGGCGCAGGCGACCCACCCAAGATAACGCCCGAAAACGGGCCCCGACAGGCAAACCGACAACGGGCCCGCAAGGGTCAACACCAGGGAGAGACGACATGAAGAGAACCACGTTGCGCAACCTGCTTTTGACCAGCACCCTGCTGGCAGGCAGTGCCGCCATGGCGCAGGACGTCACGCTGACCATCGAGTCGTGGCGCAATGACGACCTGACGATCTGGCAAGACAAGATCATTCCGGCGTTCGAGGCCGCCAACCCCGGCATCAAGGTTGTGTTCGCACCAAGCGCGCCAGCCGAATACAACGCGGTGCTGAACTCGAAGCTCGACGCCGGCTCGGCCGGTGATCTGATCACCTGCCGTCCGTTCGATGCCTCGCTCGAGCTTTTCAACAAGGGTCAGTTGGCCGATCTGACCGACCTGCCCGGCATGGCCAATTTCAGCGCCGTGGCGCGTTCGGGCTGGTCCACCGATGACGGCGCGAAAACCTTCTGCGTGCCGATGGCGAGCGTGATCCACGGCTTCATCTACAACAAGGACGCGTTTGCCGCCCTTGGCATCGAAGTGCCCGCAACCGAGGCCGAATTCTTTGCCGCCCTCGACAAGATCAAGGCCGACGGCACCTACATCCCGATGGCGATGGGCACCAACGACCAGTGGGAAGCCGCCACCATGGGCTACAACAACATCGGCCCGAACTACTGGAAAGGCGAGGAAGGCCGTCTGGCGCTGATCGCGGGCAGCCAGAAGCTGAGCGACGAGGGCTGGGTCGCGCCCTACCGGCAACTGGCGAAGTGGAAGGATTATCTCGGCGACGGTTTCGAGGCGCAGACCTATCCCGACAGCCAGAACCTGTTCACCCTGGGCCGGGCCGCGATCTATCCGGCCGGCAGTTGGGAAATCAGCGGTTTCCGGGCTCAGGCCGAGTTCGAGATGGGCGCATTCCCGCCGCCGGTACAGGCCACAGGCGATACCTGCTACATCTCGGATCATACCGATATCGGGATCGGCCTGAACGCGGCCTCGGCCAATGGCGAGGCGGGCAAGACCTTCCTGAACTGGGTGGCCAGCCCGGAATTCGCCAGCCTTTACGCCAACGCGTTGCCCGGCTTCTTTCCGCTGTCGAACGAGGCGGTGACGCTGGACGATCCGTTGGCGCAGGAGTTCGTGTCGTGGCGCGGCAAGTGCCAGAGCTCGATCCGCTCGACCTATCAGATCCTGTCGCGCGGCACGCCTAACCTGGAAAACGAGACCTGGAACGCCTCAGCCGCCGTGATCAAGGGCACCGAGACGCCAGAAGCAGCCGGGGCGCGGCTGCAAGAGGGGCTGGCAAGCTGGTATGAGCCGCAGAAGTAGGCACAAGCCGAAGCGGGGGGCCTCGGGCCCCCCGCACCCCCCGAGGATATTTGCGCAAAGAAGAAGCTGCAGGAGTCGCGATGGCACGTCGCAATCCGATCCGCTGGCATATCGCGGTGTTTCTGGCCCCCGCCGTGCTGGTTTACACCGCGATCATGATCATACCGCTGTTTGCCACCCTCGATCTGGCGCTTTACACAAGGGTCGAGCGGGTGGTGCGGTTTGCCGGGCTCGACAATTTCCGCACCTTGTTTCTTGATCCGCGCTGGTCGGCCAGTTTCTGGAATGCGCTGGCCAACAACACCTGGTTCTTCGTGGTGCACATGCTGGTGCAGAACCCGATCGGAGTCGGGCTGGCGGCGCTGCTGTCTTCGCCCCGGCTCAGGATGGCCGCATTCTACCGCACCGCGATCTTCATCCCGACCATTCTTTCCTTCGTGATCGTGGGCTTCGTGTGGAAGCTGATGCTGTCGCCGATCTGGGGCATAGCGCCCGGGATGCTTGATCTGGTCGGGCTGAAAAGCCTGTTCGCGCCGTGGCTGGGGCGCGAGGAATACGCCCTGACCACGCTGGCGCTGATCTCGGTGTGGCAATTCGTCGGGATCCCGATGATGCTGATCTATGCCGCGCTGCTGACCATTCCCGACGAGGTGATCGAGGCTGCCGAAATGGATGGCATCACCGGCATGAGCCAGTTCTGGAAGATCAAGCTGCCGTTGATCCTGCCCTCGATCGGGATCATCTCGATCCTGACCTTCGTCGGCAATTTCAACGCGTTCGACCTGATCTACGTGGCACAGGGGGCGCTGGCGGGGCCCAATTATGCCACCGACATTCTGGGCACCTTTCTTTACCGCACCTTTTTCGGCTTTCAGTTGCAACTGGGCGATCCGCACATGGGGGCTGCGATTGCCACCGCGATGTTCGGCATCATTCTGGTTGGGGTGTGCATCTATCTGTTCGCCATCCAGACGCGGCTGCGTCGCTATCAGTTCTAGGAGAGAGCCATGGCCACGCGCACCCCGATCTATCGCAGCATTGCCGCCCACGCGGTGCTGATCGGCTATACGCTGATTGCGCTGTTTCCGGTATTTGTGGTCGTAAGCAACAGCTTCAAGTCGCGCCGCGCGATCTTTGCCGAGCCGCTGGCGTTGCCCGATGCTACCAGCTTTGATCTGATCGGCTATGCTACGGTGCTGAAGCAGGGCGATTTCTTCCACTATTTCCAGAACAGCATGGTGGTAACGGTAAGCTCGCTGTTTTTCGTGCTGCTGTTCGGGGCGATGGCGGCGTTTGCGCTGTCGGAATACCGGTTTCGCGGCAACACCCTGATGGGGCTCTATCTGGCGCTTGGGATCATGATCCCGATCCGGCTGGGAACCGTCGCGATCCTGCAACTGATGGTGGCGACGGGCCTGGTCAACACCTTGCTCGCGCTGATCCTGGTCTATACCGCGCAGGGCCTGCCACTGGCGGTGTTCATCCTGGCCGAGTTCATGAAGCAGGTCTCGGATGATCTGAAAAACGCCGGACGGATTGATGGGCTGAGCGAATACCGCATCTTTTTTGCGCTGGTGTTGCCGCTGGTGCGCCCGGCGATGGCGACGGTGGCGGTGTTCACCATGATCCCGATCTGGAACGATCTGTGGTTTCCGCTGATCCTGGCCCCGGCCGAGGCTACCAAGACCATCACCCTGGGCAGTCAGGTGTTCATCGGCCAGTTCGTGACCAACTGGAACGCGGTGCTGGCGGCGCTGAGCCTCGCGATCCTGCCGGTGCTGGTGCTGTATCTGATCTTCTCGCGGCAACTGATCCGCGGCATCACGGCGGGGGCGGTGAAATGATCAAGGTGTTGGTGGCGGGTCTGGGCAACATGGGGCGCAGTCATGCCCTGGCCTATCACGCCAATCCGGCGTTCCGGATCGTCGGGCTGGTGAATCGTTCCATGGTGGACCTGCCGCCGGAACTGAAGGGCTACCCACTGACGGCGGATTTCGCCGAAGCGCTGGCCCGCCTGAAACCCGATCTGGTCTGCATCGCCACCTATTCCGACAGCCACGCCGATCTGGCCTGTGCCGCGATGGATGCAGGGGCCGATGTGTTTGTCGAAAAGCCGCTGGCAACATCGGTTGCCGATGCCCGCCGGGTGCAGGCCAAGGCTGCGGCTTTGGGCCGCAAGGTGGTGGTCGGCTACATCCTGCGCCATCACCCAAGCTGGCAGCGCCTGATCGCCGAGGCGCGGGCCTTGGGTGGGCCTTACGTGTTCCGGCTGAACCTCAACCAGCAAAGCTCTGGCCCGACCTGGGCGGTGCACAAGGCGCTGATGCAGACCACCTCGCCGATCGTCGATTGCGGCGTGCATTATGTCGATGTGATGTGCCAGATCACCGATGCCAAGCCGCTTGAGGTGCGCGGCATGGGGTTGCGGCTGTCGAGCGAGATTGCGCCCCAGATGTATAACTACGGCCATTTCCAGGTGCTGTTCGACGACGGATCCTTAGGCTGGTATGAGGCCGGCTGGGGGCCGATGATGTCGGACACCGCGTTTTTCGTCAAGGATGTGGTCAGTCCCAACGGGGCGGTCTCGATCCGGATGCCGGAAGGCGCGCGGTCCGACGACATGGCGACCCATACCCGAACCGCGCTGCTGCGCATCCACAAGGTCGCGGGTGGCGACACCGACATCGCGATGACCGACGAGCCCGGCCACCAGCAGCTTTGCGACCGCGAGGCCGCCTTCGTGGCCCGCGCGATCCGCGAGAACCTTGATCTGGGCCGCCACATGCGCGATGCGGTGCGGTCGCTGGCAATCTGCCTTGCCGCCGATGCCAGCGTGCGCGCGGGGGTCGCCGTCAACCTGCAGGAGCCGCCATGGGCGATCTGACCCTTACCGCCATCACCAAATCCTTCGGCGCGGTCGAAGTCATCAAAGGTGTCGATCTGACGGTGCCAAGCGGTGAATTCTGCGTCATTGTCGGGCCGTCGGGCTGTGGCAAATCCACCCTGCTGCGCATCATCGCCGGGCTGGAAGACGCCACCACGGGCGAGGTTCGCATTGACGGCGCGGTGGTCAACGACACCCCGCCCAGCCAGCGCGAAATCGCCATGGTGTTCCAGTCTTACGCGCTTTACCCGCATCTGACGGTGCGCGGCAACATGGGGCTGGGGCTGAAACAGGGCGGGGCCAGCCGGGCGCAAGTGACGCAAGCGGTGGCCCGGGCCAGTGCCATGCTGGAACTTGATCCGCTACTTGACCGCCGTCCGGCGGAATTGTCGGGTGGTCAGCGCCAGCGCGTCGCGATCGGCCGCGCCATCGTGCGCACGCCCAAGCTGTTTTTGTTCGACGAACCGCTGTCGAACCTCGACGCCGCCTTGCGGGTGGCGACCCGGATCGAAATCGCCCGCCTGCACCGCGAGCTGGCGGCGACCATGATCTACGTCACCCACGATCAGGTCGAGGCGATGACGCTGGCCGACCGCATCGTGGTGCTGAACGAAGGCCGGGTCGAGCAGGTCGGCGCGCCGATGGAACTATACAACGATCCCGCCAACACCTTCGTTGCGGGCTTCATCGGCTCGCCGCAGATGAACCTGCTTGATGCCGCCGCTTTGGGCCAACAAGGGGCCACCCTCGGGATCCGCCCCGAACACCTTGGGCTTGACCGCCATGCGGGCCAGATCAGCGGCACCATCAGCCATGTCGAGCACCTGGGCGGTGAGACCAACGTCTATGTCCACACCGTGCCGCATGGCCTGCTGACGGTGCGCCTGTTCGGTCAGCACGACTACGCGGTGGGCGAGGCGGTGTTCCTGACCCCCGACCCGGCCCGCGCTTTTCACTTCGACGCTGCGGGCCTGCGGCTGCGCTGAGGGCGTGTCACCGGGGGTGGTGCAGGTGTCACATTCCGGCAGGTCGCAAGACCGCTTCAAGAGCTGTTCCGGCTTTATCTGGTGCCAGCCCTTGCTCGCCCGCAACAAGGGCGTCTTGCGGCCCAGGGCCGACTGCGGCAGGTGCCGGTTGCAGAGCACCGCCACCGGCCAGCGGCTTTTGCCGGTGGTGCCTGGTTGTTCGCCCGAAACCGCCCATCTGCCCCCAACCGCAAGCCCGCCGCCGTCGCTCAACCGCCGGTATGGTTCATGTGGCGGGTCATCTGGCCCGCGATGTGCTGGCGGGAATAGTCGAAATCGTGACCCTTGGGCTTGCGCGCGATGGCGGCGCGGATCGCGGCCTCCAGCGCGGCACCGTCGGGGCTGACGCGCAGGGGGGCGCGCAGGTCGGCGGCGTCTTCCTGACCGAGGCACATGAAAAGCTCGCCGGTGCAGGTCAGGCGCACCCGGTTGCAGCTTTCACAGAAATTGTGGGTCAGCGGCGTGATGAAGCCGATCTTCTGCCCGGTCTGGTTCAGGCGCACATAGCGCGCCGGGCCGCCGCTGCTTTCGGTGAGATCGGTCAGGGTGAAACGTTCCGCCAGCCGGGCGCGCAGATCGGACAGCGGCCAGTATTGGTCAAGCCGGTTCTCGTCGCCCATGTCGCCCATCGGCATGACCTCGATGAAGGTCAGATCATGGCCCTGGGTGGCGCACCAGTCGATCAGGGGGAACAGCTCTTCCTCGTTGAAGCCCTTGAGCGCCACGGTGTTGATCTTGACCCGCAGCCCGGCGGCACTGGCGGCCTCGATCCCGGCCAGCACCTGCGCCAGCCGCCCCCAGCGGGTGATCTGGGCGAATTTGGCGCGATCCAGCGTATCGAGCGAGACGTTGATCCGGCGCACCCCGCAGGCCACCAACTCGTCCGCGTATTTCGCCAGTTGCGAGCCGTTGGTGGTCAGGGTCAGTTCCTTCAGCGCGCCGGACTCGACATGGCGCCGCATGGCGTGAAAAAAGGTCATGATGCCGCGCCGCACCAGCGGCTCGCCGCCGGTGATGCGCAGCTTTTCCACCCCGAGCCCGATGAAGGTGCTGCACATGCGGTCGAGTTCTTCCAGCGTCAGCAGTTCGGCCTTGGGCAGGAAGGTCATGTTTTCCGACATGCAATAGGCGCAGCGGAAATCGCAGCGGTCGGTGACCGAGACCCGCAGGTAACGGATGGCGCGGGCGAAGGGGTCGATCAGGGCTTTTGTCATGGTGCCAAGCTAGGGGCAGGCGGGGCATCCGGCAAGATCAAAGATGAGGATTGCCGGTCGGCAGAGTGGGGCGGCGATTGCGGCGGGGGGGTTCGGCATCAGCCAGCCCTCGCCGGGTCACCGTTCCAGCCGCGCGGCGCGGCCACCCCGGCGTTTGGCCAGGCGCGGGGCGCGGGCGGGCAGATCGGCCATCACGGCGGCGCGCTCGGCCGGGGTCAGGCGCGACCACGAGGCAATCTCTGCCACCGTGCGCAGGCAGCCGACGCATAGCCCCTCGGTCGGGTGCACCACACAGATTTTCACGCAGGGCGATTGCACCTCGGCGCGCTGCCAGACCTCGTCCTTCACGTCGCTTCCTCCCGCCGCAGATGGGCCATGCGGTCCAGCACCCCTTGCAGGATATAACCGGCCGCGACGTGGTCGATCACCTCGCTGCGACGCTTTCGCGACGTATCCGCCTCGAGCAGCGCCCGCTCGGCCGCCACGGTGGACAGGCGCTCGTCCCAGAACCCGATCGGCAGCGGCAGCAGTCGCTCAAGATTGCGCGCAAACGCCCGGGTCGCCTGGGCGCGCGGCCCTTCCGAGCCATCCATGTTCAGCGGCAGCCCCAGGATCAGCCCGGCAATCCGGCGCTCGGCAACCAGGGCCGCCAGCGCCGCCGCATCGGTGGTGAATTTGACCCGGCGGATGGTCAGCACCGGCGTCGCAATTCCGCGCCGCAGGTCCGAGACCGCCACCCCGATGGTCTTGGTGCCAAGATCAAGCCCGGCAATTGCCCGGCCCTCGGGCAGGGCGGCGGCGAAATCCTCGATCCGGGTGTGCAGCGTCACTCGGCCACCCCGGCCTGCACCGCACTGGCGCGCACCACCGCCAGCTCGTCGGGCTTGGCGGCAAAGCGGGTCTGCGCCTCGCCCCAGATGCGCCTGGCATCCTCGGGCTTGCCCAGCACCCCGTAGGCCCCGATCAGCCGCGCCCATTCCTGCGCCGTGCCGCCTTCGGTGGCGAGACGGTCGTTAAGTTGCGCCACCATGCCCTCGATCATCGTGGTGCGCTCGGCATCGGTCATGTTCGCCGCCGCCGCCATGTCGCTTTGCGACGGGCCGGACAAGGCGGTTTGCGGCGGTTGGTAATTCACCCCCGCCATCGCCGCCATGTCGCCGATCTGGCTGGCCAGGGTATCGAGCCAGGGGTCGGTCGGCGCACTCGATTCCAGCAGCGCGCGCCAGACCTCGAAACCCTGATCCGGCCGCCCGATCTGAGCCAGCATCAGCCCGTAGAAATAGCGCGCAAGGCCGTTTTCCGGATCGCGCTTCAGCGCCTCGGACAGCGCCGCCTCGGCCTGCGGCGACACATAGCCCCCGGCGGCAAGGATCATCAGCTCGGCCAGCAGGGCGTCATCCCCGGCATCGGCATCAGGGCCCTTGAGTTCAACCACCTTGACCTGCGCGGCGTAGGCGGCGGCGAAATTGCCGACTTGCGCCTCGCCGTTGGCCAGCAGCGCCAGACCCTGCACATCGCCGGGGCGCGCGGCCACGGTGGCGCGCAATTTGGTCACCAGATCAAGATACTGCGGGTCCAGCCCCTCGGGCGGCGCACTTGCAGGCATCTGGGCCTCGGCCTCGGCCTGCGACGGGCGACTGACGCGCAGCTCATCGGCGGCTGCGATGCGCGCCTTATACGGCAGGTCGGCGTAGCCCGGCACCCCAAGCCGCCAGTAGCCCCAGAACGCCCCGGCCACCACCACCACCACCAGCCCCGCGACCACCAGCGCCCCGCGCCGCGATCCCGCCTGCGCAACCACAGTTGCCGCCAGCGCGCGATCGGCCTCCAGCACCCGGCGCGACACTTCGCTGCGCAGCCGCAGCGCCTCGTCAGCCCCGATCACCCCGCGCGCGCCGTCGCGGTCGATCTCGGCCAACTGGTCGCGATAGACGCGCAGATCATAGGACACCCCAGGTGCCGCCGCCGCGCGCCCGCGCAGCAGCGCCCGCACCAGAACCCCAGCCACCGCCAGCGCCATGACCGCCGCCACCCCCCAGAACATCCAATCCTGACCGCTTGTCATGTCGCCTCCTGCTTGCTGCCCCCATGTAACGGTTGCACGCCGCGCGCAAAAGGCCCAATTCACACACAGGCTCGTGAAGCGGTCGGGCGCAATCCGTCGCAGCCCGATGTCGCATTTCTCCCAATTGCGCCGCTTGCGGGTGCTGGTAAAATGCAAAGCAGTTCCAGAAGGCAGGGGGAACCCGCCGCAGGGAGTCGTCGCCATGAGACGCTATTCGATCTTTGCCGTTGCCCGCGAGGCCCTGCGCTATCATCAGGGCTGGGAACGGGCTTGGGCCGCGCCTGCGCCGCGCGCCGCCTATGACGTGGTGATCATCGGCGCGGGCGGCCATGGCCTTGCCACCGCCTATTATCTGGGCAAGAACTTCGGCATCACCAACGTCGCGGTGATCGAAAAAGGCTGGCTCGGGGGCGGCAACACCGGGCGCAACACCACCATCATCCGCTCGAACTACCTGCAAGACCCGTCCGCCGCGATCTATGAAAAGGCCCGCAGCCTTTACGAAGGCCTGAGCCAGGATCTGAACTTCAACGTGATGTTCAGCCCACGTGGCCTTCTGATGCTGGGCCAGACCCAGCACGAGGTCCACGGCTATCTGCGCACCGTCCACGCCAACGCGCTGCAAGGCATCGAGACCTCGTGGATCACCCCCGAGCGGGTCAAGGAACTGGTGCCGATCATCAACCTCGACGGCCCGCGCTACCCGGTGCTTGGCGCGCTTTATCAGGCCCGCGGCGGCACCGCGCGCCACGATGCGGTGGCCTGGGGCTACGCGCGGGCGTGCAGCGCGATGGGGATGCACATCATCCAGCAGTGCGAAGTGACCGGGGTGCGGTCCGAGGCCGGCAAGGTCACCGGGGTTGAAACCGCCCGCGGCTTAATCGGCTGCGGGAAGCTTGGCATCGTGGTGGCTGGGCACTCGGGCCAGGTTGCCGAAATGGCGGGATTTCGCCTGCCGATCGAGGCGGTGGCGCTGCAAGCGCTGGTGTCCGAGCCGATCAAGCCCTGCATCGACGTGGTGGTGATGGCCAACACCGTGCACGGCTATGTCTCGCAATCCGACAAGGGCGAGTTGGTGATCGGTGGCGGCACCGACGGCTTCAACAACTACACCCAGCGCGGCAGCTTCCACCACATCGAGGAAACCCTGCGCGCCCTGGTCGAGACCTTCCCGATGATCTCGCGCCTCAAGATGCTGCGCCAGTGGGGCGGCATCGTCGATATGACCGGCGACCGCTCGCCGATCCTCTCGAAAACCCCGCTCGGCAACTGCTTCATCAACTGCGGCTGGGGCACGGGCGGCTTCAAGGCCATTCCCGGCTCGGGCTGGGCAATGGCCGAACTGATGGCCAGGGGCGAGCCCGGCCCGCTGGCGGCCGCTTTTGGTCTGGAACGCTTTCGCGAAGGGCGGTTCATCGACGAAAGTGTCGCGGCGGGGGTGGCGCACTGATGCTGCCCCGATTTCTCCTTTGCCCAAATATCCTCGGGGGGTCCGGGGGGCAGACGGCCCCCCGGCCCTGCCGCAAACACGAGGCCAAATCATGCTGATCCTTGAATGCCCCTATTGCGGCGTCAAAGCGGATGAGACCGAACTGACCCCCGGCTACGAGGCGCACCTGAGACGCTTCGGTGCGGGCTCCAGCGACGACGATTACGAGGGCTACATGTTCGCGCGCAAGAATCCCAAGGGGGTGCATTTCGAGCGTTGGCGCCACACTTACGGCTGCGGCAAGTGGTTCCTGGCCGCGCGCTGCACCGCCACGCTCGAAGTATTCGGCACCTACCCCGCCCAGACCAAGGAACCGCCCGCCGATCTGGTGGCTCGGATCACGGCCAAGCGGCCCGACTGGAAGGGTTTCAAATGAGCACGCGTCTGGCATCGGGTGGCCGTCTGATCGAGCGCGCCACGGTTCAGGAATTCACCTTCAACGGCAAACGCCTGCGCGGCTTCAAGGGCGATACCCTGGCCGCCGCCCTGCTGGCCAACGACCAGATGATGGTCGGGCGCAGCTTCAAGTATCACCGCCCGCGCGGCATTCTGGCCTCGGGGGTCGAGGAACCCAACGCGCTGGTGAACATGGGCGCGGGCGGGCGATTCGAGCCCGATCAGCGCTCCACCACCACCGAACTCTTTGACGGGCTCGCGGCGGAAAGCCAGAACCACTGGCCCAGCCTGGAATTTGATGTCGGCGTGCTTAACAACTACGTCGCAAAGATGCTGCCGGGCGGGTTTTACTACAAGACCTTCATGTATCCGCGCGCGGCGTGGAAGCATGTGTTCGAGCCGATCGTGCGCCGCTCGGCCGGTCTTGGCCGGGTGCCGAAGGATCGCGACGCCGACCGCTATGAATATGTCTATGCCTTCTGCGACGTGCTGGTGGTGGGTGGTGGTATCGCCGGGCTGCAGGCGGCGCTGGTGGCGGCCCAGTCCGGGGCGCGGGTGATGGTGCTGGAACAGACCGCCACCTGGGGCGGTCGCGCCCCGGTGGACGAGGTCGAGATCGACGGCAAACCCGCCGATGCGTGGATCAACGCCACCGTCGAAGCACTGGGAAAGATGGACAATGTTACCCTGCGCAGCCGCTGCATGGCGGCCGGGGTTTATGATCACGGCTATGTCCTGGCCGATGAAAACGTGGCCGACCATACCCCCGGCGACGGGCGGCCCAAGCATCGGCTGTGGCGTATCCGGGCGAGTCGGATCGTCACCGCCACGGGGGCGATCGAGCGTCCGCTGGCCTTGGCCGGCAACGATATTCCCGGCGTCATGCTGGCAGGGGCGGTGCGCGACTACGTGGTGAACTTCGCCGTCAGCCCCGGCGACCGCACCGTGGTGGTCACCAACAACGACGACGCCTACCGCACCGCCATCGCGCTGCACCGCGCCGGGCTGGTGGTGCCGGTGATCATCGACGCCCGCCCAAGCGCCCTCGGCGCGCTGCCGCAGGCGGCACGGGCTCTTGGCATCAGGGTCGAGTGCGGCAAGGGCATCGCAAAAGTCCACGGCGGCAAGCGGGTGACCGGCATAGCCCTTTGCGCGCAGGCCGGTGAAGGTGCGGTGCTGGAAGAAATCGCTTGCGACGCGGTGGCGATGTCGGGCGGCTGGTCGCCGGTGGTGCACCTGTGGTCGCACTGCGGCGGCAAGCTGCGGTGGGATGCGGCCAACGCCTGCTTCATCCCCGATCCCGACCGCCCGGCCCTGACCCACGACGGCGCGGCCATGGTGTTTGCCGCCGGGGCGGCCAATGGTGCGTTCACCCCCGACCGGGTGCTGAGCGATGCGGGCAAGGCCGGGATGGCGGCTGCCAAGGCGGCGGGGTTTGCGCCCAGGAGCGCAGGGGTGGCCAAGGCCACGCCCAGCGATGAGGCCCCGATGGCACCGGTCTGGATCATGCCACAAGGTGCCGGGCCAAAGCTCAAGATGAAGATGTGGCTCGACTTCCAGAACGACGTCAAGGTGTCCGACGTGCAACTGGCGGCGCGCGAGGGCTACGAATCGGTCGAGCACACCAAGCGCTACACCACCCTCGGGATGGCGACTGATCAGGGCAAACTCAGCAATATCAACGGTATGGCCGTTCTGGCCGGGGCGCTGAACGCCGATATTCCCGCCGTCGGCACCACCACCTTCCGCCCGCCCTACACGCCGGTCACCATCGGCGCATTGGTGGGCGAGGCGCGCGGCGAGATCTTCCAGCCGCTGCGCCGCACCCCGATGCACGCCTGGCACGAAGCGCACGGCGCTTATTTCGAGCCGGTCGGTCTGTGGCGCAGGCCCTACTGTTTCCCGCGCACAGGTGAAAGCCACGAGCAGGCGATCCAGCGCGAGGTGGTGAACACCCGCGAAAATCTGGGCCTGCTCGATGCCTCGACCCTGGGCAAGATCATCGTCAAGGGGCCGGATGCCGGGAAATTTCTCGACATGCTCTACACCGGGGTGATGTCCACCCTGGCGGTCGGCAAATGCCGCTACGGGCTGATGTGCAACGAGAACGGGTTTCTGTCTGACGACGGCGTGGTGGCGCGGATCGACGATCAGACCTGGCTGTGCCACACCACCTCGGGCGGGGCGGACCGGATTCACGCCTGGATGGAAGACTGGCTGCAATGCGAATGGTGGGACTGGCAGGTCTATACCGCCAATGTCACCGAGCAATACGCGCAGGTCGCGGTGGTTGGCCCCAACGCCCGCAAGTTGCTGGAAAAGCTGGGCGGGATGGATGTTTCCCGCGAGACCCTGCCGTTCATGCAATGGGCCGACGGCACTTTGGCCGGGTTTCGCGCGCGGGTTTACCGGATCAGTTTCTCGGGCGAGTTGTCCTACGAGATCGCGGTGCCGATGAGTGACGGCCGCGCCTTCTGGGATCTGGTGAACGCTGCCGGGGCGGAATTCGGCGCGATGGTTTACGGCACCGAGGCGCTGCACATCATGCGCGCCGAAAAGGGCTTCATCATGGTCGGCGACGAGTCCGACGGCACCGTGATCCCGCAGGATCTGGGGCTGGATTGGGCGATCTCGAAGAAGAAGGCCGATTATCTCGGCAAGCGCGGTCAGGCGCGCAGCCACCTGACCGACCCCGAGCGCTGGAAGCTGGTTGGGCTGGAAACCCTCGACGGCTCGGTGCTGCCCGATGGCGCCTATGCGGTGGTGCCGGGGGTGAATGCCAACGGCCAGCGCAACACCGAGGGCCGGGTGACCTCGACCTACTACTCGCCGACGCTGAAGCGCGGCATCGCGATGGGGCTGGTGCGGCGCGGGCCGGATCGGATGGGCGAGACAGTCGCGTTCGCCACGGTCGGCGGTGGGCCGGTGCAGGCCAGGATCGTGAGCCCGGTGTTCTACGACAAGGACGGGGAAAAGCAGAATGTCTGATATGACGCACACCCCGAACAGCCCGCTCGATGGCGCAAGTTACAAGGGCTTTGCCGAGGTAAGCGAGATCGGCCCGCTGGGCATGATCACCCTGCGCGCCGCCACCGATCTGCCTGGCCTGCCCGCAGCCGTCAAGGCGGCGGTCGGGGTGGCATTGCCGAAGCCGCGCCGCATCGTGCTGCGGGACGGCCGGGGGGCAGGTTGGATGTCGCCCGACGAATGGCTGCTGATCCTGCCCTACGCCGAGGTTGCGGGCGCACTGGCGAAAATGGAAGCCGCGCTGGCGGGGCAGCATTTTCTCGCGGTCGATGT
>Ga0210028_1002508_pt1 | contig 14499 bp, 13 predicted proteins | sample CryGeymeta201513_FD_185468 | JGI IMG/M metagenome (GOLD analysis project Ga0210028, IMG submission 185468) | Groundwater microbial communities from Crystal Geyser aquifers in Utah, USA - Crystal Geyser metaG 2015-13 (SPAdes) (version 2) | ecosystem: Environmental > Aquatic > Deep subsurface >...
GCTTATAAATAAACCTGTAATAGCAGTGCCTACCAGTGTGGGCTATGGCGCCAGTTTCAAAGGGCTTGCGCCGCTTTTGACGATGCTTAACTGCTGCGCGCCTGGTACGGTTGTGGTGAATATTGATAATGGTTTCGGGGCCGCGTATTTCGCGGATATGATTCAGTAGCTCGCGGTTTACTCGTTTGCCAGCCGCTCGGCGGGGTTCCGCAAAAGCGCCAAAATTCCCCAGCGTGGAATTTTTGGCTCCAAGTTTGCGCTCGCTCTCCTTTGCCGCATAAACGTAATAGCAGGCGGCAAAGGAACCATGCCCGCTCGCGCAAACTAGGTTTTGCTCCACCCCACCATCGCGGCTGGCAAAACTATAGTAAACCAGTTCGCCGTTTGGTTGGGCCGCTCCGGCAAACTACATGCTGCTTCACCCTGCCATCGCAGCGGCTAACAAACCAGCAGGGGACATTTTCTAACCCCAATCTGTTTTTAATCATGAGAAAGTGTCCCCTCGGTAAAAGGAGAAAATAAATTATGATATCCGAAAACATTGTTAGTGTAATATCCTTGCTTGGAGTTGGCGGATTGCTAGGGGCTTATTTTAGAATTTTATGGGAACGTAACAATGCAATTTTATTACAGAAGTAAGATTATTATAAAATGGCGTCTGGTACTATATCGAAAAATCTTGCTTAAATTAGTTGATGCGTTCATGATAGGCTTGGATGAGTTGGTGGAGAGGAATGGATAAAGAAATAGATATTTTAATAAATGATATGATTCGGATAACCGATAAAGAGAGTGAAAAATTTTTTGGTAAATCTCTGGAAGAAAAAAAAGAAATTTTATCTTGGTATCAATCATCTTTTAAAGCAACATTCGAAATCCTATTTGTCTTTTTTTTATATTGTATCTGCAAAATTCTATTTTATTTTTGGAGATAATAAAAAATGGCCATATTTTTTTGAGAAATTAATAGCAGAAATTCGTAAAAAATATCCTTCGCCAATAATGGGTGTGGTATTAAATTCTCAGAGAATAGGATTTCTGCCCGAATATTTTCAGAAAAATGGATTTGGGGCGAAAGTCAGTGATATTTTATATAACACTGAAGAATATAAAAAATTTACTGAATATATGAAAAATGAGGAAGGATTTGAAGGCATACCCGTTCATATGGAAATGGCAGATATTGCCGAAATAGTCTATATGAAAAGATGGCAAGAATTACGCAGCTTGACGGTTGACCTTTTGGCAAGTGCAATTCCCTCCACTTTTATTACTCCTTATCCTTTTTCAAAAGATCTAAAAGAAGAACTGTTAAAAAATAAAAATGGAATTAAAAAAATCAACAATGTTGTAGTTTCATTAGCTAAATACAGCAGCAAAAATAATGACGATATTTCATGGTATTGTTCAGTAGAAATAAGTTACTTATTAGCTGTATATAGTTCTCTTCTAGAAGAACATTATATTAAAAATAAATAGCATTTGAAAGAGGTTGTAGAAAAGACAGCTTACGTTTTCGCTCTGCAGCCCATTTTTCAAAAAGTTAGGGCATAGCTTATAAAAAAACATGTCTAAATTTGATATTATTGTGACCAATGGGATGGATTCATGGCGAATTCTTACCATTAAGCAAAGCAAAAGAGGAGATATATACGGGATTTGGTTTAAAACCGGTCAAGATATGCATTTTTCTAGGCATATTGATGGAAGAATGCACACAAAAATAAGCAAGACTTATTTCAATAGCGCACAATACAATCCTCCTAGGCAGACTTTTGGAGAAGGTTACAAAATGTATGAAAATCTAACAGGTTTTAATTTTTCTAAAGGACGTTTTAAAAAAGGAACTGGTGCGTATAAAAGAAAAAAAGGAACAGATGAAATTTTTATTATCGATTTACGAAAACTTGAAAATAATGATTTCAATGTAAATTTATGGCTAACTTCTCCAGAAAATCTTGATAAAATATTCGACCATTATCCACCTCAGAAAGAGTTACCATTTAAAAATATTCAGCACTTTGTTTTTAAAAAAATGAACCCTTGGTTATTTGGAGTAGCTTTTGAAGCCGATAATTTAATTACCAATGCGTCTGTTTCTAAAACTGGCGTATCAGAAATTTGAGTAGTAGCTACCGTTTAAATAGTAGCTACTCTGTTTGTAACTTATACCAAGGAGATTGCTTCGGCCCTTCGGGCCTCGCAATGACATGAACTTCGGCAGGTTAAAGTCATAATATTTCTTCCTTGACAAGGCTCCTTTTATAGTGTATACTTTTAGTTAAAGTAAGGAAGTAAGAGAATAAGGAAAAGGAGATATTGCCATGACTATATTAAAAACAGCAAAGATTACATCCAAGGGCCAGGTGACGATACCGAGCCGCGTCAGGAAACTTTTGCACCTGGAAGACGGTAGTTGTGTTGGCTTCGGCATAACGAAATCCGGCATACTTTTAGTGCCATGCAAATTAGCCGCCGTATCGCCTTACACGCCTGGGGAATGGGCGAAAATTGAAAACATAGCTTCGGCAAAAGGCAAAATCTACAAAACATCCAAAGAGGCAAAAAGACATATTGAGGCCTTATGAGGTTTGAATTTAAACCTTCCTTTGACAGATCTGTTAAAGCCCTTCACGGTGAAGAAAAAGAAGAGATTAAAAAAATTGCCATACAGGCGATAGATATATTATCGCAAGATAGATTAATGCATAAAGGCATAGGTTTAAAACGTCTGAAAGGCAGTTTTTGGGAGATAAGAAAGGGTTTAAAAGCAAGGGTTTTATTTAAATGGGAAGGCGATTTGATTGAGTTTATCCTTGCCGGCGACCATAATGATGTGAAACGGTATATAAAAGCTATTTGATGTATGGGATTGAAAACTATGCGTATTGCGTATTTTGATTGTTCTTCGGGCGTAAGCGGGGATATGATACTGGCGTCGTTATTGGACGCGGGCATTGATTTTGAATACCTGAAAAAAGAACTTGGAAAGTTAAAGCTTGCCGGATATAAACTTTCAAAAAGAAAAATAACAAAGAGCGGCTTCACAGCGTCGAAGTTTGATGTTATTTTTCCGAAAACGCGCTCGCGCCTTAAGGAAAGGCCTCTCGGGGAAATAAAAAATATAATAAATAAAAGCGGCCTCAGCTCGAAAGTAAAAACACTGGCGCTTAAGATTTTTGAAAATATAGCCGACGCGGAGTGCGCGGTTCATAATATTCCAAAAAACAGGATACATTTTCATGAAATAGGAAGCACGGATTCTCTTGTGGATATTGTCGGCTTCGCTATCGCGTTTGAGCATTTAAATATAGACAAGGTTTATGCTTCAAGCATAAACCTTGGTTCAGGCGTTGTAAAAACAGAGCATGGTTTGTTGCCTGTACCGGCTCCGGTAACATCCGTGTTGCTTAAAGGCGTGCCTATCTATTCGGGGGAAGACAGGTTTGAGCTTACGACCCCAACAGGAGCAGGCATCTTAAAGACTGTCGCGGATAGTTTTGGTTTTATGCCTCTTATGAGCGTAGAAACAATAGGCACAGCAGCCGGTACATTCGAAGCAATACAACAGCCGAATATATTAAGGGTATTTTTAGGCCAATCCGCCAAAGAGTTGGATTATGACACTGATTCTGTGATTGTGATCCAGACCAATATAGACGACATGAACATGGTGGGCACTGAACATATGATGGAGGAGATTTTTGCGGCAGGCGCCCTGGATGTTTATTTTGCGCCTGTTTACATGAAAAAAAGCCGCATGGGTATACTTTTATCTGCTATCACAAAAAAAGAGAATCTCAAAAAAGTTATAGACGCGGTTTTCCAGGAGACTACTACTCTGGGCGTGCGCGTTTTTGAAGCAGGCAGGTATAAACTTCCCAGGTTTTTTAAAAAAATAAACACAGAATACGGCTCTATGAATATAAAAATAGGAAAATCAGGCAATAAGATAATCACATCTTCGCCTGAATACAGAGATGCCAGGCTCCTTGCCAGGAAAAACAATGTAGCTTTGCGCCGGATATATGAGGTAGCGCGCCAGAAATAGCTAGATTTTCCTTGACAGCAATGTTTTTTATAGGCATAATAGTAATTAAATATATTATAATATTATTAATATAGCCAAAGAAACATTTTAAAATTACAGGAGTTAGTCAATATGTATAAAAACAATATTATCGGCAAAAGAAAGAAGGTCGACTGCGGGATAATTTTGTTTATTATTGTTGCAAGTTTCATTTCTGTTTTTTTCATGCCAGTCGTATCGTCAGGTTTTAATAATAACGACGCTGTTTTAGAGGCCGTACAATACAGGATTAAAGGATATACTTACCAGCGCCAGGGCAATATTCCAAAAGCATTATATAATTATAAAAAAGCCGTAGAATGTAACCCGTATTATGCCTGCGCTTACAATGACCTTGGCGTACTTTATGAACAAATGGGTCAGCTGAAAAAAGCCGAAGAAGTTTATATCAAGGCTATTACTGTTGATCCGGACTATGCCAGCGCCTATAACAATTTGGCGTTTTTGTATGAGAGAAAAGATATGCTGGAAGAGGCGATTTATTATCTGGATAGAAGGTCGCAGATGGGGTCGGAAAACGATCAGTGGAGGACCAACGCTTTAGCAAAACGCGATGAACTGGTAGCCGAATTTAACCGGCGTAAAACAGTTAAGGCGAAAAAACAGGGCCCCAGAAAACTTGGCTTATTCAAAAGCGCTCCAAGACAGCAGACGCCTGAACAAGTGGAGCAGGCAATGGCAGATGACCTGGCAAAGAGAATCGCCATGGAGAAATCTGCTGAAATGAAGAAGGATAAGAAATGCGCCGATTATTTAAAAAGAGCCGAGCAGTATCTTCAGTCCGGGAAATACGACGCGGCCATAAGCCAGTATAAAAAGATAAGGGCCACAGACCCGGATTATGCCGGTATTGATAATTTGATTGTTGATGCGCAGAACGCGAAACTTGAGCGCAGGCATTTTATTAATGTTCAGGCAGAACAAGAGCGTAAAGCAAAAGAAATGGCTCGTTTGGAGCGTCAGAAACCGCGACAAGCGCGCCTTGAAAAGGAAAAGCAGAGAGAAGAGCTGAAACTTAAAAAAGAGCAAGAGTACAAATTAAAGCATCAAGCGCAGGAACAGGTACGTCTTGAAAGAGAGAAACAAAAAGAGCAACTAAGATTAAAGAGAGAACAGGCAAAAGCTGAGAGGCAGAAACAGCTTGATGAGCTGAGAGAGCAAAGAGAGCTGGCCCGTATAGAAAGACAGAAACAAAAGGAAGAGGAAAAATTAAAGATAGAGGCCGAGCGAGCCAAAAAGAAACAAGCCGAGGATGAGGCAAGACTTGAGAAAAGAAGAAAGCGTGAAGAAGAGCGCCTAAGAAGGCAGCAAGAGCTTGAAGAAGAAAAAGAGCAGCGTGAACTTGCCCTTATGCAGGTGCATACGCAAAAGATTGAAGAGAAAAAAGCAGAGCCTGTAACTAAACCTATAGCAGTTGATTTAAAAACAGAAAGACAGGTAGAAAAAGAACATTTAATGATTCAGGTAAGACCTGAAGCAAAACCTGAAATGAAACCTGAGGTGAAGCTTTCAGAAGAGCGCTTAAGAAAGCAGCAGGAAAAAGAACAGCTAAAGCTAAAAAAAGAACAGCAACGCAGATTAAAGCAGCAAGCCAAAGAACAGGCGCGGCTTCAGAAAGAGCAGGAGCGTAATCGTCAGGATAAAGCAACATTAAAAGAAGTTGACAGGCATTTTAAAAGAGGGCAGAATTTTTATCTTGCTTCAAAATATGAAGAGGCTTGTAAAGAATTTGAGATGGCTTTGGCAATTGACCCGGAGCACGCCGAGTCAGCAAGGCTGCTAAGGTATTGCCAGCGCCGCACTCAGAGCGGTTATTACAGGCCTTTAACAGAGGCAGTTAGCGAAACAGCAGTGCCTGCACCAAAAAAAACCGTTACACCTGCGCCTGTTTCAATTGCGCAGCCTGTAGTAGCTGTACAAGAGCGGCCAAAGGAAAGCTCGCAGGATATTGAGGCCAGAATTTCTCGTGAATTACAAAAAGAAGTGTTTTCGTCGTCAGCTCCTGAAGCAGCAGACGTTAACATAGAAAAGAAATATAATATTATGGGAGTTGTAGCATACCGTTCGGAAAAAAATGATATAGGCGCGCTCAATGAAGAGCTTCTTAAAAAAGCCAAGGCAATGGGCGCTGAAGAAGTAGTCCAGGTGAGGTATTTCCAGCACAATAGTTTTATTTACGGTTACGGAACAGCGGTTAAAAAGAAAAAATAGTAGCTTTCCTTTTTGATAGCCACCTTTATTAAATCCCCTAATGAAAAAACTATTTTTAATTGATGGTAACTCGTTTTGCTACAGAGCGTTTTATGCTATAGCAAATCTTTCGGCATCAAACGGCCAACCAACAAATGCCGTATACGGTTTTGTAGTTATGCTTAATAAGATAATAAAGGATCAAAAGCCGGACTATATCGTGGCTTCGTTTGACAGAAAAGAGCCCACGTTCAGGCATAAGAAGTTTGACGGGTATAAAATTCACAGAAAACCTATGCCGGACGAGCTTGTCAGCCAGCTGCCGATAATAAAGAGCGTACTGGAGGCTTATCGAGTGCCTGTTTTTGAGCTTGCGGGATTTGAGGCGGATGATATACTGGCTACAATAGTAAAAAAATGCAGGCAAAGAGACGATTTAGAAATTTATATAGCCACAGGCGATAAGGACGCGCTTGCCCTGGTTGATTCAAGGACGTTTGTTTACAGCCCTAATAATTTTAACGGCGATTTTATATATGACCAGCAGGCTGTAAAAGAAAAGTTTGGCGTTTTACCCTGCCAGATGGTTGAACTGATGGCCTTAATGGGGGACGCGTCTGATAATATACCCGGCGTGCCGGGTATCGGCCCCAAGACAGCCTCGTCGCTGATAACCGAATTTTCCAGCGTTGAAAATTTGTTGAATAATATAGATATGGTAAAAAGAGAATCAACCAGGGAGCTCTTAAAAAAGAACACGGAATTATTAAATCTTTCGCGTGAATTAGCGCAGCTTGACGCAGATGTGCCTATAGATTTTGCAGTCGAGGATTTAAAAATAAAAAATCCTGACCAAAATAAGCTGTATTCGTTGTTTAAGGAACTGGAATTTAAAAAATTGCTTAAAGGCCTTGCGCCTGATACCGCTGTGCAGGAAGACGTTAATTATATCTTAGTAGACACTGATGAGAAATTTGACAAACTGTTAAAATCTATTGCAGGCCTAACTGAATTTGCCCTGGATTTTGAGACAACCGGGACAGACCCTATGCAAGCCGTGCCGGTGGGTGTGTCTTTCTGCTATAAGCCCAAAGAGGCGTATTATGTGCCGGTAAAAAAAATAGACGGTATTTTTAAGAAACTAAAACCCATACTGGAAAATGAAAAGATAGGTAAGGTAGGCCAAAACATAAAATATGAAATTCTTATACTGAAAAATCAGGGTATTGAATTAAAAGGCGTAATCTTTGATACGATGGTGGCGTCGTATCTTTTAAACCCGTCAAAGTCAAATCATAATCTTGAAGATATAGCTTTTGAATACCTTGATTACAGGATGAACCCGGTTATAGAAGATCTTTTAGGCAAGGGTAAATCCGCTATTACCATGGACCAGGTGGACGTGGATAAGGTATGCAGGTATTGCTGCCAGGACAGCGACATCACAATGCGCCTTAAGAATGTATTAAGCGTTCAGCTGCAGGAAAAAGGCCTTTACGAGTTATTTTTTAATATAGAGCTTCCGCTTGTATATGTTTTGGCGCAGATAGAATACGCCGGTGTCAGAATAGATACCGGGTATCTTGCCAAGATGTCTACGAGACTTAAAAAAGACCTGGATAATCTTACGGCCCGGATTTATGAAATAGCAGGCGGGGAATTCAATATAAATTCTCCAAAACAGCTTAGCGCTATATTGTTTGATAAATTGAAGCTTCGTGTTGTAAAAAAAACAAAAACAGGCGTGTCTACCGACGAGTCGGTTTTACAGGTTTTAGCGGCAGAGCACGCGCTTCCGGATGCAATACTGCAGTACAGGCAGCTTTTTAAATTAAAATCCACTTATGTAGACGCGCTGCCTGAGCTTGTAAACAAAAAGACAGACAGGCTGCATGCGTCTTTTAACCAGACAGTCACTGCAACAGGCCGTTTAAGTTCAAGCGAACCCAATCTGCAGAATATACCGGTTAAGACAGACATCGGCAGGCAGATAAGAGGCGCTTTTATATCCAAAGGAAAACAAAACAGGATTTTATCCGCGGATTATTCCCAGGTTGAGCTTCGCATACTGGCGCATATCTCAGGCGACAGCGATATGATTGAGGCGTTTAAGAGCAGGCGCGATATACATACGCACACAGCGTCTTTGATATATAATGTTAAAGAAGAAGATGTTGATTCAAAGATGCGTTCTTCTGCAAAGACAGTGAATTTCGGCATAATATACGGTATGAGCCCGTACGGCTTGTCAAAAGACCTTAGGATAAGCGTTGAAGAGGCCACTATATTTATAGACGCCTATTTTGCAAGGTACCCAAAGGTTAAGGCGTATATGCAGGATTCGATAGAGGCCGCGCGCAGCAAAGGTTTTGTCACAACCCTTATGGACAGGCGCAGGTGGATACCTGAGATAAACAGCCTCAATGTTAATATCCGCCAGTTTGCGGAGCGCACGGCGATAAATACGCCAATACAGGGCTCGGCTGCTGATTTGATAAAGATAGCCATGATAAATATAAACAGCCAGCTCAGGAAAAAGAACATGAAAACAAGCATGATCCTGCAGGTTCACGACGAGCTTGTTTTTGATGTGCCGGAGGAAGAGACAAAAGAAGCAACAGCGCTGATAAGGGATCTGATGGAGCATGCCATAGAATTAAAGGTGCCTGTTGAGGCATCTTTAAAAATAGGAGAGAATTGGTTGGATATGAGGGAGATAAAATGAAAGTACTTTTTTGTTCAAGCGAGGTTGTGCCGTACGCAAAGACAGGTGGTTTGGCTGATGTGGCAGGGTCATTGCCCGTTTATCTTAAAAAACTTAAAATAGATATAAGGGTATGCCTTCCTAAATACAGCTGTGTCAAGGAAAAGGGCCAAAAGGCGTTAATGGCCGGGGTTGTGCCTGTGCATTTTATAGAAAATGACGCGTATTTTAAAAGAGAGCAGCTTTACGGCACAAAGGCCGGCGATTTTCCGGATAACCTTGAAAGATTTTCATTTTTCTCAAAGGCCGTTTTAGAGCTGTTAAAAAAAGAAAATTTCAAACCGGATGTAATCCACTGCAATGACTGGCAAACGGCTTTGATACCGGTTTACCTTAAGGCCATTTATAAAGACGATCCGTTTTATAGCGGCATAAAGACGGTATTTACGATTCATAATATGGCCTACCAGGGCGTATTTGCAAAGGATGAATATCCGAAACTCGGGCTTGGCTGGGAATATTTCAATATAGAGGGTTTTGAGTTTTACGATAAAGTAAACTTTATGAAGGCAGGGCTTATATTCAGTGATTTTATCACAACAGTAAGCCCGACATATGCAAAAGAGATACAAACGCCGGAATTTGGCTGCAAGTTGGAAGGGGTTTTGTCAAAGAGAAAGGAAAATTTAGCCGGTATATTAAACGGTATTGATTATGACGAGTGGAACCCAAATTTTTCATCTCCGCAGGGCAAAGTTAAAAATAAATTAGCCCTGCAAAAAGAGCGCGGCCTGCCGCAAAAGGCAGATGTGCCTTTGTTGGGGGTTGTCGGCCGCCTTGCCCATCAGAAGGGTTTTGATTTGCTGGCTGAAAAGATAGACAAGATCTGCGCAATGGATGTGCAGTTTGTGCTTTTAGGCACAGGCGATCAAGCCATTGAAAATGTTTTACAGGGTATAGCCAAAAAGCATCCAAAGAATACGTCAATCAGTTTGAAGTTTGACGCCGTGCTTGCAAAAAAGATTTACGCCTCAAGCGATTTATTATTAATGCCGTCGAGATACGAGCCATGCGGCCTTGGGCAATTGATATCTTTGCGTTACGGCACGATACCTGTTGTCAGAAAAACAGGCGGCTTGGCGGATACCATAACAGATGAAAACGGTTTTGTTTTTGAAAATGCTGACAGCAATGAGTTGCTGGAAGCAATAAAGAAGGCATTAGCCGTTTATAAAAACAAAAAGGCATGGAGCGCTATGGTTAAAAAAGCAATGGAATACGATTTCTCCTGGGGTAATTCTGCCAAAGAATACGTAAAATTGTACAAAAGGGTTTAGCTGATATGTTAATCATAGGTATCACAGGTCAATTTTGTTCAGGCAAAAGCACAGCAGCAAAGATTTTGGCAAGGTTTCACCGCGCAACTGTTATTGATGCGGATAAAATCGGCCATACTGCGCTTTTGGATAATAAGGTAAAGAAGCGGCTGATCGGCTGCTTTGGCAAAGGCATAATTAAAAATGGCGCAATAAGCAGAAAATCGCTTGCTGAGTTGGCGTTTGCCAACAAAGAGAGCCATAAGGCGCTTTGCAGAATAACGCATCCTGTTCTCGTCGATAAAATATTAAAGAAAATCAGGCAAATTAAAGTAAAAAACCCAAAAGCGATTGTTATAATAGATGCCGCGGTTTTGTTGGAGATGGGGCTGTTGAAATATATCGATAAATTAATCGCGGTAAAATTAAATCGCAAACAGCAAATCAAACGCGCGCAAGATAAGTGGAAATTATCCAAAAACCAAATAAACAAACGTATGAAGTTACAAATTCCTGCCAGTCGCTTCTTCAAAAAAGCCGACTTTATAATAGATAACAGCGGTAGTTTTCAGGATTTAAAAAACAGAATAAAAGCATGGGAGATAATAAATGGAAAATGAAAAGATTGAAAAAATTGAAAAAACCGAGAAGATTGAGAAAATCGCAAAAAGCGAAAGGCTTGAAATAGCCAAGCTTAAAGAGATGAAAATCTCAGAGCTTAATAAGGTTGCCAAGAGTCTTAACCTAAACGGCACCAGCGGTATGAAAAAACATGACCTTATTTTCAAGATACTTCAGGCGCAGGCAGAAAAGGAAGGATATCTTTTCGGCGAAGGCGTGCTTGAGATACTGCAGGATGGTTTTGGGTTTTTGCGCTCGCCTAATTATAATTACCTGCCGTGCCCTGACGATATATACATATCCCCGAGCCAGATAAGAAAGTTTGACCTGCGCACAGGAGATACTGTAAGCGGCCAGATAAGGCCTCCAAAAGAAGGAGAGCGGTATTTTGCGCTTCTAAAGGTCGAGGCAGTGAATTTTGAAAATCCCGAGGAGGCAAAGGAGAAGATTTTATTTGATAATCTCACGCCGATATATCCTAACAAGTGCTATATGCTGGAAACAATTCCCAACGAGATTTCAGCCAGGGTAATGGATATACTTACTCCCGTAGGTAAGGGCCAGAGGGGCCTTATAGTTGCGCCCCCTTATAGCGGTAAAACAGTGCTTTTGCAGAAAATCGCAAATGCCATTATCGCTAATGACCCTAACGTGTATATGATTATACTGCTTATAGATGAAAGGCCGGAAGAGGTTACTGATATGCAGCGTTCAGTCAAGGCAGAGGTTATAAGTTCAACCTTTGACGAGCCGGCGGAGCGGCACATACAGGTTGCTGAAATCGTTCTTGAAAAGGCAAAGCGCCTGGTTGAGTATAAAAGAGATGTTGTGATACTTTTAGACAGTATCACGCGCCTTGCAAGGGCTTATAATGCCGTAGCGCCTCATTCAGGCAAAGTGCTTTCAGGCGGGCTTGATTCAAGCGCGCTTCATAAACCCAAGAGGTTTTTTGGAACGGCAAGGAATATAGAGGAAGGTGGAAGCCTTACCATTATTGCTACTGCCCTGGTTGATACAGGAAGCCGCATGGATGATGTTATTTTTGAGGAATTTAAAGGCACAGGCAACATGGAAATACAATTGGACAGAAACCTGTTTCAAAGGCGCATCTATCCTGCGATTGATGTTAAGCGTTCCAACACAAGAAAAGAAGAGCTCCTGCTTCATCCTGATGAGCTTCCGCGTATCTGGGTGCTGAGAAAGGTTTTAAACGAGCTTAACTCGGTTGAGGCAATGGAGTTATTGCGGGACAAGTTAAACAAGACCAAGACAAACGCGGAATTTTTAATGTCGATAAATAATAAATAAGGAGAAAAAAATGAAAGAGAAAATTCATCCAAGCTACAAAGAGACAACCATAAGCTGCGCGTGCGGCGAGGTAATACATACCCGCTCAACCAAGCAGAATATCAAGGTGGACATCTGTTCAAAATGCCACCCGTTTTTTACAGGCAAGCAGAAATTTGTTGATACTGCCGGCCGCGTGGAAAAATTCGAGAAAAAATACGGCAAGAGATGACTTGAAGTTTGCTCGCGGCGCTGAAATTTTTTGCCGTCGGCTTCAGTTTACGGCTCGTTGTTCGCGACCAGCAGAAGCGTCGCTCGCAACTTCGCCGTAATTCTTCGCCGACATTTGCCAAAAAATTTCTAATGCGCCGCTCACAAACTACCGCGTTATATAGGTAAAAACAATATGTTAGAAAAATTAGAATCAATAAAAAAACGATACGACGAGCTTCAGGCGCTGATGGCTGACAATGCTGTTATTTCCGACAGGATTAATTACCAGAAATACGCCAAGGAGCTTTCCGGCATCACTGATATTGTAAAAAAATACCAGGAGTATACAAAAATCTGCAAACATATCTCCGAGGTTGAGGCCATGTTGAATGAGCCCGGCCATGATAAGGATATGTTGTCTATGGCTAAAGAGGAGCTTTCCGGATTAAATCAGCAAAAGGCTTCTCTTGGCAGCCGGCTTGAGGATATGCTCCTTGAAGATGATCCTGACGCCAATAAAGATGTAATAATGGAGATACGCGCAGGCACAGGTGGTGTTGAGGCAAGCCTGTTTGCCTCAGAGCTTTACAGGGCGTATTCAAGGTACGCGGCTAATAACGGATGGGCAGTTGAGGTTATGAGCACTTCTGTAAACGAGGCAGGGGGTGTTAAGGAAATAGTTTTTTCCTTAGAAGGAAACGGCGTTTACAAACATCTTAAGTTTGAAAGCGGCGTGCATCGCGTTCAGCGTGTGCCCAAGACAGAGGCTTCCGGCCGGATACACACATCAGCTGTGTCGGTTGCAGTGTTGCCAGAAGTAGAAGATGTTGATTTGAGCATAGATATTAAGGATTTAAAAGTAGATGTTTACAGGTCAAGCGGCCCTGGCGGTCAAGGCGTTAATACCACTGATTCTGCTGTACGCATCACGCATATACCGACCGGCACAATAGTTACATGCCAGGATGGCCGTTCGCAGATTAAAAATAAAGCGCAGGCTATGAAGGTCTTGCGCGCAAGGATCGCGGATAATGTAAGAAATAAACAGGTAAGCGCCATGGCTCAGAAGCGCCGCACGCAGATAGGCACAGGCGACAGAAGCGAAAAGATCCGCACATATAATTTTCCGGACCGCCGCGTCACAGACCACCGCATCGGCCTGACGGTGCACAATATAGGCGAGATCTTAGAAGGCGATTTGAATGAAATTGTAGCCGCGCTCATAAAAGCGGAGCGGGAATTGTTGTTAAAGCAGGCAAAGTGACATAGAGCGGCCTGTATTTTTTTTGAAATATATGTAAATGTTATCAAAAGCCAGATATTTATGGGAATATTTGACTTTTTCAGTTGTTATAGTAGTAGGGAATGGATGGGAATGGTGTCGTTTCTGGCAACAGAAACGACACCATTCCCATCCAAGAAATCGTATATGATCAAATATTACTCTAAACCCATAAAAATCATATCAATAATTATCCTAATAGCAATAGGATACGAAGGCCGCGCCCTGCCCAGCCAGCCCCAAAAATCGCACATCCGCAACAAGCAGCTTCGTGAAGTGCATCTGGTTGAGACGGCGCAGCCGGAGCGATCTAGCGTTGCTAATTCTTCGGGAAAAATTCCCCATCTTGGATTAGATGAAATATTTTGTTCAAGTTTTGAACTGTCAAAAGTATTTATGAAAGACCAAAAATTTTACCATCGGATTATAGGCGAACTTGGCAAAGCTCCTAAAAATAATGTAACTATACTCCTTGGAGAAGGTGATAATAAATTCGAAGTATTTACGCGTATAAAAGGCCCACATACAGAATGGGCCTTTAAAAATAGTGACATCGAAAAAGTTATCGAACATTTTGGTTTTAAACAAAAAGATCATGAAATTCAAGAGCTTAGTTCAGATGAGGTTTTTGTTTCTTATAATAATCTGCCAAATTTTTTTATTGGAACAGCTAAAATGTTACGTTCGTCTTTTATATCTCAACTCGGCGACCCCCCCGAATATAATGCCACAGTATTTCTTGGTGATGGTGATGATCAATTCGAAGTTTTTACACGTAAGAAAGGAACAAAAATAA
>Ga0210028_1002509_pt1 | contig 14497 bp, 10 predicted proteins | sample CryGeymeta201513_FD_185468 | JGI IMG/M metagenome (GOLD analysis project Ga0210028, IMG submission 185468) | Groundwater microbial communities from Crystal Geyser aquifers in Utah, USA - Crystal Geyser metaG 2015-13 (SPAdes) (version 2) | ecosystem: Environmental > Aquatic > Deep subsurface >...
GCCGCGTACTTCTTCCAGTCCGCGTCCCAGCCCGTCTTCGCCCACAGCGCGTCGATCTCGTTGGGGTCGCTGCCCATCTGGAACTCCCCACCGGGAATCCACACCATCTCCGCCCCATCGGTCGCATTCGTCCGCTTCTCGCCCGGCTTGGGGGCGCCGTCTCCTTCCGCGGAGGCAGCCCCATACCAGACGGCCAGGGCGCACAGGGCAAGTATCAAGGTTGCAGGTGTCTTGCTTGTCATCGTGAATGCTCCTTTCGGGTCTTCGGTCTTCCACCAATGTCTCTCGGCCAGTGTCTCGGAAGCACCTCCTGTGGGAATGCACACTCAATCCGAGCCGCAACCGTGAGGGAGCGCGTGAGCCGCGGGCGTCGCGGGGACAGTCAGCGTGTCACGCGCTCCCTCACGGTCGCGGCTCGGATTGGCCGGCGTTTTCACCGGTCGGGGTGTTCAACCGACGGGCGAACATGAGCGATCCTATGAGAACGAGGTTCCGTCGGCCCGCCGGCTGGGCCTACCCGGGAGCAACTCCCGCTTACAGCACCTTGAGCCGGATGTTCCGGAACTCGATTCGCGCTCCGTGCCCGAGGAAGCCGATGTAGCCCTTCTCGTTCTTCAGTCCGGGATGGTCTTGGTGGTCCAGCGTCCCGTCCTTGCTAACTTCGTCCAGGTCGGCATCCACAATGGTCACGCCGTTGAGGAGGACGGTGACGTGCCGGCCGTTGGCGAGGATCTCCTCCGAGTTCCATTCACCCACCGGCTTCTGGTGACCGCGCTCGCAGGGCACGACTCCGTAGATGGAGCCGTGGTACTGGTACGGCTGAAGCGTCGTGTACTGGTCGCCGGAGTCATCGAGAATCTGGATCTCCATGCCGGAGTAGGCGGGGTTGCCTTCGGTGAAGCGGATGCCGACGCCGTTGTTTCCGTTCGGCTCGAGCTTGAAGTCGAACTTGAGGTGGAAGTTGGCGTACTGCTCTTCCGTGCGGAGCAGCCCGCCGCCTTCCTTCAGGCAGACGAGCACGCCGTCTTCGACCACGTAGCCGTTGGTGGAGCCGACCCAGCCGGTCAGATCCCTCCCATTGAACAGCGGGGTGAAGCCTTCGGCATCCGGCTGAGGGAGCGACGCCAGCTTCGGCGCCGTGCCGGCGGCGAACACGCGCAACTCAACGAGATGGACGGCTTCGTTGACGCTGTTCTTCAGGATACTGACCCGGACGTACCGCGCCTCCACCGGTTCGAACGTGTGCATTACTCCCCGGCTGGTGGCGGGCTTGTCGTTGTTGCTCAGGTCGGCGACGGTCTTCCATTCCTTGTCGTCGAGGGACACGTCCACCGTGTACTGGTAGGACCGCGTGCCATCCCAATAGAAGGTCACGTGCGCGCTGTCGATCTTTGCCGGCTGCTCCAGATCCACCTTCAGCCACGACGGCCAGGCGGCGCCAAACCAGGCGGAGTTGGGGTCTGCAGAGTTCCCGTCCACCGCCTTGTCGGGTGACCGGTCGCCCTGTTGCGCCACGGAGGTCGTGACCGGCTTGCCCTGCGCGAGGTTGGCTTCGTCGGGCTTGGGGAGGTTGTTCAGGTACTCGGTGATCCGCCCGCGCAAGGCGTCATCTTTGGTGACTTCGGCCGCCTTCTTCAAAGCCGCCACCATGTCGGCGCCCCGGAGTGGTTGCTCCTTTTCGTCCTTCGGGAGGGCAATCTGCGCCACGGCCGAAGCCGCTTCAGCTTGCAGCTCGGGATCGTCGAGGTGCTTGGCAACGGCCCGGAGCGCCGCGAGGTGCTTGAGCTGCGCAAGCCCGCCAAGGGCCGTTCGCTTCTCGTCCGGACGCTTCGCTACTGCGATGCCGTCCTCGTACATCCGAACAGTCTGCTCGGGGGGCCGACCGGAGGGCAACCCCACCAAGTGGAAGTACCCACGGAGCGCAACTACGTGCTGCTTCGTGCGCTCGGTGCTGCGCGCCAAGTCCAGCAACGGCTCGGCGGCGCTGGCGTCTTTCCACGCGGCCAGCGCTGCAAAGGCCGCGTCCTGCACCGCAACGTCCTCGCTCTTCGTGTCGGCGACTGCAGCCTGCAACGCCTCCTGCCCGCCGAGTTGCGCCAGCGCCGCCAGCAACAGGGCGCGCTTCTCACCCGTGTTCTGACCAATCGCCGCCAGGACCGGCGCTGCCTGGGCGCCCGCGTCTGCGATCCGCCCACACACCTGAACAACGGCGGAAACAGCTTCAGTCCGCTCGTCCTCCTCGGTCGCCTTGAGCGTCAGCTCGATGACCCGCGGGGCTGTCTCGGCGGCGGCGAGCACGCCCAGCGCGCGGAAGGCGGCCGTACGGACGGAAGCCTCGTTGTCGCCGGCGGCCGCGAAGACGGTCTCGACGTTCGACTTTGCGCCTCGCCTTGCCAGCAAGTCGAGCAGCGCAACCCGCACTGGCGGCGGCGCTTTGGCCAGCGCAGCGGCCGAGGCGGACAACACCTTGTCGCCGGGAGTGCGCACCAACGCGCTCTGCACGGCGGCGATCTCGTCTGCTTCGGCTGTATTGAGCATCGCCAGCAACGGCGGCACGGCGTCGTCCGGGGCGAGTTGGTGGGCTGCCTCAATCGCGGCCAGACGCACGCCCTTGTCGCCGTCCTTCAGCGTAGCCAACACCGCCGGCAGCGCCGCCCGGTCGCCCCGGCGCCCGAGTGCCAGCACGACAGCCGGCTTGAGCTCCGGTGACGCCTGTTTCATCTTCGCCAGCAGTCCCTGCGTGGCCGCCTTGCCGGGAACGCCTGCGGCAATCTTCAGCGCCGCTTCCCGGAGCTGGAGCGAGTCGCTGTCCACGGCCGCGAGCGCGTCACCCAGCCCGCGGTCGCCCACTGCTCCGATGAGGGTTGTCAGTGCGTCGGCGACGACGTTGTTCTCTCGCGGCGCTGTCCGGGTCTTGATCAGGTCGCGACAGACCTCGGCGCACTTCGCCTTGTCGCCGTTCTCCGCGAGCCGGCGGGCGAATGAGAGGTACAGGGCGGTGGCGTAGCTGCGGTCGTAGGGCGCCTCGGCTTGGGCAGCTTTCGCCAGCGCCTCAGCACTCGCCGGGTCGCCGATACTCGCCAACGCAAACAGCGACACGCGCCGCAAGTCGGCGTCGTCGCTGGCGGCATACGGCAGGATGGCCGGCACCGCTTCCTTCGCGCGCAGCTCGCCCAACACGCGGACGAGCGTCACCCGGTTCGCCCCGGTCGCCGTCGACAGCGCCTTCCTCAACGCGGGTACCACGCCGGGCGTGTTGATCCGCAGCAGCGCCTGTGTGGCGGGCTCGCACAGCACCTCATCGGCCAGGAGACCACTGAGCGGCGCAACCGCTTCCTCCTTGCCCGTCATCTGGACCAGGTTGAGGAGGAACGTCTTCACCTGCACCTCGGTCGCCTGGCCAAGCTCCGCCAGAAGCGCCCCGACGAACATCGTCCGCTCCGCCTCTGCGCCCGGCCGCGTCACGTAGAACGCCAGCCCGTTCAGCGCGAAGCGCGGCTTCGCGTCGTCACCCTGCCCCGGCGGCACCAGCATGTGGATGACCGCACGGACACCGTCGGCGCCAAGCTTCACGATCTCGGCAGAGACCGCCTGTCCCTCTTCGATGCTGTTGGCGGGGAGTCTGCCGACAAGCGCGGCGGAGGCAGATTCCTCGGCATGTGTCGGCAAGGCGAGGACGAGTATCACGTGGAGTGACCGGAGCATAGCACGCGTTCTCAGTTGTGACATCGGATCTCCCTCTGTTGAGCCAGTGTTCGGTGCGTCCCGTGCAGAAGAGTGGGCGCCGCCATCGGGCACAGCCTCACGCCAAGGCGTACACTGGCACCCGCTGCGTCTCTTGTGGACTCCGTCTGCCCTCGGCAACATCCTGCAGTTTCCGCAGGATGTCCTGCGAAAGCCAGCGGTGTCCACATTGCGAACACACGCGCGCCGGCACATCTCGGATCAGCACTGTTCCCTGTGGCGGGAGGTCGCGAACCAGCATGACTGGCCGCTCGACCAACTCGCCGCTGCAGAGCGCGCATAGGGCGTCGTTCATCATCTCACCTGTCTGCCGGCGCGTCGCTGCGCTCACAGATGCCACGGCGCCCGCATCGGCTGGTCCACCAACCGGTTGGCTTCTTCGTCGCCCACGAATCGCTGCGCCACGGGGTCGAACTTCAGCTTGCGACCGGTGCGGATGGCGGCGTTGGCCAGGTGCACGAGCATGTTGCTGCGGTTGCCGTTCTCCTCGTTCAGCCCGAACTTCCGCCGCGTTTTGATCGAGACGTTGAAGTCCGACACCATCGGCTCCGGTTCCGGCAGCGACGCCACCGCGTCCTTCAGGTCCGACGGGTCGGTGCGAAAGCCCTGGTACACCTTTCCCTTGGGACCTTCAATGTACGGCTGGCCTGCGGTCTGGTTGTCGCCCCACTCGCAGGACTCGAGGATGATCCTGCAGCCGTCGGCGTACTTCATCTGAACGCGCCCCCAGAGCAGCACGGCGTCGGGGTGGGGCGGCCAGGGAGCGTGCGCTTCGACTTCCACGGGGCTGGTGTCGTCTTTGTTCAGCAGGTATTGGACCGGGTCGAGGTAGTGCTGCCCCATGTCGGTCAGCCCGCCGCCATCGTAGTCCCAGTAGCCGCGGAAGCTGCCATGGACGCGGTGGGGATGGTACGGCTTGACGGGCGCCGGGCCGAGCCACAGGTTGTAGTCCAACTCGGCCGGCACGGGCTGCGGAATCAAGTCGGTCTTGCCGCTCCACATGGAGGCTTTCCAGTTGAAGCCCGTGAAGGCGCTCACCCGAACGGTGAGCGGCCAACCCAATAGGCCGCTATCCACCAACTGCTTCAGCGGCTTTACGGGCGTGCCCAGGCCGTAGAAGCCGCTGTGTAAACGGAACCACGTGTTCAGCCGGAACATCCGTCCGTTCCGCTGGACGGCGTCGATCACGTGTTGGCCTTCGCCGATGGTCCGCGTCATCGGCTTCTCACACCAAATGTCGCAGCCCGCCTCCGCCGCGGCGATGGAGACCAGCGCGTGCCAGTGCGGCGGCGTCGGCACGTGGACCACGTCGATGTCGCCGCGGTCCAGCACCTCGCGGAAGTCCTTGTAGCCGGTGACGCCCTCCCCGCCAATCTGCACTGCCTGCGCGAGGTGGTTGGCGTCCACATCGCAGACAGCAAGCAGGCGCGCGGTCGGGTCGCCCTTCACATAGCCGAGATGCCCCTGCCCCATGCCGCCGACGCCGATGACGGCGTGGGTGATCTGCTCGCTGGGCGGGGTTTGACCGTTCGCGCCGAGCACGCGGCTGGGGACGACAGTCAACCCCGCGAAGGCGGCGCTCGCTTTGGCAGTGGTGTTCAGGAACTTGCGTCGGTTCATGCCTGTTTGGGGCATTCGGGCACTGCTCCTTTCTGTCGGGACCCGAGACTCGGGTCCCCCTCAAAGTTGGGCACCGACGGGCCGACTCCTGCCCGGCGCGGCAAATACTCGGTCACCTGCGGGCCACTGGCGGGCGACGGCAGCTTGTTGAGGGAGCCGCGTGCGTCCCGGTGCAGACATGGGGCCTTGGCCGGGCGCGTCATTCGAGTTCGGCGTAGTACCCCTCGACCGCTTCGTAATCCACGGTCTGGTCCGGTTCCCTCCCCAGCCGCTCGTAGTGCTTCCGCCGGGCCCGCATGTCAGTGAGGAGGATGGCGCGCGCGTGCACGGCGACCTCGGGGGCGATCCGTTGGGGGACGACAACCACGCCATCGTCATCGCAACCCACCATGTCGCCCGGCGCCACCTGGACGCCGCCGCAGCCGATGCGGGTCTGCGTCTCTACCACCTCGATTCGGCCGGGGATGATGGTGCGGCCGCGTTTGCGGGCGCAGATAGGTGTCTTCTGCAGAGCCACCTCGTACGTGTCGCGGCAGTAGCCGTCGGTGACGATACCGACGGCGCCTTCGGCAACGGTTCCCAAGCTGTTCGCCGAGCCCCAGAAGCCCACCTCCCCCGCCCCGCCGGGGTCGGTAACGACGACGTGCCCCGGCTTGATCAGCCCGCCGGTGCCGACGTGCCCGACCTCCTTGAACCAGATGCCGTGCGCATTAACAATGTCCTCGGTCGTCTCCAGCTTCCACATCGGCCGGTTCGCCGGGACGCACCGGATGGTGAGCGCCACGCCCCAGAACTTCATGCCCAGCCAGAGCGGCCGGACGTCCGGGTCCATCAGCCCGCTGTCGAAGTAGCCGATGCCGTCCATGGCGTCGCAGACGTCGACGACGCGGAGGGGTTGGTAGAGCTTGCGGAGCTCGAAGGGGTCGGTACTCAATGGGATTACCTCCAGCCGTGGCAAGGGATAGCAGCCGCAGGGCTACTGTGTCTCCAGAAACGACGAAGACCACAACGTCACCACGAAGTCGCCGTTTAGCTCCTCGAAGTTCGGCTCGCGGATCCCCGCTTCCTTGCAGCGCTTGATCATCCGCGGAATCCCGGTGCCATCGCCTTCCCCGTAGCCCAGCGAGCGCAGGAAACGCACCACTGTCGGGTTGCGCGTGCTGTGTGCGCCATAGCGCATCTTCTCAACGGTCACGCCGTTTGGCAGCCTTCCGGGGCTACGAACCTCCAGGCGGTCGTCGAAGATGAACACGCGGACATTCGACCCGCGCAGGCTGTAGTCTCGGTGTGCGAAGGCGTTGACCAGTGCCTCTCTCACCACGGGCTCCAGGTACTCCGGGGTCTCCTCCCGTCTGAGACCGGCGATGCGCGCCGAGAGGTTGGTATGTCGTTGGGTGAACTGGAGCGCCACGTCGATCCCGTCAGGGAGCAGCTCAGCAACCTCTTTGCGGTCGATGTAGTCGTCGCCGAGGTCCACGCCTTTGAAGCGAGCCAGCTTCAGCGAGGCGTGTGGCACGAACCGCGAGACCTCGCGGGCGAAGAACAGCATGCCTCCCAGAGTCACCGGTGCGTTGGCCTCGGCGACCGTGAGCACACCCCAGTTCGCGAGAAGCTGCTCGGGGGCGATGTCCACAGCGCTCAGTGGGACGCCACGGATGCTCTGCAGGTAGCGCTCAACCACAGCCATGTCGAGGTCGGCGACTGTCGTTCCGGGAACCGGCGAGGCATCGAAGCGCACTTCCCCACTGTCCTGGTAGAGCCGCCCGATCTCTTCGCGTGCCGCAGGACGCGTGGTGCTGCCGTGCCGGACGTAAACGGTGAACTTGTGCTGTCCCTCCCGTACTGCGTGCGGCTTGGAGGGGCCCGAAGGCACCCGGACCGCAAGCACCGTGCTGCCGACAGCGCGCCCCAGCTCCGGCCACAGAAGGAGCGGCGGCACGATGGTCTCGCTGCCGACGTGCGCGAGCCACTCCTCCAGACCCGCTTCCGGCGCGAAGCCGGCGACGGTGCCATCGTCGCGAACACCGACGAGCAGTGTGCCGCCGCCGCTGTTGGCGAACGCGACGACCTCCCGGGCGACTCTCTCTGGCCGGTCGAGCGTCTCCTTGAACTCGAGGGTCCGCGATTCGCCCTGGGCAATCAGTCCTGCGAGTTCGGACTCGGTCATCCGTGCCTCCTCTCGGCGTCCGGTCTGTGATATGATAGCCTCGCCCGAATCCCACAGCAACACCTCATCTCGCCCGGCGGGGCGATTCGGTTCCCACCGGCCCAGTCCAGACTGGGCACCGCATCGGGCTGGCGCAGCTACGCAAACCGATGGTGCAACTCCTCCAGGTCGAGTCGGCCCGCGACCTCATCCGAGATCGCGTTGTTTCCCTCAACCTCCTCCACCCGCCGCATCCCGACAATCGCCACGTCCACGTAGGGATTCGACAGCACGTAGTTGAGCATCAGCTTGTGCAGGTCCACGTGCTCGTCGATGTCGGGGCAGACGGTGCGCATGAGCTTGGGGAACGTGCCGCTGGTGACCGGTCGCATGAGGACGATGCCCATGCCTTGCGCGTCTGCCTCCACCATGGCGCCGCGCTTGTTGACGTAGTCGCAGGCGTGCTGGTACATGAGGTTGTAGCGAAGCTGCACCACATCGAGGGCGCCTGTTGCGATGAGCTTCGAGACGCCTCCCGTGGGTGCTTCAGCGGTGAAGCCGAGGAAGCGGATCTTACCTTCGGCGCGCAGTTGCCGGAACATCTCCAGCCCGCCGCCTTGCAGGATCTGGTTCACCTCCTGCTCGTCGTACCAGCCGCCGTGGAACTGGAACACGTCAATGGCGTCGGTCCGCAGTCGGCGCAGGCTGGCTTCGCAGCTCCTGCGAATGCCTTCCGGGTCGCGGGCGCCGCACTTGGTGGCGACGACGCACTCGTCCCGCCGCTCGGCGATCACCTTGCCCATGATCTCTTCGCTCACGCCGTCGCCGTAGCCCGGCGCCGTGTCGAGGTAGTTCATCCCCAAGTCGAGCGCCCGGTGGAGCGCTCTCACGACCGTCTGCTGGGAGGCGTCGTCCCACGGATCCCACGCCTCGAGGTAGTTCGGAATGCCGACGACGGCGCCTCCGAAGCCGATCTCGGAGACGCGGAGGCTGGTTCTGCCGAGGGTGCGATACTGCATGTGGTGCCTCTGTTCCAGGAGTGAGTGACCACAGGGATGATCCTGCGTTCTGGTCCACTTGTCAACTGGGGTCTCAGTGACGCACTTCTGCCCGGGCGCTGCCTCAGCTACAATCCGTCGTCATGAACACACGACCTCTCCGTCCCTTCTGCTGTTCGCTTGCACTCCTGTCGCTTCTGACGTTTCGGTGTGTTGCAGAGGACCGTGCCCCTCGACCCGTCGGGCTCGTCGGCTGCTGGAGTTTCGACCGAGACCGGGGTAACGTCGCGCGGGACGAGTCGGGCAACGGCAACCACGGGCTGGTCGTCGGCGCCGAACGCGCGCCAGGAAAGATCGGCTACGGACTGCGCTTCAGCAATAAGCGATCGTACGTGAAAGTGTGGTGCTCCCCGAGCCTGAACCTCGGTATGGCGATTTCGGTCGAAGCGTGGATTCTACCCGGCGGGTCCTGCGAGCAGTCTCGCGTCATCGTCTCAAAAAACGACGAGTACGCCCTGCGGATCGACAAGGCGCCCGAAGGCGGCCGGATCTCCTTCTTCCCCCACCTCGGCAGTCCGGCGGTGTCGTGGGAGCCGCGGGTGTCGAGCCAGCAGCCGCCAACTCCGAACCAGTGGCACCACGTGGCCGCAGTGTGGGACGGACAGACGGAGCGGCTTTACCTCGACGGGAAGCTCGAGGCGGAGAAGGGGCGAACTGGGAAGCCGAACCCAAACCCGTACCCCGTCATGATCGGCAACTGGGAGTACCCGAGCTGCCATGGGACATGCTTTGGCGGGGTCATTGACGAGGTGCGGATCTGGCGGAGGGCGTTGAGCGAGGCGGAGGTGGCGCGGCACTTCCGAGAAGGCGGACGATAGGCGCGACCCGACGGGCGTTCTACCGATCACCCGCCGTATTCGCCGACCCACTTGGCAAACGGCAGCTTGCCCTTGATCTTCCCCAACAAGGACCGGTCCGCCGTCCAGTACTCGCACCTGCGCAGCTCCGCCAGCGCCAGGTACGTGGTGTCGTAGACGTTTGGCAGATCTCAGCGTCAGTTAGCATCGGTTGGCACGTTCCTCTCGCAACTCGCGCAAGATCTCGACTGAGTCGCTGGTCATCGGTAGTCGGGAGCGAACCTCGCGCGCTCGGCGCAGCCACTCTCCCAAGGTGAGGGGGCTCTCAGACTCGTCCGACCCCACAGCTTCCTCGGGCACGACGCGGACGAGCGTGCCGTCAGAGATCGCACCGTCCTCGTGGAGCCTTACTACGTTGCCTTCAACAACACCGGTGACAACCATCGGGCGACCTCCTACCGGACGCTCATTGTACCCCGTGATGGGCGCGGCAGGGAACGACCCGCGCGCGTGGAATTATGTTGGCCATCACGTAGAGGAGGTCGCACGATGGACTGCGCGCCCATTGCAGTCGTCTTGGTAGCCACCACAGCCGCCCTGAGCTGCAGACCGGCGGCGGCTGAGGTCGAACGTCGCCCGGACTCCTTCGTGGTCAAGGGGGACGGCCATGCCGTCGCTCTCAGCGCGACGGACGGCTCGATCCTGTCCGTCCAGCAGCCCGGCAAACCCGGCTCCATCTGGCGCAGCGGCGAGCACGGTCTCTGGCACGCCCGTTTCCGCGACGGGAGCGAGATCGGCGCGGCGGCGTTCGGGGCGGGGGAGCGGACGTTCCGCGCGCAGCCGGACGGCAACGGGCTGCGGCTGGAGTACCGGGGACCGGAGATCGAGGTGGTGGTTGCCGCGACCACTCTGGCGCAGGGCGTTGAGTTCGCGGCTCAGGGGACGCCCAAGGGCAAGGCGCTGCTTGAGTTCGCCCTGCCGGCGCGGCTGCGGTTCGCCCCGGAGGAGACCCAGCGGTTCGTCTCCCCCGCGAATGGAAACGCGTCCGTGGGCACGGCGTTCAGGGGTGCGTTCTTCGCGCTGCAGCCGCAGGATCGGCCGACCGGCTGGGAGCGCTCGAAGGCCGCGGGACCGAAGGGGTACGTGGCGCTGTACGGTGGGCCGTTAGACCAGCGGGCCGATCAGGACCCGCCGACGGCGCTGACCGTCACCGCGGACGGAACTCAGTGGCTGGGCGCCTCCTTGGCCAAGCGAGTGACCGGTCAGCAAGCCGTGGTCAACCGGCCGCCCACCCGCGCGCAAGCGGACTTGGTTCTGGCAGACTCGGCGAACGGGCCATACTTCTCGGCAAAGCGCCTGGGAACGGGGTCGCTCTGGCGGTTGGGAGGCGCGGTGGGCGACGACGAGCAGCAGAACGCGGCGGACATGGTGTTCGCCGTCCTCCGCCGACTGGTCGAGTCGGCGCCGGCAGGACGGAGGAAGCTCGGTCTGGTCGCGCTGCGGAACGGGCCGAGTGCCGGTGGCTGGGCGGGCGTCGAGGTGCAGGAGTGGCTCCAGGGAATGCGCCAGTGCGCCAACGCTGCCAACGGCCAGGTGGAGTTCGTCGAGCTCTCGACGCCCGGCGAGATGCTGGGCGCGCTCGCAGCGCCGGACTTCCTGGCAGTCCTGAACCCCTACGGCGAGTGGGCGCCAGTGCCCGATAACGGCGGCATGGACGCAACCGTGGCAGCCGTCGGCGATTACGTCCGAGCGGGCGGCAACTGGTTCGAGGTGGGCGGGTACCCCTTCTTCTACGAGCTGCGACCGGTCCGCTACTTCCGCTATGGCACCGACTACCCGGCGGCGTTCGCCGACTTCTTCCACCTCGACACGAGCGCCGGATCGGCATCCGTCTACCGCGTTCAGCCGCAGAAGTGGCAGCCGTGGGAAGGCGCGAAGAACCCGGAGGCGATCTTCGTCCCCGGCCGGCTGGGCTGCGGCGGCGACGAGCAGGGCGGCTACTGTGATCGGCCGTTCTGCACCTACGTCATGCCCGGCGAGACCTGGCACGCGCCAGCGGTGCGGCTGACGGTGGGTCGGTCGGCGGGCGAGAGCTTGGTCGCCTATGCCGAGGCAAATGAGATCAAGCGGCGTCTGGAGGAGAAGATGCCGCCGGAGGTGCTGCGGAAGTTCAAGGAGTCGGTGCTGGTCTACTACGGCGGCAACTGCCGGGAGAAGCTGACCGGGCTGGACAAGCTCCCTGTGCCCACGCAGGTGCACTTCGCCGACTACCTGAAGGGCGGCTTCGACAAGCAGTACCCCGACCACCTGCCGCCGCACCCCAACTTCGGGACGCCGGAGGAGTTCCGCGCCTTGTTCGACCGCTGTCACCAGCTCGGTCACTTGGTGATGCCCTACACGAACCCCACGTGGTGGTGTGACCACCCGAAGGGGCCGACCTTCGAGCGCGAGGGCGAGGCGCCGCTGCTGAAGCGATTGGATGGCAAGCCCACCTACGAGCGCTACGCCGCCAACGATGGGTGGACGGTCTGCCACTGGCACCCAGCCGTGCAGGCCGCGAATCGCCATACCGTACGGCAGTTCACCGACGAGTACCCGGTGGACATCCTGTTCCAGGACCAGTGCGGCGCCCGCGGCTGGCAGTACGACACGAACCCGGCGTCGCCGACGCCGTACGCCTACTCCGACGGGCTAATCTCCATGGTCGCCGAAGACTGCCGGACGAAGCCGCTGTCCACCGAGAGCGGCTGGGATCGCGTCGTCAACTACGAGTCCCAGCTCTGCGGCATGAGCTGGCAGATCGTACCGACGGAAGGCGGCCCGTCCTGGCGACGGCTGATGAAGACGGAGATCCCGCCCGACCTGTGGACGGTCTTCCCGCTGGCACAGTACCTCGCCCACGACAAGTGCGCGATGCTCTACCATGACCTCGGGCAGTTCGTGACGACCCGGGAGGTGCTGGCGTGGACGCTGGGGCTCGGGTTCTCCATGAGCTACCGAGTCGGCGCGACCGCGCTGGAGAAGGACGCCCCGCGCGAGTGGCTGCGGTGGCTCGACCGGCTGCAGAAATCCGTGTGCGCCCAGTATGTAGGCGAACCGGTTCGCGCCTTTGCGCAGGTTCGCCCGTCCGTCGTAGCTGCCGGCGCGGAGCCGGTGGATCCACGTGCTGGCGCGCGCGGCTACGAAGGCGACGGCGTGCTTCGAGCGACGTTCGGTCCGGTGGCCGTCGTGTCGAACCTCGACCCCGCCCCGGTGACCGAAGGACCCCACAAGCTGCCTCCCTTCGGCTTCCACGCCAGCGCGCCGGGAGTCGTCGCCGCCAACGTGGCAAACGTGGGCGGCCGGGACTTCGGCGACGAGGGCGTCTCGTTCGTGACCCAAGGCGACGCCCGCAAAGCCGAAGTGTGGGTCTACGCTCCCGCCGGAGACGAGGCTGCCGTCGAGCTGCCCGCTGCTGTCTCGGGTCCGTTCACCGTTGCCTTCGACGACGGGCCGAAGGTCAAGACCGCGGCGGAGAAGGGCGTGCTCACCCTTCGTCTGCCGTCCCGCCCCGGCGTGCCGCGCCTCGAGCCGCCGGCGGCGCTTGCCGGCAAGGCGCCCAGCGACTGGCCCGGCGCAAGGCCGAAGATCGGGGTGCTGGACTTCGGTCCGGGCATGGCGCCGACGTGGACTACCATCCAGCCGGCAGACTGGCTGAAGGCCTTCGCCGGCTCACGGCTGGCGACGGAGCTTGGCGTGTCCGCAGTGGCGATTGCCAACTACGCCGACCTCGCCGCGGCGCTCAGAGCCGGCCCCACAGCCTGGCTCGCGATCCTCAACCCCTACGGGGAGAACTTCCCGGCAGCCGCGCCCGGCAAGTGGCGCGAGACACTGGAGGCAGTTCGCGGCTACGTCGAGAACGGCGGCTCGTGGTGGGAGACGGCAGGCTACTCGCTCTACAGCGCCGTCTCTCGCGTGGACGGGCGCTGGCAGGGCGAGCCGATTGGCTCAAGCGGAATGAGCTTCTTCGGTCTCCCCGTCGGTGGCGGCGAGGTGGACCAGCCGGCCGAGCCGTTGTTGGTGACACCGGTCGGTCAGGCGGTGCTCGGCGCTGAGCTGAGCGCCAAAGTGGCGGCTTCCATGAGCCCGGTCAACCGCGGTCTGTCGCGCGGCGTCGACGATCCCGGTCACGTGACACTGGTCACCGGACAGAAGCAGGACTTGGTCGGCGCCCGACACTTTATCGGCGCCTACCGGCTCAACGGCTGGGGCTGGTTGTGGCGTATCGGCGGCTTCAACCCGAATCCGGAAGTTGCGGTGCCTGTTGCCGTCGCCGCCATGGAGTATGTCTACACGCATCCACCGTTGCCGGTGAAAGCGGGCGGGGTGAAGTACCTCTGGCATGCGGTGGTGGAGACCGGGTGAAAAGCCATGGAGGCTCCGTAGGCGCGGCAGAAGACATGACAGCACTTCGCCTACAAACACTCGCCATCGACCCACCACTGGGCGGAGCGGGCGGGGGAACTCGCTGCCGAGGTTGACTCGTCCTTCGCCTGGCAGGCGACGGCGCACGGCCTGTTGAACGGTGGGTCCGGGCGGAACGGCCACACCCTTCCCGCCTTCGACCTCCTGCTGACCGAAGGGATAGGCGCCCTGCGTGGCCGCGCGCTGGCTGCTGCCGCCGCTCACACAGACGTTGACCGGGTGACGCAGTGCCAGGCGATGGCCGTGGCGCTTGAGGCCGTCTCTGCATACGCCCTCCGCCACGCGCGGTTGGCGCGCGAGCTTGCCGCCGCGGACGCACGGCGTCCGTGCGCGGAGACCCGAGCCAGCCGCGCCGCCGAACTGAAGGAGGTTGGCCGTGTGTGCGAATGGGTTGCCCATCGAGCGCCCGGAACGCTGCGCGAGGCGCTGCAGCTCCTTTGGTTTGCCCATCTCGGCATCAAGCTGGACGATGGCGGAGTCGGGCACTCCTTCGGCCGGTTCGACCAGTACCTGTTCCCGTTCTACGCCGCCGACCTCGATGCCGGCCGGCTGACTCGCGACGAAGCCGCCGAGCTAATACTACAACCGTACTTAGCGCGAATGTGCTCGGCGAGGGTCTCCTGACCCCGCCGCTCCCCGGACCGACAGGTCTCCTCGAATCCCGTGGA
>Ga0210028_1002510_pt1 | contig 14489 bp, 18 predicted proteins | sample CryGeymeta201513_FD_185468 | JGI IMG/M metagenome (GOLD analysis project Ga0210028, IMG submission 185468) | Groundwater microbial communities from Crystal Geyser aquifers in Utah, USA - Crystal Geyser metaG 2015-13 (SPAdes) (version 2) | ecosystem: Environmental > Aquatic > Deep subsurface >...
TTTTCCTCCGCCTCTTTTAGGGTAACACTCTTATCTTTAACGGTAATAAAACTATGAAGTTTTGAATCAAACTTTTCAATCTGAGAATACGTCTCGTTGACTAAGTCGACGCTACTGATTTGTTTTTTATTTAACAACGATGATAATTCTTTGATTGATTTATTTAACATACTAATCTTCCTTAAAAATAGCCGGAACTAAAAAATATCCATTACTTGTATTCTTAGAATTTTTTAAAGCTTCTTTTTGAAGCAAAGACTCCTTGACGATGTCTTCGCGTAAGACATTTTCATCATTGGCAACCCGGGCCGTCTCTTCGATATTATCGACGTCAAGATTTTTTATTTCTTCCATATAATTCATCACTGAAGTAAATTCACTGGCGTATTTTTCTTCCTGCTCTTTGGTGAGGCTGATTTTAGCGAGTTTGGAAAGAGTATCGATCAAATCTTTTGTAATAACTTTTGTCATTCTCTTATTTTAGCATAGGGCTTGTCCATAAATTAGTATATTTATGGATACAATCACTTAGTACCACATACTTGCTTGAAGTTAACTTATGTGGCCAAAATCTTTATCAAAACTAAGGACTTCTGCATTATTTTTCTTAGCTTTAAAATACAAAATAAGATCGACGAGATCAATGCTTTTTCTTTGATATATTTTAAAAGCTTCATAAAGAATTTCTCTTTCAGGAAATTCCAAATAAGAAATATTCAAAATATAAAGTAAAAATTGACTAATTATAGCCCTTGGATATTTGTAAACTTTTTTTAGTACATACTCTGTTTCAAGAATAATCTCTATTAGACAGACAATTTTTATTGTTCTGGATTTGGCTTTTAAAAAATATTCTCTAACTACTTTTAATTGAGTAAGATTATCTTTTAATAGAAAGCGGAGAAAGAAATTGGCATCAATATAATATGTAGGCATATTTATTTAGGGACGGTAATCCCCATTTTCTTCATTTTGATACGATAGCGCTCTGCCACGGCATCGGCAACCGCATCTTTTTCAATTTTTATTATTTCATCAATAGATTTATTTTTTAAGGCTCTATCCTTAAAAATGCCTTCTAAAGCAAAAATGTCCGGTTCTGCTTCCATAAAGATAGCATTATTCTCAAACTTAATCACGATTTTTCTATTTTTATCTAATTTTAGTTTTCTTCTTATCTCTATAGGAATGGTTATTTGTCCTTGAGATGTAACTGTGGCTGTGTATATCATATCCGTTAACTTTACCAACTCCCATTACTTTTGTCAATACACATTAATTAAGTAAAACGATTGTATTACCTCTTGACTTAAGTATTACTAAAGAATATAATTCTTACTATGAACATATCGACGGTCACGACAAAAGGTCAAGCAACAATTCCAGAAGAAATACGCCGCCTTCTTAATATTAATGTTGGTGATAGAATTATTTTTCTCGATCCAATTCCGGAGAAAAAACAAACAACAATACAAGTATTATCTCAATCTAATGTTGTTGACAGTCTTTTTGGTTCTTTAAAAACAAATATTCCCTATGCAGATATGAAAACTGTCAGAGAAAAAACTGGTTTAGAATTAGGTAAAAAATATAGCGTTAAAATATGAAACCAACTGTTGTCATAGACACGAACATTCTCCTTAGATACCTAAGGAATGATCACCCGACTCTTTCTATCAAAGCAAAAAAAATATTTGATAAAGCTTATAAAAATGATGTAAATATATATTTTGACGAGATTGTTTTGGCTGAAACAATTTGGGTTCTATCTTCTTATTTCAAAACTCCCAAATCAATTATTGTTTCTACATTATTAGAACAGTTATATTTTGATTGGATTATCAATCCAAGAAAAAAACTAATGATAAAAGCTTTGGGTTTATTTGAAAAAACTAATCTGAGTTACATCGACTGCTGGATTTTCACGGTAAACCAAAGCCTCAAAACAACTTCCTTGGAGACTTTTGATAGCGATTTAAAAAAATTGAAGTAATCTATTTTTTGTAGCCTATTTTACGAAGAAATTCTTTTCTTTCTTTTTCTTCTTTTTCATTTTCAACGCCAACAGGAGAATTACCATCAACAACTCCCATAATCCCTCGACCTTGATTTGTTTCGGCAATAATCACTTCAGTTTGGTTGGCAGTCGCACAATAAATATGAGTAACTTCTGAAAGATTTTTTATTCTGTTTAAAACATTAATTGGAAAAGCATTTTTGAGAAAGATAAATAACGAATGACCGGCTCCAATTTTTTTCGCATTTTTTACCGCCAAATCAACCATCTCTTCATCAGTACCAGCTTTTCGTATAAGCTTTTCTCCTGACGCCTCGCAAAAAGCTAATCCAAATTTTATCCCCGGCACAGCCTCCACCAAAGTCTCATAACAGTCCTCGACCGTCTTAATAAAGTGAGATTGAGCCAATATAAAATTAATTTCTGCGGGTTTTTCGATTGGAATATTTAAGAATTTCATAAACCTATTTTAACATAGTGTATTATCGATTAATCGATAATACACTTAAACAAACCATCTAAAATTAAAAAATTTAGTCAGAGCGAGGAGACTTGAACTCCTGGTCTTCTGGCCAACCCTTGATAAAAAATAATATCCAATTTATTATCTGGAAATAAATCACTAGGGTAAAGTTTAATTAATTTTAAATTATTTTCCTTGCAAAATGCTTCTTTTTCTTTAACTATTCTATCATACGATTCAACTTCACCCTGTAAGCCAAAAAACTCTACAAAACTATTCCCTATTTTAAAATCTGCTGTCATTCTGTGATAATTATATGGAACTTTTGTTTCGTGTTTTATCTTTCTTTCAGATAACCAATCGTCAATTACCTTTTCTGCTAATGAATCACATTTATGCCCATCGATAGCAATATATTTATTAGCAAATTTGACAGGATTAGGCTTAAACCCAGTAGCAATAATTGCCTTATTCCAAGTACCAAATGTTTTTTTAACTGCGTTATAAATTCCCCACATTTCCTGCTTAAAAGGAATTCTCTCATTAATTTTATAAAATTCTTTTATTCTTTCGATAATTATTTCTCTATATTCCTCATTGCTAACACTATTTACAGTCCACTGACATTTGGCAGAGCAATATTTATTACTTCTTTTGATTTCTTTACCACAATTTTTATTTGCACAAAACTTTTTTGGCCATATTGATTTTCTTGTTAAATTATTAACTTTTGCGGAACATGAATTGGAACAAAAACATCTGCCTGATAATGGAATATCGCAAGGCGCTCTTTTAATAACGTTATTACATTTGGAATTAAAGCATTTATAGTTTTTTGCTATCGTTTTATATTGATACCGACATTTTATTGAGCAATAAAAATTCCAGCCCATTTTGATACCTTCGTTACATCTTCGCGTTTCTTTGTCAAAAATTTTTTTACAATTTTTACATTCAACATTTACACGATTCATATTCTCTCCTTTACATTAGATTGTTATAAAAAACAAAGTCGGAGTGGTCGGACTTGAACCGGCGACCTCATCGACCCCATCGATGCGTTCTAGCCATCTGAACTACACTCCGTCTAACTTAATTTTATCAAACTACTACAATAATTTCCTATGACTTGGAACACTACTATTTTAATAAGGACTATCGGAGTACTGGAAGATTGGATTATTTTTGTGAAGATCTAACTACAGTAAAACCAAAAATAATCATAAAAGCAATAATACCCAACATGAAAATCACGGGTTGGGAAAAAAAGTCATTCATTTTTTTGTATAAATAATATAACTTATAAAATAACCTAATATTAAGATTGATAGTCCAACAATCGTGATACTCCCGGATAATTTTTCTTTTGATAAAAACTGACCAAATAAAGTTGTACCAACCCCAGTTTTCCTAAGCCCTGGATTAAACTTACCAATCATAATAGAATTATGACATGCAATTATTTTTTATATTTATTATTTTTTTACTCTGGCGAATGTTTGATTTTTTGATTATTTTTTTCAGTCAAAAGATTATTCCTTATCTTGGATTTTTTCCTTATGCTGACCAGTTACCATTATTTAATTTGCCTAGATGGATTTCAGCTTTGGCAAACTTTGACGGTCTTCATTATATTAATATTGCCCGCAATGGTTACTCCCAATATGAACAAGCCTTTTTCCCACTTTATCCTCTGATAATAAAATATTTATCTCTGTTATTTTCCAACAATCAATTGCTAACCGGATTAATAATTTCTAATTTTTCGTTTTTGATTGGGTTGGTTTTGTTTTATAAATATTTAAAGGATTTCAACGAATTTCAACGAATTTCAACTATATTTCTACTGCTCATCTTTCCCACTTCTTTCTTTTTTGGCGCTGTCTATACCGAAGGATTATTCTTTTTATTGTTAATTTCAACTTTATTTTTTCTTAAGAAGAAAAATTATTTTTTGGTTTTTATTTTTGCTTTTTTAGCCTCTTTAACAAGATTAATCGGGGTGTTTTTGATAATACCAATTTTTTTTCACTTAATTGAAAAATATCAAATATTGAAAATTAAAAATAAAGAAAGGGCGACCAAAATGGTCGCCCCTACAGCTATTTATAACTATTTACAACCATTTATAACCTCACTTGCCCCATTTCTCGGCCTCGGTTTGTACTGCCTATATCTCTGGCAAACCACCGGTGACCCATTTTTCTTTTTGACGTCACAGCCTATCTTTGGCGCTAATCGTTCATCCCATCTAATATTATTACCTCAAGTTTATTGGAGATATTTCAAAATATTTATTACCGCCGCTCACGATTCCCGATTCTATATCTCAGTAATAGAATTTTTAATATTTAATTTTGTTTTTGTTGTATTAGTTTTAGATTTTATAAATATTTTTAAAAAAAATTCGAATTTGTTTCGAATTTCAAGTTTCGAATTTCGAGTTTCAGACATAAATAGACTAGGACTAAATCTATTTTCTTTAGTCAATCTTCTTTTACCTACTCTCACCGGTACATTCTCCTCTATCCCCCGCTATTCTTTATTTTCACTATCATTTTTTATTTACATTGCTCAAATTAAAAGCAATTTTATTAAATATTTTATTTTTGGAATTTTTGTAATATTACATATCCTGTTGCTTGGGTATTTTTCGCAAGGGTATTTTATAAGTTGATGTTTTAATGTTACAAGTTACAAGTTACAAGTTAAATGGCAAAGCTTTCATATTTCCAAAAGGGTGACTCAAAAGGATTGAATTTTTTCCAAGGTAATAATCAAATGATGGAAAATTCCTTTTATTTTTATATTGTCTTAATTTTTTTGTTTTTAATCGTCATGTTTTTAAGGCTTTTCCAGCTAACGATTGTCAAAGGGAACTACTATCGAACTTTATCAGAACAAAATCGTCTTCGGGAAATCATTATCGAAGCCCCACGTGGAGAAATAGTTGATAGAAAAGGTTTTTCTATTGCCAAAAATTTAGAGCCTGATATTAATCAGGAAAAAATTATTTCAAAAAGGATTTATCAGGACCCGGAAGCTATCGCTCCATTAGTTGGTTACCGCCAAATTGCCGACACAAATGATCTAAGAAATGATCACTGTCAGTATAAACTCCAACTTGGTGACCGAACCGGAAAAAAAGGTATTGAAAAACTGTTTGATTGTCAACTAAGAGGTGTCCCCGGAAAAAAATTAATTGAGGTCGATGCTCAAGGTAAATATTTAAAAACTGTCGATGTTATTGCTCCAATACGAGGAGAAAAAATCCAACTATCTCTTAATTTTGAACTACAGAAAAAAGCTTATGAATTAGTAAAAAATAAAAAAGCCGCCATTATTGTCACTAACCCAAAAACCGGAGAAATCTTAGCTGGTGTTTCCTCTCCGTCTTTTAATTCCCAAGATTTTGAGGATAATTCAAGTAAAAATATTCAAAGTTATCTGACAGACAAAAATAATCCGTTAATTAATCGGGTTACAGAAGCTACTTATCCGCCCGGATCAATTTTTAAATTGGTCGTCGCTACGGCTGGACTGGAAGAAAAAGCCATTGATGAAAAAACAGAGATTGAAGACAAAGGAAGTATTAAGGCTGGCGCGGCCACTTTCGGCAACTGGTATTTCCTTCAATATGGAAAAGTCGAGGGAATGGTCAATATTGTCAAAGCGATTAGAAGATCAAATGATATTTTTTTCTATATAGTCGGGAATAAAACTGGCGTTGAAAAAATAAAAAAGTGGTCTGATATTTTTGGATTGGGAAAACGCACCCAAATCGGTCTTGATGAAGAAGAAGGGCTAATTCCTTCAACATTTTGGAAAAAAGAAATATTAAAAGATAATTGGTATTTGGGTGACACTTACAATTTATCGATTGGACAAGGATATGTGGGAACAACTCCTTTACAAATGGCACTTGTTTCTGATGTATTTGCTAATGGAGGATATTTATGTAAACCGCAATTATTAAAACAAAATGTAGAGACGCAAAATTTTGCGTCTTTACCAACATGTAAGAAATTACCCATTTCTCAAAAAACGATCGATTTAATTCGTGAGGGAATGAAACAGGCCTGCTCGACCGGCGGAACCGGCTGGCCACTATTTAATTTTGGGATTCGTCAAAGTTCGTCAAAGTCAGTTAAAAATAGTAAAAACGAATTACAACCAAATCCAACAAATTTTAACGAATTTCAACGAATACAGGTCGCCTGTAAAACCGGAACTGCTGAATCACACGCTGCATCCGGAATGCCTCATGCTTGGATTACTGCCTTTGCTCCTTATGATAATCCTGAAATTTCCGTCACTGTCCTCGTTGAAGAAGGTGGACAGGGGTCGGACGTCGCCGGACCAATCGCCCGAGATATATTAAAAGCGTATTTTGAAAGAAGTCAATAAAAAATTAATTACAAATAACATAATGTAGATACTCAACTGTTTTATTTGCGATAAATTTTCTATTTTTTGATTTATCTGCTTTGAACCTACTATATTCTTTTGTAAAATTCCCATATTTACCTCGAAGACTCATTATTTCTTTAATATCATTAAAACTCATCAAACCTTCATTATTGTAACTCAAAAAGATATATTTCGCTTTTGCTTTTAAAATTAAGTCTCTAAAAGTCTTTTTAACTTGTGTTCTTGAACAATAAAGTGATTTTTGAATCTGATAATCCCTTAAACCAGTCTTACCGTGAATTATTGGATTATCATATCTGGCAATTGTCTCCAGTATGTGATAGTTGGTTGCATATTGCCTCTGATTATATGGTGGATCTAAATATAAAATATCACCTTCGATTTTTCCTACTACACTATTTATATCTTCGTTAAAAACTTGATGTTCTTGATCGTTGACTATCAATTCTGCTGGTTTCAGCAATAATCTTTTTTGGGCGGTTTTTTTTAATTTTTTTAAAAAAGCACCATAAACAGAAGCTGTGTTCGCATATTTATCAATTGATTCTATTAAGCTTGTTATTAAAAAATAATATTCATCACCAGAAATAAACTTTTTATCTTTCCATTCTTCAATTTTTTGACGAATGGCATCACACCTCATCCCGTTTTCATCGGAAAAATATTGTCTTTCTATAATATTATTTTTTGTCCCGCCAACACAATAATTGTTGTAAATAAATCCTTTTATACCATTAATACAAGATAAATAATTGCAAACAAAGAGTTTTCTGTCTTTTTCTTTAATTTTAATCAGTCCTGGTATGACTTTTAATAAATTAAGGAACTTTAATTCTTTATGATTTCCAATATAATGTCTGTTTAGAATATAACTATAATACTGAATGTCATTAGCAATAATTTTGTAGCCTTTTTTTTTAAAATACCTTCCTACAATTCCTGTACCGGCAAATAAATCACAAAAAGTATTACAGTTTTTACCAACAACTTTACTTATTGATTCCTCTAAAAATTCTAATAAGGATAATTTTGATCCAATATAATTCATGGTTATTTATTTTTTTGTTCCTTAATAATTTTAAGAGGGCTCACTTTTAAAAAATTAGCGAGCTCCTCAACATTACTTTTAATAGGTTTAAATTTATTTGACAAGATATTTGATAGCTGATTTTTTGAAATTCCAAGCATTTTAGCTAATTCTGTGAAGTTGTTTATTTTTGTTTTTGCCATGATTTCTTTGACTTTATATTTATCTATTATTAACATAACACATATATTAATTTAATACAAGTATATTTTTAACTATATAAATATTATTTATTAACTAATTTATTTATTTCACTCCTCCATTTATATGGATTATTCCAAAAACAACCCTCACATCCATTTTGATCATATTTATCAATATTATTGTTCCAATCCTCACTGCCTCTAAACCAATAATTTATTCCAGGAAAACTACCTCTTTTTCCTGTTTTAAAGCATTTTTCACAATATCTCGATTTTAAAAGATTATTACTTCTTGATAATAAAATAAATTTTCTTTTAATTATTTCTTCCCGCATATCTGCATTATTTTCTTCTTCATTTTTATTCCATCGAATTTGGGGAAACTTATGGTCAACTTCCAATTCTTTAGACTCAATTTTTCTTAAAAAAACAGCCTCCTCGTATTTTAAGACCTTTTTTATTTTTTTAACCAACTTTCGCGCTAAACCCGATCGATTTTTAGTTTCTTTTAATATTTCCAATGTTTTTAGCTTCCTGTGTACAGTTTTATTCTGACACTCGTTACAAAATATTTTTTTATAAAATTTGCCTTTCTCATCCACATCTAATTGGATTCCATTATGCCTCCACGTTTGCCAAGTTTTTGCTTGTCCCGACTTAAGTTCGCATTTTGTACAATGCCATTTTAAATCGCTTAATATATTAAGATCATAATTTGAAGTTGATCCCTTTTTAAACGGATTATTCATAGAATCTATTTTTTAAAAATAAATATATATTCGTGCTTAAAAATATAATAATCGCTCGAAAGAGCTCTATATCTCCAAATTGCTTCTTTGTTTTGTTTTGCACGATTGCCTTCGATATTTTTAATTATAATACTTTTCAAAGTCAAACCCAACTTTTGTACTTCATTCATACAATAAAATCCTAAAGGAATCCATTGTCCTTTTAGAAATTTATCTCCCATAACAAGACATAAATATCTATTTTTTTCTAATATTTTGATTGTATTTTTTGCAACGACTGAAAAATTACTCAAAAATTCTTTTAGCGATTTGCAATTTGATAAGTCACCTTTTAAATTGCTGAATTTAATAATATCTGCATAAGGAGGATGTAATATTGCAAGCTGAATATACTTTTTATTATTTTTTAATAATGATTTTTCGACTTCTTCAAATGTTTTTTCTAAGACACTATCTCCTACGATCAACTCTGAAAAGTTATTTTTTGTTGATATTTTTTTTTGAATATATTTAATTAAATTTTCTTGAATGTCAATGCCAATAAAATTTCTTTTTAACGTCTCAGATTCAAAAGCAGAAGTTCCACTACCTACAAATGGATCAAAGATTGTTTCATTTTTTTTAGAATACCTTAAAATCAATTGATGAGGTATTTGAGGGATAAAATTTCCGTGATAAAATCCACTATGTTTTCCTGTATTATCTCTTGAGGAAATAAGCCAGAGGCTATCAGTCCAAATTTCTGACTTTTTCCAATTATCTATATTTATATCATTAAAAAAAGCCATACTAGTAATCAGAATTTCTCGAAAATAATATTTTCTTTTGGAACGTTTTTGGATAGAAGAAATTGTTTTAATGATTCAACAATATTGCGACCGCCACAGAGGTAGAATTCGTTAACAGTGATTAGTGAATAGTGATTAGTGAATAGTTTTTCAAAACAGGAGTCGATGTGACCGAGGAAAAAATATTTTTTATCCTCTTCTGGGATCATATCTAAGTTTTGCTCACGGGAAAGACAAATTTTAAAATCAAAACTTGCAACTTTTAACTTGTAACCTTTTAACTCGTTTAATAAATAAACATCTTTATAGTTCTTTAGCCCCCAAAATAAAGAAAATTTCGAATTTCGAATTTCGAATTTCGAATTTATCATTGATCTTATTGGTGCAATTCCCGTCCCTGTCACCATAAATATTTTATCCCGTTCATTTTTCTTTAACTCAAACATCCCGGCTGGTCCTTGGAAATTGACTTCAACGCCCTCTTTCAACGACGATAAATATCCTGATCCTAACCCTCCTAAGACTGTCTCAACAATCAGTTCAAAACTATTTTTCTCGGTATTTGAAGATGAGATCGAATACAGGCGAGAAATATAGCCCTTTTCCAATGGAACTTTTAAGATAATATATTGACCGGGCTTGAAAATGATTTCTTTCGGTTCAAATAAATTAAAATGGTAAAGATAGGTGTTGGAATTTAATTGAGATTTTTTGGAAAAAATGGTTTTGTAGATTGACAACATATGTTTTTTCCTCCTAACCCATAACCCATAACCCATAACTCTTACAATCTTGCTCTCTGATTAATCTCCGCCTCGACTAATTCCTTTGGCCTACCGTATTTTAATCGGGAAAGCTGAATTACCGCTTGAGCAATTTTCTCATTAGCTCCGGCTTTAAATATTTTAATATCCTTAGTCATATCGACTGAAAATGGCGGAACCGGCTCATTATCAACGATTGTCTTCATATAAGCGTGAAATCTTTCAATATTGATAAGATCAGTTTCACCAAACACCGGCTGGTATTCTCTCTGCATATATGAAGCATCGGTGACGCCGACGCGGAAAGAAATCAAAGTCCCCACGTTTCCAAAAATAGCATTTTTTACTTCATCATCCATCTGCCCGATAAATTGGTTCGCCACTGTTAAATTTAAATGATATTTACGAGCTTCTGACAATATAGTGGCAAAATCCGGAGTGGCAAAATTCTGGAACTCATCGACGTAGAGGAAAAAATCGCGACGCTTATCTTCCGGTATTTCCTGGCGGCTCATCGCCGCAATCAAAATTTTCGGGATTAAAACTAATCCTAAAAAGCTGGAATTTTCTTCTCCTAATTTTCCTTTTGAAAGATTAATTAGAAGAATTTTTCCTTCATCCATCACGTGTCTAAAATCAAAGGCCGAATCTGATTGACCAATAATATTTCTCATTAATTTATTGGTAATAAAACGACCGAACTTCGAGACGATATAGTCGAGGACTTCTGATTTATGAAAATCAGACGTTTGGGCGATTTGATCAGTCCAGTAACGTCTGACAATCGGGTCTTGAACTTTTGGTAATAATTCCTGGACATATTTTGGATCGGTTAAAACGCGGACAATCTCAACAAAAGTTGACCCTTTCTCACTCATCACCGTCAACATCGCGTTACGGACGGCATGCTCAAACCGCGGACCTATAATTCCGGTTCTTTGTGGATCGTAAAGCTTATACATTAAGTTAATAATTGAAGTGGTGATAAAATGTTTTTGATCCTCAGTTTTAGCTTCAAGAAGATTCAGACCCATCGGTCGCTCAGCATCGGATGGATCGAAGTAGATAACATCCTCAGCTCTTTCAGGCGGAATATATTTGACAATATCATCAATCAAGTCACCGTGGGGATCAATAACACAAACTCCGTGTCCCGCCTTAATATCTTGTATCGCCATATCATGAAGTAATACTGATTTTCCTACACCTGTCTTTCCAATGATATAAACGTGGCGTCGGCGATCTTCTACACTGATTGTAACCGGGCGCTTAACTCCACGGTAATAACCGCCTCCAACAGATGTGCCCCCCAACTGAGGAACTTCTATGGGAACCGGCGCCGTCTTCGCTTTTAGCCTTTGAATATGAGGTGTTTCGACGGTTTTATTAGGAAAATGAAAAATAGTGGCCAGCTCGTCGGTTGATAAAATTGAAATTGTTTTTCCAAAAGGCCAAAATGGTATCTCAATCACCGGAAAAAATTTGTAGATAAAATTAATCATAAAGACGCCTTTAAAAAGATCTTTCGTACCACTAAAATTATTTGAGTCGGAATTAAATTGAGTAAAGGCATTTTTCATATTTTTTAAGTGAGTATCGGCCATATCCTTATTCTTGGCCGTCACAACAAAACGAATCACTGTCTCAAAACCAGAGTGAGAACATTTATCTTCAATTTTTTCAAGAACTTTTGGATCGGTTTTAAAAGTAGCTTTTTCCGGATTGGCTTCATTTTTTTTAGTGCTTGAGACATAACTTTTCCCGGTAGTTTTCCATTTGCCTCCTGCCGGGCGGATTAAAATCTGAATAATCCCCCCTTCGTTATCATCAAATTTAGACAAGGCCGAGGTGATCGCAGACAAGGAGTCAGTCGGAAGATCTCGATATAATCTGATTGGCATATATGGTGCTTCTTTCTGCACTAAACCGCCAAAGACTACCTTGCCTTGTTCAGAAAAAATATTCGGTTCATCGACTTTTCTAATATCAGCCGCTGGATAATAACCATAAATTGTTTTTTCGATTAGATCAATAATTCTATTTGGAGCCGAGATATAAAATCTGATTTCCGCTTTTTTTCCAATAATTTCAAAAGAGACGACGTCGTCGACTTCAAGAAATGACCAAAAGCCCGACTTTTTGAGTGATGAGAATGAAGAAAACATCTGATCGGCTGCATCTATCTTAATTTCATTTTCTTTAGCTAATTTGACTTCCAAAGTGACCATTTCAAGAGAAATTTGCTCTCTCTTTTTCAGACGAAAATAAATAACTACCAAATATATTAGGATAAAGGTTAATCCGGCCGCTAAAATGGCAGCTAAGCTCGCTAAACCAATCGTAATTAATCTATCTGTATAAATTTGAAGGTCAATTGTCTCCATTAAAAAAGTATATAATAAAAACATTAAAAATATGACATATAACACGTAACATGAAACATAAAATAATCAAGCAATATTTGAAAATTTATTTATGTGTGTTAGTATTTTTAATACTAATATTGAACATTATTTCTTCACAATCAATCTCGTTTATATATTTTAAATTTGTAAATAATGACAAGCCGTTAACAATTGCTTTTTTGCAAAAAATTAAAACTTTGCCGGAATATGAGAAAATTTTAGAAATGAATAATAATATTTACGGGTCAACTGTCAAGGCGGAGATTATTAGACAAGAAAATACAAAAAAAGACCTGATTAATAATCTTAAACAACAATTAACTATTAACCCAAAGGCAAGAGATGTTCTTTATAGTCTTTATCAGCTAAATTTGGCGGAAGGAAACACAACAAAGGCAAATAATTATTTAAGACAAGCAAGGAAAGTTGACCCTAATTTAAATTTCGAAAATTAGAATTTGTTTCGAGTTTCGATATTCGAATTTCGAATTTTTTGTATAATCTAATTATGCTTAAACAAGTCCATCTCTACATTAAAGGTGATGTCATCGGAGTCGGTTTTCGAGCCTGGACTAAAATTCAGGCTAAAATTATAGGTGTGACCGGTTGGGTACGGAATCATCACGAGGGTTTTGTTGAAGCCTCAATCCAAGGAGAAGAAGAAAAAGTAAAGCAAATAATTGAAATAATCAAGAAAGGCCCACCTGTCTCTCATATCTCGGACGTCCAAATCTTTACTCAAGAACCGAAGGAGATTTTTGATGGATTTGAAATAATTAAATAAATTGTTATAATTAGTTTCTAATTATGAAAATTTCAGTTACTTTTAATTTTGAATTGCTCCTTGCCCGGCTGACGGCGGGAGCATAATCATTTGGTATAAAAGCCAAACAAAGACCCGCCGAAAGGCGGGATTTTTAGTTATGAAGATAAAAGCTCGATATCAAATTTTTATCGGAAAACAACAAACCGAAAAAAATTCAATATCTTCGCTTTTAAATTTATAAATAAGCAAGGTGAAGATGTTTTTTGAAAATCGCCAGGGGCCCCCTATAGGGGTGTGGCGTTCAAAAAATATCGAACCGAGCTTTAATAAATTATGAATAATAAAATTTTTATTTTCGACACAACATTGCGTGATGGTGAACAGGTTCCGGGCTGTCAATTAAACACTACTGAGAAAGTGGAGATTGCCCGTGAATTGGAAAAATTAGGAGTCGATATGATTGAGGCCGGCTTCCCAATCTCCTCGCCCGGTGATTTTAAATCCGTTATTGAGATATCAAAAGTGGTAACAAAACCAATAATTTGCGCCTTAACTCGAGCCAAAAAAGAAGATATTGACTCGGCGGTTGAGTCTCTAAAATTCGCAAAAAGAAAAAGAATTCATACCGGCATTGGTGTGTCAGATATCCATATAAAACATAAATTTAATTCCACTCGAGAAAAAATATTGGAGATTGGAGTCGAAGCGGTAAAATACGCTAAAAGATTTATTGAAGATGTTGAATTTTATGCTGAGGATGCCGGACGGGCCGATCCGGTTTTTTTAGCAACCATGGTTGAAAGTGTTATTTCCGCCGGCGCCACCGTCGTCAATATTCCTGATACAACAGGATACTGTCTACCCGAAGAATTTGGA
>Ga0210028_1002511_pt1 | contig 14489 bp, 11 predicted proteins | sample CryGeymeta201513_FD_185468 | JGI IMG/M metagenome (GOLD analysis project Ga0210028, IMG submission 185468) | Groundwater microbial communities from Crystal Geyser aquifers in Utah, USA - Crystal Geyser metaG 2015-13 (SPAdes) (version 2) | ecosystem: Environmental > Aquatic > Deep subsurface >...
CGCTCCAACACTGCCGCTATGGAAGGTATGCTCAAGGCAACATGAAGCCCTTCAGCTTCTGGGTAAGGAGGATTTATCAATAAAACACGCATTAACGCCTTAAATCCTATAACGACTCTACATAAACTGGCTAATCTTACGCCTTTATCCAAACTAAAATCAATAATTTATGCCACAAGGTGGAAAATATCTTTGACGAGACTCTCCTCTCTGTTTATACTATACTCAAGTATTATGGAATTGCGTTTTGGCCCTGCTGGGGTTCCCCATAGTGCTAAAGACCGCTCTACTGAGGGTGGCATTCGGCGTGTGGCCGAGCTGGGGCTTGGTTGCATGGAGCTGGAGTTTGTAAGAGGAGTAAAAATGGGAGAGTCTGTTGCTCGTAGCATAGGAAAGTCAGCCAGGGAGAAAGGAATAGCACTTAGCGCCCACGGACCTTACTTTATAAACCTGAATGCCAGGGAAGCCGAAAAAATAACCGCTAGCCAGGAAAGATTACTACACGCCGTTCGAATTGCCTCTTTATGCGGAGCAAGAACCGTAGTCTTTCACGCTGCCTTCTACATGAATGACCCGCCAGATAAAGTGTATTCCGTGGTAAAGCAAAACCTGCAAGAAGTGCTGAACAAGCTAAAACTTGAACAAAACAAAGTTTGGGTTAGACCTGAAGTTACCGGGAAAAATACTCAATTCGGGACTTTACCGGAGGTATTACGGCTAAGTAGTGAGACCGAAGGGGTTGCCCCATGTATTGATTTTGCTCACTGGCATGCTCGCACCAGAAGATTCAATTCATATGGTGAATTTGCCAGCATACTAGAACAAACAGAGAATAAATTAGGAAGGGTAGCTCTGGATAATATGCATATACATGTTTCAGGAATAGCCTACGGAGAGAAAGGCGAAATCAAACATCTGAATTTGAAGGAATCGGATTTTGATTATGTTAGCTTGGCTAAAGCTTTGAAAGATTTTAATGTTAAAGGATTGGTTATCAGTGAGAGCCCTAACCTGGAAGAAGATGCCCTATTGCTCCAAGAAACCTATAACTCTCTTGGTTAACTCAACTTCGTGCTCACAATGGATATAAAAGGGCTAATTTTTACATTTATGCCATAGTTGATATAATAAACATAAGATTATGAAAGCTAAATGGTGGCAAAGTGGTTTCTTTTACATACTGCTTCTAGTGGTAGTAATTAGCCTTATGTTTGTCGTTGTACCGAGGGTGCAACAAGGTCCCGAAGAGGTAGAGCTACCTGTGTTTATAAGCTACGCCAAGGAAGGGCAAATTGATACCATCAGGCAGGATGGAGAAACTCTTATCGGCACTAAAGATGGCAAGGAAATATACACTGCTGCCTTCCAAGGAGGGACTAATGATCTCTCCATTTATCTTACGAAGGCCGGAGTAGAGGTTCCCATCGATGTTAAGCCCAGTAGCACCAACTGGGGGGTGATAGGATTACAGGTGATATTGCCTATGGTGTTAGTGGGAGTATTGTTCTATTTCTTTTTCCGCTCAGCCCGAGGAGCAAGCATGCAGGCATTCAATTTCAGTAAGAGCCGTGCTCGATTAAGTTCCCCCGCCAATCCCAGAGTGACCTTTGCCGATGTCGCCGGAATTGAGGAGGCAAAAGAGGAAGTTCAGGAAGTAGTGGAGTTTCTCAAGTCGCCTGAGAAATTCCGTGCCTTAGGTGCTCGCATACCTAGAGGCGTTCTCCTGGTAGGTCCGCCAGGAACCGGTAAGACTTTATTAGCCAAAGCCATAGCCGGGGAAGCAAAAGCACCTTTCTATTCCATCAGTGGCAGTGAGTTTGTGGAAATGTTCGTGGGTGTCGGTGCTGCCAGAGTTAGAGACCTATTTGAACAAGCAAAACGCACTACGCCAAGTCTCATTTTTGTGGATGAGATTGACGCCGTTGGGCGACACCGCGGCGCTGGATTAGGCGGCGGTCACGATGAAAGAGAGCAGACCTTAAATCAAATTCTCGCCGAGATGGATGGCTTTGATACTAATACCAATGTTGTCGTCATAGCTGCCACCAACCGTCCTGACATCCTCGACCCTGCTTTGTTACGCCCGGGACGTTTTGACCGTCATATTGTTATTGATACCCCGGATATCAAAGGACGTAAAGCTATCTTGGAAGTGCATGCCAAAGGTAAGCCATTGGCACCGGGGATTGACCTTGAAGTAATAGCCAGACAAACGCCCGGCTTCAGCGGTGCTGACTTAGCTAATCTGCTCAATGAAGCTGCTCTTCTAGCAGCCAGACACAACCGCAAAGATATCAGCATGAAGGAGCTTGAGGATTCCGCCGACAGGGTTATCGCCGGTCCGGAAAGAAAAACCCGCGTAATTACCCAAAATGAAAAGAAAACCATTGCATATCACGAAAGCGGACATGCGTTGGTAGCCAAGATGTTGCCCAATGCTGACCCGGTGTACAAAGTCTCTATCATCGCTCGAGGGATGATGGGAGGCTGGACACGTTTCCTGCCCACTGAGGAGCACCATCTCTGGACTAAACCTCAACTCGAAGATAGGTTAGCAGTTAGCTTAGGTGGGCGAACTGCTGAAGAAATCGCCCTCGGTGAGATAAGCACAGGAGCACAAAATGACCTGGAACAAGCAACTAAATTAGCCCGCAAAATGGTTACTGAATACGGGATGAGCGATAAACTAGGACCACGAACTTTAGGACAAAAGCCCGAATATGTCTTCCTGGGTCGCGAGATTACCGAGCAAAGAGACTATGGCGATAAGATAGCTAACGAGATAGATGAAGAGGTACACAATCTTATTCAGCGCGCTTACTCCACTGCTAAGAAAATCCTGACCACCAATAAAGCAAAACTAAAGGAAATAGCAACCCTTCTCATCGAACGAGAAACCTTGGAAGAACCTGACCTAGATAAGCTATTTGAAGGGCTATTGCCAAAACCCACCGCCAGCTAGGTTTTTCATCTTTTCCTTTGCACAACGTAATGAGCCAAATCAACCAGATGTGAGCGAAGAAACTTATCAGGCAAAATTTCCAATGCTTGGCAAGCTTGAACGGAAAAATTGTGAGCGATATCAAGACAGTCTTGAATAACCGTTGCTTGGCAAATCTTTTCCCTAGCCAATTCTATATCTTCAGCAATTTTACTTCCTAAAGTTTTCTTCACCGTGTCATCATCAGGATAGCGCTCCAGAAAGATTATGGTTGGTAAAGTCAGTACTCCTTGACTTAAGTCAGAGCCCGGAGGCTTACCCAGCTTCGCCTCATCACCCATAAAGTCCAGAATATCATCCACAACCTGAAAAGCCATGCCCAAATTATAGCCATAATCACCTAAACCTTGAATTGCCTCCCGGGGAGAATTAGCCAAAATCGCTCCTGCCTCTGCCGCCGCTGAAAAAAGAGAAGCAGTCTTAGCTGCAATCCAACGATAATAATCATCCCTACTCTGTTTCTTATCAAAGGAAAGCCCCTTTTGTCTTAACTCACCTGAAGAAATGACCATAACAGTGTTACTGAAAAGCTTCATAAACTTAATATTTTCCGTTCTTGCCGTTAATTCAGCACATTTACCTAACAGATAATCTCCCACCAATACCGCACTTGTATCACCCCATAATTTGTTCAGTGTTACTTTACCACGTCGCTGTGGCGAATTATCCACAACATCATCATGAACCAACGTAGCGGTGTGTAGCAGCTCTATCGCCGTGGCTACGGGAAGCAAAAGTCCCAAATCGTAGTTATAAAACTTCCCGCTAAATAGAGTAAGGGCAGGACGAATCCTCTTACCACTGGTTTTGACTATATAGTTCAGTAGTTCCTTTAGAATGGGCATATCAACATCGGCAACTGCGACTAAACTCTCCTCCACCTTCTGCAGGTCTTCCCGGATAGGTTCATAAATACTATCAAGCTCCATTTATCTCACCAGTTGCATATTGAGCCAAGTTGACTACTTTCCCGGTCAGCAACATCCTCATCCAACTTGCTAAATAGTGGCTGTGGTTGGCACAGTTTTTGTCCCTCCGCTGGCAACTGAAATCTCCAACCGTTATCAATGAGGCTTCCTTCAAAACCAAGAAGAGAGTGAAGCTTTTCAGAACTGAAGGGGAGAAAGGGATAAAGAGCAGTTTTCAACGCTGATAGACTCGATATTGCAGTATAAATAGACCTGGCTGAAGCCTGGCGGTTCTCCTTAATCGTTCTCCACGGGGCTTGGTCGTCAAGATAACGATTTGTCTCCTGGGCCAAAGACATAGCCTCTTTAATCGCCTCCTTGAATTTACAGTGGTAAAGCAACTTACCTACCTCATTGAGCATTATCTCCATTTTATGAAACAATGCCTCGCTCTGTGAGTCAAGTTCACCTGGCGAGGGCACCGCTCCATCAAAATTGCGATAAGCGAAGCTGAGAACACGATGAACCAGATTACCATAGGTAGCTACCAGTTCATTATTATTTCGCCGAACGAACTCACGCCAGGAAAAATCACTATCCGCGGTATCCGGCATATTCACTGATAAAATATACCGCAATGAGTCAGGGTCATACCGCTCCAGATAATCAGGAAGCCAAACCGCCCAGTTACGGCTGGTAGAAAGTCGTTTGCCTTCTATAGTCAAAAATTCGTTAGCGGGAACATCATAAGGTAGATTTAACCCACCATAGCCCATCAGCATCGCTGGCCACACGATGGTGTGAAAAAAGATGTTATCTTTACCTACAAAATAAAAACTTTTTGCGTCTCCCTCCCAGAAACACTTCCATGCTTGCTCATCATGGTGTAGTTTTGCCCATTCTTTACTTGCCGACAAATAGCCAATAACTGCCTCAAACCAGACATAGATTCGCTTTTCCTCGAATCCTGATTGTGGCACGCTTACCCCCCAATTCATGTCGCGAGTTATTGCCCTATCCTTTAACCCTTCATTCAAAAATTTCCATGTAGTGCCAGCCACATTTTTCCGCCAGTGAGATTGAGTTGCTACCCATTCCTTCAACCTATCCTGAAAAGCGCTGAGGCGTAGAAAGAAATGCTCTGAAGATTCGAACCGCGGTGAACTGCCACAAAGAACACAATGTAAATCCTTGAGCTCCGATGGATTTAACGGCCGTCCACAATGGTCACACTCATCCCCCCTCGCCTCAGAAAAACCACAGTAAGGACACACCCCTTCCAGATAGCGGTCAGGAAGAAAACGTCGACACTCAGGGCAGTAAGCCTGGAGTGCTCTATCCTTATAAAGATAACCCTTATTGAGCAGGGTCAGGAAAATATCATGCACAACTTGAGCGTGGTTTTGAGTGCCTGTGGTAGTAAATAAATCAAAAGAAATGCCCAACTTTTGCCAGCAATCCAGGAATTGTTGGTGATATTTGGACACTATCTCTTGTGGAGACCTGGATTCCTGGCCAGCACGAATTAAAATTGGCGTTCCATGCTGGTCACTACCCGAGACCATCAGCACCTCGTTGCCCTTAAGACGATGATAACGAGCAAAGATATCCGCAGGCAAGTAGGCTCCGGCAATATGCCCAAGATGCAAAGGACCATTCGCATAAGGCCAGGCTACACCGATGAGAATACGCTCTTTCAAAATTTCCCCAAAGGAAATACTCTATCATACCTTCCATCTCTAGAAAAGGAAGTCCGAGCAGATTGACCCGATGAGGAGAATGGCACCCCATACGGTTACATCTTTCATGATACAACAACCTAAAGTTGCGTTACCTACTTAAATGATTTGACACGCCTTTGCCAGGTGATTTAATCAGAGAAAAAGTTTGTTGTAACATTGAATAGAGACTTTTAATCGTTTGTTTATCCTTAAATAGCGCCACCAAAGCTAAAACGATATAAACAGCTGAATAGCCATAGCGTACCCATGGGTTAGGAAAAGCTAATTGAGTAATGAAAAGGAAGAACAACGTCAGGGCTCCCCATGCTGGAAGCCTCAATCGAGCCAGAATGCTTAGGGCGAAGAGTGATTGGGCTGAGGTAAGCAGTATTTCCTCCACTTGGCGACCATCCAGGAGCAGGACCCCAGGTGCTCCCCGGGAAATACTATAAACTATAGGCATGGTTGCTACTAGCAGAGTCCATTGGTTAACTTTAGAGGAAACGAGTGTTCCTAAAGCAGCACCACCATTGCTGCCTAAAACAAAGATTACCGCTATAGCGATCTCCGGAGCTTCTGAAGCCAAGGGCGCCAGCCATTGCACTAAGATGAATTCTTCAATCCCCCATGCTTTTCCCATCCCTAGCAGCCCTTCAGCAAAAGGCTCGGCTGAGGCTAAAATAGCCACCGCAGCAAAAATAAATAGACCAATGGTCACAGTCCGTCTTATTCCTTTACTAAGACAGCCTATACTAACCGCTGGCCCGGTAAGCTCAGGTGGCTCAACTTCACCTCGAGAACTTGTCCGCATATAAAGAATGAAAAGAGTCAGCAAAAAAATACTGTCTATCAAAGACAATGTCCCTTTGATAGGGATAATAAATGAATAAAGAGTAGCTAAGAGTAAGAAACTAAGCTCGGTTGTCTGCTCCTTACCGACTTCGATAGTCCTTCTTTTTTTTAACCAAAAGAGAAAAGCTACCAGAGACCAACCAATGCCAATGAGCAATCGGTTGGCACCTGTCATGTTTGCTGTAACGTAGGGTATATACTGAGCATTATTGCCTGCTGTCCACGCAAAATAGGCATCGACAACATATTCAGGAAGTACAGCTATCAAGGCTATCAGAGCTAAAGCCAGTGCCTGAGATATATCCATTTGGGCAACTTCGCATGCCCAACAAAGCAGAAACGCTGCTCCCAGGATAGCCAGGCCAAAAATCATAGCTTCAAACTGAGGTGAGATGTGTATCCCGTAGAGTCTCAGCCATAGCCCTGGGATAGTAATGAGGACGGCTATTGCCAGGAAAAGCCAGTTTTTTATTCCATAATTTGTCTTCAATTCAGCAATGCTATAATACTATAACAGTTTAAGATTGAGGAGAGGTGACCGAGTGGTTTATGGTGCCGCTCTCGAAAAGCGGTGGGTAGCAATGCCTCGTGGGTTCGAATCCCACCCTCTCCGCCAAACATCAACGAGGAGAGGATATTAGGAAATACATTGGTATTGATACCAAGGAAGGGATTATCAGACGGTTCTCTGAATATGTATCTTCTGTAAAGGCTGTTTTTTTACCAGCGTTGGTATTGATTTTGTCTTTGGTTGAAGGGAAGGACCATATGTATGGGATGCAACAGGTTCAAAGCGCCTGATTAATTGTCACTGTAACGACAGCGTTTTTAACTGCGGACATAAAAATCCCAAGGTTATCCAAGCCCTTATAGAGAGTCTCAAGGAACTTGATATCGTCAACCATCACCTCATCAGTGAGCAGCGAGGTCTTCTAGCTGAAAAACTAGCGGAGCTTATTCCAGGTGATATCCAGGTGATATCAAGTATACCTTTCCATCCTTCATAGATAAATCCTGTCTGGCTTGTGGCAAAGCGACCTTAATTGCTCAAAAGGTACTTTTTAACTACTTATCTCCTCTTCAATGGGTACAGGTTTAAATAGGGGCTTTTTCATGAAGAATTTTGTCCAGATTACTGAATATGTAAACAGCACTGCAAGCACACCTAGCCCGGCAAGAATCACTTTCGAGCCTGCAAACACAATAATTATCAGCGCAAACGCTAATCCAATGATTTGGGGGGCTGGATATAGTGGCACTTTATACGGCCTTTTTGCTTTAGGATATTTACGCCTCAAGATAATTAAGTCAACACTTATGATAGCGTACATGATTATCCAGACCCAAGCAGCTACTTCAATTAGAAACTCGGGTTGTTCCCCAATGAATATAGAGTATATAAATAGAGGGAACGTAAGGCCTAGAACAAGAAGTATTGCCCACCATGGGGTTCTGTACTTGGGATGTAGATATCCAAACTTACTTGGAAATAACCCGATCGTAGCCATGCTATAATATACCCTTGGAATTTCTGCAGCAGCTGCATTCATCGTAGTCAGGGATACTCCAAGAGCAGCCACCAGCATAGCCACAAGGCCTAGCTTACCAAAGAGTGTTTGTGCTATCACAATATGAGGGACACTCGTGGCTAACACAACGTCAGGTTTAACATACATAACTCCCGCTAGCCCAAAAATGGCGAAGCAACCAAAAATTGTAGCGATGGCAAATGGTATAGCCCTCGGCAGCGTCTTAACAGGGTCCTTTATTTCTTCTACTAACGGTGTTATCCAATCTAGGCCCATAAAGCAGAATATTCCTAGAAGCATCGTCATTTCTAAAATGTCCATAACGCCCACTCCTTGTGGTATAAATGGTGCAAAGGGGTGAGGTGAAATAACAGTACCGCTAGCAAACCCCGAAATTCCAAATATCCCCAGAAGTAGGATAATAATCACCATTATGGCGGCAAGTGCTAGCTGAACTACTCCTGAAACTCCGATGCCCCTAAAATTGAGAAAGACAAAAATGGCAGCGAAAATCAACGGAAATATCCACCAGGGTACACCCGTAAACACAAAATCACTAAATAGGTGTCCAAGGATCATGAATTCGACAGGTCCAATAAATATAAAAACTACTAGGTATACAAGGCCTATAGAAATTCCAGGCACTCTACCTAAAGCAGGCATCGTGTAAAAAGCTGCTGCACCGGCCTTGGGCAGCATTAAAGCAAGTTCCATGAATGATGTGACAAGGCAGAATACTATGATGGCTGCGGCTGCTAAGGGTACAAGGAATCCGGCCCCCAGATGAGCAAAACCATACATAGTAGCCAGACAGATACTCCCTGATACTGTCAAACCAATACAAATAGCCCAAGTAGGCCAAAATCCTAAAACTCTTTTAAGACCCTCTTTTTGTTCCATAACTTAGTTATTCCTTTCTACTTACAATTCAAGTAAATGCCATAGCAATCTTCGCTTAAGCCGCCCTCTCAAGCCAATCACCAATATCTTAGGTTATCTCCTGAGACGCCTCGCCGATGTGTCCCCTAAATTCAACTATATCTCAGCATCTATGATTAACCGCAAAATTCGTTATACTTCCCTCTCCGGGAGAGTCCGGGAGAGAGGGAAAAATTACAGTCATCTAACTTCTCCCTTTAAGGGAGAGGAATTTATGTGAAATTACATCCAAAAGCATAATCCTGAAATGCTAGAGATTAGCTTCTATTATGTTATAAGGAGATGGGTTCTGCCTTAGTTTCCTCCACGGGTATATCCTTGATTAACTCCTGGAAAAATATCTTTGGGTCAACAATGCCCTCGGGAGCAAACACACCCTTCCCTTTAATCTGTCCTTGGGGGAACATTAAAACTCCCAGCACTGCCGGCAAGGAGGTAATCAAGTCTGCTGCAGCACCACAACCATAAACATATCGCATAGGTTTACCCTGCCTCTCCCCTTTTACCGCAGTCCTGAGCACTACCCCGGTGAGACCAAATTCTCCATACGGCGCTACCTCCTTTAATATAGCCTCTATGTCTTCTGGAGCAGCCAACTCCGCCATATCTAAAAATAAGCTGGTCACAATACTTCTAGCAGACATTGAAATCCCGCCTATGGTAACTTCTTTCAAGCTGCTAAGACCAGCCGTGACAAAAAATTTTGCGGCCTCGGCAAGCATATCAGGCCAGATGCCACCTTTATTGCATACCATTTTCACCCCTTTTATGTATCTCGGGATGGTTATCGGCTCAGGATGCCCGACATGACAGACCTGAAACCTGCCTATCGGTGGAACGAATTCAATTATTTCCGGTCCTGAGTTTGCCTTAATTTCCACCCATTTGCTATCCTGGTAAGTCAACACCTTTCCAGTAACAGCATGGAAATAATGGTCAACAATTGCCGGCCCTTGTGTGGGGTCCACCCCACTCCACGCCCAGGAGGTATGAACTTCATCCACTCTATCCAACTTGTTGGCACCATACCGCGCCATTACATTCGTTATCCCCGGCGTGGCTCCCAAACCTATTATTATAGTAACACCGGCCTTCCTAGCCTCACTATTAAGATTAAGGCAGCTTTGCGTGGCGTCCCAGTCATCGCATATATCTACCAGGTTTGTTTTTGTCTCTATGGCAGCCTTCACTACCTTTTCACCAAAAACATGGAATGGCCCAAGTGTGCTCAACACAACATCGGCACCTTTCATCACATCAACAAGGCTTTTATGTTCACTGGCATCCACCATTTTCACCGATGTTTTACCGCCTACCTCGGTAGCAAGCTTGTTAGCTGCCTCAACATTCTTATCGGCGATGACCACCTCGATATCAGGTGCTCTCTTCGTTAACTCACGCACCCCACAAGCTCCGATATGCCCTGCTCCTCCTAAAGCAACTACTTTCATTTTTCCTCCTTTCAACTTTTTTATTTAGCCTTTCCTCTCGTGCCTTCTTTTAGTTTCTGTTTCTAGCTACTATTAGATTATATTTTCACTTCCTTTTATTTATTTTGAAGCATAATAATACACTCCTTATACCAAATACAATACCAAAAGGCCCAGCGATCTAAACTTCCCCCTGCTTACACTTTCCCCCTAGATTGGATGGTTCTTGATCATTTGTATGCTAAGTCTAAACACCTAACCTTTCCGTGAGTTCCTTAACATGAGCTTTAGATTTTTCCAATCTCTGCGATGACATCTCATTAAGCCATAAATGGTGGAAAAACAGGAGAATTACTGTGTTGACACACCATCCTCACTGGATTAAGATTCAAATGCTTATCCTGACATGCTAAAAAATTCTTCAATTAGAAAGTTTTACAATTGTCTCACCAGGGATAAGAAATAAAACATAATAGGAGGTTAAGCTTTATGATATCAATCGGGAGTTCAAAAATTAACGGGATTGTGGAACGGGAAGAGTCGCGCTATGTAGCAGAACGACCAAAATCACGGGCATTATTTGAGAGAGCGAAAAAGTCTCTCCTTGGGGGTGTCCCGATGACCTGGATGAATGTTTGGCCAGGGCCTTTTCCCGTCTTTGTAAAGGAAGGGAAAGGGACCTATTTGACGGATGTGGATGGCCATCGTTACCTTGACCTGTGCCTTGGGGATACCGGAGCGATGTTCGGATACTCGCAGACAGCGGTGTTCGAAGCAATAAAGGAGCAGATGCCCAAAGGTATGGCCCACATGCTTCCCACGGAAGACTCTATCTGGGTCGGGGAAGAATTGAAGAGACGCTTCAAACTGCCATACTGGCAGATTGTGATGACAGCTACGGATGCCAACAGGTTTGCAATCCATGTAGCCCGCCAGGTAACCGGACGGAAGCTGACCCTGGTATATAATGGTTGCTACCATGGCAGTGTGGACGAAGCATTAGTTGCTATCTTTGAGGGAACAACCATCAACAATCCTTATAGCATGGGTCCACTCCTGGATAATCCTGAACAAATGACGCGTGTAATCGAATTTAATGACATTGCTGCATTAGAGAAAGCACTGTCACCCCGGGATATCGCCTGTATGCTGGCAGAGCCGGCAATGACAGATGTAGGGATAATCCATCCTGCCCCCGGTTATCATGAAGCTCTAAGGGACCTGACCCGGCGTTTTGGCACCCTGCTCATTATGGATGAAACACATTCCCTTTGTGCTGGTCCAGCAGGGCTCACCGGTGAATTGGGTCTTGAGCCAGATATGTTAGTGCTTGGTAAGGCAATTGCGGCAGGATTTCCGGCAGCTGTTTTTGGCTTCAGCCAGGAGATTGGCGATAAGCTCAATGCCCGCATACCATGGCAAAATTTCTTCGGCTTTGGAGGAACATTGTCCGGCAACGCAACAGCAGCAGCCGCGATAAAGGCAGCACTCAAGCGTGTCATAACCCAGGCGAATTATGACAAGATGATTCCTCTTGCTCAGCGTCTAGCCGAAGGGATCGAGAAGATAATAAAGGATGCTGACCTACCCTGGTATGTTGCCCGCCTCGGCTGCAGGGTAGAATTCCGCTTCCGAGCGACTCCGCCAAAGAATGGAAGAGAGGCCCTCTTCGAAGAGGATGCTAGTAACCAGGGGGATTTGTTGAAAGACGGACTGACCGGGCCGCTTGAGAAACTGATTCATCTATATTTAGCCAACCGCGGCATCTTACTCTCGCCATATCATGACATGGCATTAATCTCCCCCGAAACTACATCTGCTGATGTAGACTACTATCTCAAGATACTAGCTGAATGCGTAAACGAGTTGATTGCTTAGTATGATATGAATAAAATTTAAATAATAATGGGACAGATCTTGATATCACATCCAGGTTGGGATTGATGGGCAGATATCTAACCAGAGCTTATTGATATCGCAAACAGATTCTTTACCACAGAGGCAAAGGAGCCAGGCATAGCTCCTGTTACACAAAAGGAAGTGCGCTCATATTACAGGCAAGATGCCATGATATGGAGGATATATACCCTGCTCTTCGGGAACTTGACCGCTTTATCTATACCAGAATACTGCACAAACTGTACGTGTATATACTGCCCGGTAAAATAAAACGGTGAGTCTTTGCTTGGAAGGCAGGCTAGTGACAGAATTTAATCTATGATGAAGAAGGGGATAATGCAGTATACTTAAAGCATATTGTGAGTCCAATATGGAGAGGTGCTGGAGTGGCCTATCAGGCGCGCCTGGAGAGCGCGTGTCGGATTTTCCGACCGTGGGTTCGAATCCCACCCTCTCCGCCAGGATTGATATATAATACGAAGAGCGAAGGAGGAAAGTTTTGAAGGCGGTGATGAAATGGAAGCTAAAAGAGCAATAAAAGACATAGAGTACATTCTACCGCGGATAAAGGAAATTCTTGAAAGGATTTATAGTGATCGCCTTGAGGATGTCATCCTCTACGGTTCCTTTGCCAAAAATATGCCCACTCAGGATTCAGATATAGACATCGCGGTTGTGCTCAAAGGGAAGGTGAACAAGGCGAAAGAGATAGACAAGATATACGACGCACTATATGACTTGATACTGGAAACTAGCGAATTAATCTCCGTATATCCTATCTCCGAGAAAGAGGTTGAGAATTCAGTCTGGCCTTTATATTACCACATTAGAACTGAGGGAATAAAAATATGAAAGAAATGGAAACTTTGATGCAGAGAGCTGGAAGGGCAATCAAAAGTGCGGACCTGTTACTGAAAGAAGGAGATTTTGACAGTTCAGTTTCTCGCTCTTACTATGCCATGTTCTATGCGACAGAAGCGTTGCTTTTAACCAAGGACTTGAAATTTTCCTCCCACAGGAGCGTTATCTCCCTATTTGGAGAGTATTTTGTAAAAACAGGTATCTTCAAGCCTGAGATGGGCAGAAGGCTAAGCAAGATTTTTGAAAAGCGGTTAATTGGTGATTATAGTTTTGCTCCCGAAATAAATAGGGAAGAGGCAAGAGAAGTGCTAAGTTGGGCAGAGGAATTCATTAAAGAGATAAGAGCTTATCTTATAAAATGAAACTACGGGTCTATCAGGGGCGCCTGGAGAGCGCGTGTCGGATTTTCCGACCGTGGGTTCGAATCCCACCCTCTCCGCTGAATAACCAAATTAAGGAGGTAACCAAAAATGGATAAAGAGATAATATTTCTTGTTGAGGAATCAGCAGAAGGTGGATATGAAGCAAAAGCTCTGGGATATTCTATCTATACGGAAGGAGAAAGCTTGGGAGAGTTAAAAGAAGCAATCAAAGACGCTGTGCGATGCCACTTTGAGGAGAATGATATGCCCCGCATGATTAGAATCCACATGGTAAAAGACGAGGTCATAGTAGTGTGAAACTTCCGATTACCATACCAAAGCATAAGCCTTTAAAAGTGGGGACGCTCAACAATATTTTGAGCGATATTGCTGAATACTTGGAATCAGACAAGCAAATACTCATCAGCGAGTTATTTGGTGAAAGAAAATAAGTTTATGTGGAGGTGCTGGAGTGGACTATCAGGCGCGCCTGGAGAGCGCGTGTCGGATTTTCCGACCGTGGGTTCGAATCCCACCCTCTCCGCCAATGGAATGTGGAAGGAAAGTTCGTGTATACCGAAGCTAGGCGAAACGGCGGGCATAATAAAAAGAGGGTACAATGGCTAATCAAAAGATAAGTTTTAAAACCGAAAAAGAGCTTCAGGAAGTAATCTTGCAAGAAAAAGCAAGAGGAACTCTTGATTTAGAAATTGGAAAGATGTATGGAGTCACATTTAGATATATTGAACGTCTTATTACTAAATCACAGGGTATTAACATTAGTTCTTTAAAGGTTTCTAAAAAAATAAAAAACCTTTATCCAAAAGATTTTAAGGAAGAACAAACTACGGCCTGGAGTTTTAAGCAACGAGGCAATTGGGCAACTCATAGTGGGGAATACAGAGGAAACTGGTCTCCTTATATCCCAAGGAATGTGATTCTTAAATATTCAAAGCCTGGCGAGTTAGTTTTAGATTATTTTTGTGG
>Ga0210028_1002516_pt1 | contig 14455 bp, 10 predicted proteins | sample CryGeymeta201513_FD_185468 | JGI IMG/M metagenome (GOLD analysis project Ga0210028, IMG submission 185468) | Groundwater microbial communities from Crystal Geyser aquifers in Utah, USA - Crystal Geyser metaG 2015-13 (SPAdes) (version 2) | ecosystem: Environmental > Aquatic > Deep subsurface >...
AACAATGCAGTCTATAATCCTGGTCGTGTCGCTATAGCAGTTTAATCTTTTATCTCTTGCTCTTTGAAAATTTATCTTTACTTCTTATAGTACGTCTTTCCTCCAGAAACCAGCTCCAAATATCCTGATTTTACCTTCTCTGTAAACAAACCTTACTGTCAAAATCTTACCGCCCACTTTACCTATACAAAACAATCTATGCTCTTTAGCGTTATGCCTGAAATCTTTATAAATCTTTCTTTTTGGATCTTTGAATACCTTTGAAGCCGTAATAAAATCGACCCTGTGTTTCTTTATGTTTTCTTTTTCCCTATCTAAATTCCAAACAAAACTGCTGGAACCATTATTCATAACAAAAGTGTACCATATATTAATATAATTGTCAATACTTTTTTACATATAATTATACATATAAAATATGCGCTGTGGTTATGCAGGCACGAGGACTGGTCGAAAGCTAACTGCTGAAGCGGTTTGTGAGCGGCGCATTAGAAATTTTTTGGCAAATGTCCGCAAGGAATTACGGCGAGCTGTGAGCGGCGTTTCTGCTGGCCGCGAAACAGCGAGCCGTAAACCGCAGCGGACGGCAAAAAATTTCAGCGCTGCGAATAAGCCACGAACAAAAAACGAACGTCCCTGCAAACAGCCAGCTCTTTTGCTTATTTGTCATACCTTGAACCTTACTACATCAGAACCAAACATATCTTCAATCTGATGCACAAGCTCTTCTTTGGGCTCTATATAGAAGTCCCTGCCAAGCTCTAAGGTGGTCTTTCTACCCTCAGGCATGGTAAAGTCAATAAACACCGGCACCTGGCCGTGATGCTTCAGCAACACATCCTTTAAAGAATATAATGACTCTTCCTCTAATCCGGTTGAAAACAATTTTATCACAACCCCTATTGTGTATTTCTCCTGCGCCTGGTCAAGCGGAATTATTTCATCAGCGATTATCTTGGGCCGCTCCTCGCGCAGGCTTAACCGGCCCTTAACAAAAACAATGGCGTCTTTTCTTACATACTTGCCGTAACTCTCATATGTCTTTGGAAAAACAAGCACTTCCGTAGTGCCGTCTAAATCTTCAAGCATCGCAATCGCCATCTTTTCGTTACTTTTCTTGGTAACAGTATTTTTAAGCCGCGAAATAATACCGCCTATTGATACCACCTGATTATCCGTTCCTTCCTTTAACCTGGCAGTATTTAGCGTGCTGAATGTCTTTAAAACCTTTTCATATTTTGCCAAAGGATGGCCTGTTACATAAAACCCCAGCATCTGCTTTTCAAAACTCAACAACTGGCTCTCGGGCCATTCCCTTATATCCGGTATATCCTTATAATTCTGCTTAAACTTCGGCTGGGCATTGGTTATATTATCAAAAAATGACATCTGGCCTTTGGAGCGATCCCTTTGTATGTTACCGGCTATCTCCATTGCCTTGTTTAAGATCTCCATAAGCTGCGACCTGTATAATTTAAAACTGTCAAACGCGCCGCACTTTATCAGGCTCTCTAAGACCTTTTTATTCACAAGCCTTGAATCAATGCTTTCGCAAAAATCATAAAGCGACTTAAAATTTCCAAGTTTTTCCCTTGCCGCTAAGATTGATTCTATAGCGCCCTCGCCGACATTTTTTACTGCTGAAAGCCCAAAACGGATATTATTGCCTACTACAGTAAACTTTAATTCCGACTCATTCACATCAGGCGGCAATACCTTAATACCCATCCTCTCGGCCTCTTCCCTATAAATAACCACCTTGTCAGTATTGGCGCGCTCGCTTGTTAGAAGCGCTGTCATAAACTCTATCGGGTAATTTGCTTTAAGATACGCTGTGCGGTATGAAATCATCGCGTAAGCGTTTGAATGTGAATTATGCACAATAACACCATTTGCTATAAAATTATGCGTATTCTCTATTTCTAAATCAAATGTTTTTTCTCGGCCGATGTATTCCACGGACTTAACCCTATCCCAGACAATATCCGCATCTGCATATCTAAATAACCTTGCTGATTCAAAAAAATGCGCTAATTGCAGGATAGTATTTCGCCTAAAACCTTTTTTCTTTGGATTGTTCCATCCGGCAAATTCCTTCATGCAGATACCAGACAGCTTTTCTATCTCTTTCCACATTAATCCGGATCTATCTTTTTCTTCCTTAACTATTTGCTTTACCAAAACAGGCAAAGTATCTTTAGATTCTAAATTAGGCTGTATTTTACCATAATAGTTTTTTAACTGCGCTATTTGTGATTGTTTATCTATAATATATGGACAAATATCAAGTATAAACCTTTTAATACTGTCATAACCATATAGGTACAGAGCATATCCGATCTTTTTGCTTTGGGCTTGCTTGTATTTATAATTGAATATTTTTTTTACGCTACGGGAAACTATGCCAAATCTAAGCAGTATATCTTGCAATTGATGACATAATTTATGTGAACTTGAAGCATAAAATGGAATAGTATTATTTTTAGAAAAAACAAAGCCATCGCCGCTCCAAAGCCTGCCCACAAACAAAGCTAATTGTTCTTTATCCAAAGAAAATATCTCGTTCGGAATAAACTTATCGCAAGCTCCTTTATAATCCAGCCCTAATTTTTCTACCCATACTCTTGCTCCGCACTTTTTATTGGCTATGGCCTTAATAGCGCTGTTATAGTTTTCTTTGCAAAATCCCTTATTCCATGGTTCTTGATTTTTAAAAAACTTTGTATCCTTACCGGTACCGGCATAAACCTCAAAACGGCCTCTGCGTGTTGATATTTTTGGAATAGTATTATCAAAACATCCCAGGTTTAACACAAAATCATCTACTGCAATTCTGCTGTTATTGTAGTAATAAAATCCACTGGGATGACAAGTATTACCCTCTGAAAGCAGGCCGGCCAAAACAACTATCTTAAATGGTTCCCATCGCAAGCAACCGCTTGCAGGAACCACTTTTGGTAAACCTACGCGTTCGCCAATATGTAAATCGCCGAGATTCTTCCATCCATTAAAAGTAAAAAACGGATGATTGGATGTAGCGACTATTTCTCTGCCCAAAGATGTCTTTAATTTATAAACTGATTTGACTCCATTATTAATTACATCTTTTATTTTAACTTTAACAACTTTAAGATTATCGTCGATACCAAACGTATGTGTTATTTCTCCTTTTTTATCAAACAATTCTTTTGCGGTAACTATTTTTCCTGACTCAGCATCTATAATTTCTGTGGAACCAACTACGCATTTATTGAAACCGTAACCGGCAAAAAATTCTATAAAACCAAATACCTTTTCCGCCACATTTCTGTTTACACCATTCTTTAAAGCGCCTTCGATAAAATTAACGCGCATCTTTTCCATAACCTCAGGATACTTTTTTGCCATGGCCCGGCGCAAAGAATCCGCCTGGCTCATGGTAAATCCCGACAATGCGCTTGCGATACGCATAACCTGCTCCTGATAAACAACTATACCGTATGTTTCTTTTAAAATCGGCTCAAGCGCCGGGTGGTCATAAGTAATACGCACATGGCCGTGCTTACGTTTTATAAAATCATCCAGCATGCCGCTGCCTATCGGCCCGGGCCGATAAAGCGCCAACAGCGCTATAATGTCTTCAAATGTCGTTGGGCAGAGCTTTTTTAAAAGGTCTCTCATACCGCTTGACTCAAGCTGAAACACGCCAAAAGTCTGAGCCTTTGCAAGAAGCTTAAATGTCTTATCATCATCAAGGAGTATATTGTTTATATCTATATCTACGCCTTTTGTCTTTTTTACCAATTTTACAGCCTCTGCGATAACTGTTAAAGTGCGCAGCCCCAGAAAATCCATCTTAAGAAGTCCTATCTTCTCAAGAGAACCCATCGGGTACCCGGTGATAATCTGATCATCGTCACTGACTTTGTATAAAGGTATATGTTCTGATAGCGGTTTTTCGCTTATCACAACGCCCGCCGCATGCGTTGAAGCATGCCTTGATAAACCTTCAAGAACCTTTGATGTATCAATAAGCTGGCGTATCTGTGAATTTGTCTTATATAATTTGGCAAGCTCAGGCTCAACATCAAGCGCCTTTTCCAGGCACATATCAAGCTCAGCAGGAATAAGCTTTGCTATCCTGTCAACATCCGCATAAGGTATATTCATCACCCTTCCAACGTCGCGCACAACAGCCCTTGCCTGCATGGTGCCGAATGTGATTATCTGTGCAACATTATCCTTGCCGTATTTTTGCACAACATAATCAATTACCTCGCCCCTGCGCTCATAACAAAAATCTATATCTATATCAGGCAAGCTCACGCGCTCAGGATTTAAAAACCTTTCAAAGATCAAATCATATTTTAGCGGGTCTATGTCTGTAATCCCCAAGGCATAACTTACCACGCTTCCTGCCGCCGAGCCCCTTCCTGGGCCAACAGGTATGCCTTTCTGCTTGGCGTAATTCACAAAATCCCACGCTATCAGGAAATAGCTTGCGTAGCCGCTTTTATTTATTACCGAGGTTTCCATGTCAACACGGGCTTTAAGTTGATCGTCTATATTTTTATATCTTTTAATGAGCCCTTCATCAACCAGGGCCCTTAGATATTTATCTCTTGCTATACCATCAGGCACCTTGTAATGCGGCAGGTAAACCTTTTTAAAATCCAACTCAAGGTTGCACCTATTGCTGATTTCCATGGTATTTGTCACTGCCTCAGGCAGCTCAGCGAACAAGGCCTTCATCTCATCAGGCGACTTAAAATAAAACTCGTCTGTCTGCAGCCTCATCCTGTTAGGGTCATCAAGCATTGCCTGGGTTTGTATACACAAAAGCGCCTCATGAGCATAGGCGTCCTGCTTTTTAAGATAGTGCACGTCGTTGGTGCACACAAGGCCCAGGCCCAACTTCTTGGCAACCTCAATAACATTTTTGCTTATCTTTTTCTGCTCAGGCAGGGAATTATCCATTATCTCTATGTAGAAATTCTCAGGCGACAGTATGTCCCTGAATTCGCCTGCGGTTTTTACGGCATTATCCATATCGTTGTTTGAAAGGTATCTTTGAACCTGGCCTTTAAGGCATCCGCTTAGGCCTATAAGGCCTTTTGAATACTTGGCAAGCGATTCTTTGTCTATACGGGGTTTATAATAAAATCCCTCGAGAAACCCTATTGATACAAGTTTCATAAGATTCTTGTACCCGGTTTCATCCTTTGCCAGAAGCGTAAAATGATGGAATTTTTCCTGGTTTATTGTGGCGATTTTGTCATGCCTTGAGCCGGTGGCTATATAAATCTCGCATCCTATGATAGGCTTGACGCCTGCATTTATACATGACTCATAAAAATCAATGGCGCCGAACATGTTGCCATGGTCGGTAATCGCCAAAGCCGGCATATGATAATCAGCCGCCATTTTTATAAGCTTAGGTAGTAGGCATGCCCCGTCTAAAAGGCTGTACTGGGTGTGGACGTGTAAGTGGACAAAATCAGAATGCTTCATTAAAAACTATTTTCCCATTCCCACTCGTTGGGCTTGCTGGAAGATTTTTCCTTCTGTTTTTATGGATGGCGCTATTACTATATCAACTTTGTGCATCTCTTTTATATTTTTCGCGCCTAATGAACCCATTGATGTCTGCAGGGCGCCCATAAGATTCTGGGAGCCGTCATCAAGCCTGGCAGGCCCGAATAATATCTCATCTAATGTGCCGGCAGTGCCAACGCGTATGCGTGTGCCGCGCGGAAGATTTGCATGCGGTGTAGCCATGCCCCAATGAAAACCCCTGCCCGGGGCTTCCTTTGCCTTTGCGAATGCAGAACCAACCATCACAGCATCAGCCCCGCAGGCAAACGCCTTACATATATCACCGCCTGTATTCATGCCACCGTCAGTGATTATCGGAATATACTTGCCTGTCTTTTTATAAAAATGATCCCTTGCTGTTGCGCAATCGCTGGTTGCAGTAACCTGAGGCACGCCTATACCTAAAACACCTCTTGTTGTGCAGGCAGCTCCAGGGCCTATGCCGATTAAAAGCCCGCTTGGGCCTGTCTTAAATAATTCCAGCGCAACCTCATATGTAACACAATTTCCGATTATCACGGGTATCTTCATACTCTTACAGAATTTTTTAAAGTCAAGCGTCTTATATTCTGTAGAAATATGTTTTACTGTGGCAACCGTTGACTGCACTATAAAAATATCAGCGCCTGCCTCCTGGGCAATTGCGCCGAATTTTTCAGCGCGCTGGGGTATGGCGCTAACAACAGTAGGAACTCCGGCCTTTTTAATCTGGGCTATCCTTTTTGAAATCAATTTTTCCTGTATGGGTTTTGTATAAAGGCCTTGCACCAGTTCTGTTGCCTCTTCAGGCGTGGCATGCGCAATCTTATCCAGCACTTCTTCAGGATTATCATATCTTGTCTGAACGCCCTCTAGATTCAATACCGCCAAACCGCCAAGCTTGCCCATCGCAATAGCAAAATCAACGTCCACAACGCCATCCATCGCTGCAGCAAGTATAGGCACGTTATATTTCTTATTGCCTATATTAAATGACGTATCAACTTCGTTTGGGTTAATCGTAACAGTTCCCGGCACAAGCGCTATCTCATCAAAACCGTAACTGCGCCTTGCGGTTCTATCCTTTCCTATGTACATTCCCATATGATTGTTCCTTTCGAAGGTTATTTTTGGCGGGTACAATATATTTGATTTTATATATTATATCAAAATTTGCGGTAAATGCAAACAAAATTTACACCCACTGCTCTATAGCATCCGGCCAATTTTCAGGATTATCAGGAAGTTCCAAAATACCTGCACCACGAATACCTACTGCTTGCATGATACTGCGCGCCAAATCCGCGTTACCAGGCATCCATACCGTAACCCAGTCAGATTCCTCCGAGTAATCTTTTATAGTATCAAGCATTGCGGCCACATCATCAATCCCAAGCACCATAACAGGTCTTATTTCGTCTTTCGTTGAAATCCTTCCATTTGAATTATCTATCAACTTCCTACGTATATCCCTGTCAGTATTTGTGATTACAACAATTCTTCGGCCGGCTGCCGGCGTAGACAGGACCCCTTCAAATTCTTGCCCGCCGGCTTTGGCAGTAGAAAAACTAGACAAAATTTCTTCATCTACAGGCAAAAATATGCTTATGCCTTTATTGCGGCTGGCGGCAATAAATATATCCTGCATGGTAAGGCTATCCGTACGCCGGCCATAAACAGCTACTATATCGTCAATAAAAGAACTTGTTGTTCTTCCATGGGATGCTGAAATTATACACGGCATCTTCTGCATATCATTTTGCACGCGGTAACTCCTGAGATTTTCGCTGTAAGGTCGCGCGAAACAACAATCGAAAATTAGCGTTTCGTTTCCCGTCAAACGTTCACCCATCTCTTCAAAACTAATACCTGCAGGATTATGCATATCAGTAGAATCAGCCGAAATGCCCGATCCACCTGCCAGCCACAAATGGCCTCTGCCGCCATGCCCAAAGAAACATATAGTATCCGCGCCTAACAATTTTTCCAGTATTTCTGTTTTGTGGCTCTGCCCTTTATAAGAAAATACCGCACTTCCGTCGGCTCCTGACTGTTTTGCCAATAAATCATACCTGTTATCGGTCCACTTATCACTAACAGCGGCATTTTCAATATTAAGAACCGCTGTTGCTTCGGAAAAAACTGGCCTGTCAGCTACGCTTTCAACATATTCCAATGCTTTATCTATATTTTGCTGTGTTAAATCTAATTTATTTTGTTTTAAAAAATTTATAGTCTGGTCATATAAAATCTCTTCCGTGCCCACAAAACCTATTGCGCCGGCTAAACCGGCCTTATCCGACTCATCTATCTGTATATTACGCAAATAATCAAACCCCAGCGCGGCCTGCGAAAACATGAAGGCCGACAGGATTATGATGCTTAATATTCTTATTTTAATAGGATATATCTTCTTCATAACACTATATTAACAACTAATAAACTAAAATATTCCCATATATTTGACTTCTTAAACCAACTTTCTTTTTTTCTAATTTGCTTTAAAAAGTCCCCTAAAGCAAGATGGGGACAGGTCTGCCGGAAAATTGTTGTCCTGACAGACCTGTCCCCTGATTAGATGCGTCGTGTATAACTTAGACTATCACAGCCAGAATATCATCGGCTTCAATAATCAAGTATTCTTTATCGTTGACTTTTACCTCACTGCCTGAATATTTACTGAAGAGAATCTTGTCGCCTGCTTTTACCTCAGGCGCTACGGTTTTGCCGTTTTTTAACGTCTTACCTTTTCCTACGGCAACAACCTTGCCTTCCTGCGGTTTTTCTTTCGCATTGTCAGGCAGAATAATCCCGCCTTTTGTCTTCTCTTCCGCTTTCAAGCGCTGAATAATTACCTTATCGCCTAATGGTTGCAAATTCATCAATACATCCCTCCCATTCCACCACCCGGTGGCATAGCAGACATAGCAGCGCTTTTTTCTTCAGGTATATCAGTAATCAATGCCTCTGTTGTAAGCATTAACGCTGCAATGGATGACGCATTCTGAAGCGCGGTTCTTGTGACCTTTGTAGGGTCAATAATACCTGCCTCAACCATATCCACGTAGCTGTCAGAATTTACATCAAAACCAACATTAACCTTTGACTCCTTTATCTTTTGCACTACCACAGAACCTTCAAGCCCTGCGTTAAGCACAATTTGCCTTATCGGCTCTTCAAGCGAGCGTCTTACGATATCAATACCTATCTGTTCATCGCCTGGAAGTTTAAATTTTGCAAGCTCAGTTATGCAACGCAAACACGCTACTCCGCCGCCTGGGACAATACCTTCTTCAACCGCTGCCCTTGTGGCATGTAAAGCATCTTCAACGCGGGACTTTTTTTCCTTCATCTCTGTCTCGGTTGCAGCGCCTACATTTATAACCGCCACACCGCCTGCAAGCTTCGCTAAACGTTCCTGAAGCTTTTCTTTATCGTAATCAGAATCAGATGACTCAATCTGCTTCTTTAACTGCGCAATCCTGGCATTGATGGCCTGTGTCTTTCCTGCGCCTTCAATGATTGTGGTGTTTTCCTTATCAATACTTACCCTTTTTGCCCTGCCTAAATCCTCAAGGCCTATTGACTCAAGCTTGACGCCAATATCTTCTGTAATCGCTTTGCCATTTGTAAGCACTGCTATATCATCAAGCATTGCCTTGCGTCTATCGCCATAACCCGGCGCTTTTACCGCGCAACAATTAAATGTTCCGCGAAGTTTATTTACCACCAATGTCGCAAGCGCCTCGCCCTCAACCTCTTCTGCGATTATCAATAAAGGTTTTCCTGTGCGGGCAATCTTTTCAAGCAACGGAAGCATATCTTTCATCACTGAAATCTTTTTCTCATGTATTAAAATATAGGGATCATCAAGAGTTACTTCCATCTTTTCCGCGTCTGTTACGAAATACGGCGAAAGATAACCCTGATCAAATTCCATGCCCTCTACGACTTCAAGTTTTGTCTCCATTGCCTTTGCCTCTTCAACTGTGATAACGCCGTCTTTTCCGACCTTATCCATTGCCTCGGCAATGAGGTTTCCGATAAAGCTATCATTGTTTGCGGCTATTGTGGCTACCTGTGAAATCTCTTTCTTGTCCTTAATCGGCTTTGAAAGAATTTTCAGGTGCTCAACGCATTTTTCAACCGCTTTTTCAATGCCTCTTTTTAATGCCATAGGATTAGCGCCCGCTGTAACGTTTTTCAGGCCTTCCCTATATATAGCTTCAGCAAGCACTGTGGCGGTTGTTGTGCCGTCGCCTGCGTTATCGCTTGTCTTTGAAGCCACCTCTTTTACTATCTCTGCGCCCATATTTTCATACGGGTCTTTTAATTCAATTTCCTTTGCCACTGTAACGCCGTCCTTTGTGATTGTCGGCGCGCCGAACTTTTTATCCAATACAACGTTTCTTCCCTTTGGCCCAAGTGTTACCTTAACTGCCCTTGCAAGCTGCTCCACGCCGCTTAATATGGCGCGCCTTGCCTCATCACTATACTTCAACTGCTTTGCCATTGAAATTTCCTCCAAATTTTCTTGCTATCACGTTTAAAAAATTTGTCCCGAGCCGCTTGATAGCAAATTTAGCGGCGAGGGATTTCCTTATTTACTTAATTATCGCCAAAATCTCTTCTTCTTTTAATATCAAATAATCCGTGCTATCAACCGAAACCTCGCTCCCGGAATATTTACCGTATAAAACTTTATCACCGGCCTTTACTTCAAGGGCCTTTACTGTGCCGTCTTCAAGCACCTTGCCTTTACCAACAGCTATAACCTCGCCCTTTTGCGGTTTTTCTTTAGCTGAGTCAGGTAATATGATGCCGCCTGCTGTTTTTTCTTCTGATTCAAGCGGTTTAACTAAAACACGTTCGCCTAGCGGTTTTATCGCCATAAATATACCTCCTTTTTAAATTTTTATAGGAATTTTAGCACTCGTGGATTTAGAGTGCTAACTGTGGATACATTATAATTTACGATCCTGAGCTTGTCAAGCAAAAAATTATCCGAAGGCCTTTTAGGGTTAGAAATTCGTCTGCAGTATCTATAGAGTCTGAATACTTTTTTATAAGCCCCATATACCCGCCTGTGCCTATTACCTTTATATTAGCTCCATGCTCTGTTTTAATCCTTTTTATCACTCCGTCACAAAGGCTGCCAAAACCATTTAAAAGGCCACTTTTTATGCTGCCTACAGTATCTTTTCCTATTAATGCAAGGCCCTTATCATTTTTTAATTTAACATCAGGTAAAAGCGCTGCGCGCTCATAAAGCGCTTTAAGAGAAATATCTATTCCCGGCATAATAAGCCCACCCTCGTAATCACCTTTTTTTGAAATGTAATCAAATGTTATAGCTGTGCCTGAGTCAACTATTATTGCAGGCGCGCCGTAGATTTCTTTTACAGCAATCGCATCCACAAGCCTGTCCTGGCCGACCTGCCTGGGATTTTTATAATTGTTTTTTATGGGCAATTTTATATCTTTGCCTACAACAACAGGCGTAACGCCTGTTGTCTTTTTTATTGCCTTGACAATTACAGGTATTAGCTTAGGCACAACGCTGCAGATAATCGCAGCGTTGATTTTTCCCGTCATTGCGAGGAGTCCCGTAGGGACGACAAAGCAATCTCCTTGCTGCGAGCTAACCCGGAATGTTTTCACCAGTTTGCTGCCTCTAAATACACCGAACGCTATGCTCGTATTGCCTATATCTACTGCTAATAACATATAAATCCTTCTTGTCATCCTGAGCCCCGAAGGGGCGAAGAATCTCTCTTTTAGATCCTTCGCTTCGCTCAGGATGACACTTCGTGTCACCTCGCCAAAATTACGTCGCCCGACAGGATGCGTTCAATAAAACCATTGTCCAGCCGCACAAGAAGCGCGCCCGACTCATCCACATCCATTGCCTGGCCTTCTATATGCCTGTTCTTAAAATCAACCTTCACTCGCGACCCGAGCGTTGCAGAAAAATTTCTCCACTCTTCAAGTATAGCGCCAAAACCCTGCTGCATAAAATATAAATAATGACTGTCAAGCTCCTCGAGTAATGCCCTGGTGAAATCTATCCTGTCAACCTTCTCGCCAAAGAATTCCCTTAAACTGGTTGCTGAATCAGGCAAATCCTGAATCTTTGAATTTATATTTATGCCTATACCAATCACTAAAAATTTAACAATATCACTTTCCGCGCTCATATCAGTAAGTATACCACAAACCTTCCTGCCATCAATTAAAATATCATTCGGCCATTTGATTAAAGCGCTTAAACCTGTTTTTGCGCGTATTGTTTTAGCGACGCTTACAGCAACCATAAGCGTAATCTTAGATATTTCATTAGGCGAAATTTCAGGCCGTAATATCAATGATAAATAAACGCCTTTATGCTTTGGCGACTGCCAGTCACGATTCATCCTGCCGCGGCCTTTTTTCTGGCCTTCTGCAAATACGCAAACGCCCTCGCCTGTACCCTTTACCGCAAAATCATAAGCAACATCCATAGTTGAATCAACTGTGTCAAACGATAAAATATTTTTGCCTATTATTTTCGTATCTAAACCGGCGCTTATTTCCGACGACAATAATCTATCCGGAGCGCTGACCAGTTTATACCCCGAATGCGGCTCGGCCTCAATAATATACCCGATTTTACGCAATTCTTCAATATGCTTCCAGATCGCAGTGCGCGAAACGCCAAGCTCTTCGCTCAGATCCTCGCCTGAAATATACTGATCGGGATATTTTCTAAATACATTTAATATCTTCTCATCCATGCAATGCCTTTATCTGGTCTCTCAGTTGCGCAGCTTTTTCAAACTGTAAATTGCGCGCCGCCAATTCCATCTCTCGTTCTAAATCAGCAATAACCTGCTGCTTTTCGTATTCCTCAAGCGACTGGCCGGTTACCTCAACTACCTCTTCCTCTGCCTTTTGAAGCATCTCAATACCTTCGCTTATCGCCTTTTCTATAGAGCGCGGAGTAATCTTGTATTTTTTATTAAATTCAAGCTGCGTCTTGCGCCTGCGGTCCATTTCACTAAGCGCGCGGTTCATTGACCCGGTAATTTCATCAGCATACATAATAACCTGGCCGTTTAAATTTCGCGCCGAGCGTCCTGCCACCTGTATCAATGATGTTTGCGAACGCAGAAACCCTTCCTTGTCTGCATCCAGCACAGCCACAAGCGAAACCTCAGGCAAATCAAGCCCTTCACGCAGAAGATTTATACCTACCAAACAGTCAAATTTCTTCAACCTCAGGTCTTTTAAAATCTGCACACGTTCTATTGCGTTGATTTCAGAATGCAGATATTTTACATTCAAACCAGCCTCGTTTAAATATGTTGTCAAATCCTCTGCCATTCTCTTGGTCAACGTAGTAACTAAAACGCGCTCTTTACGCTTTGCGCGTATTTTTATCTGCTCTATTAAATCATCAATCTGGCCTTCTGTGGGCTTAACAATAGCCTCAGGATCAATCAAACCTGTAGGCCTTATAATCTGCTCAACAGGCAACCCGCTTTTTTTTATCTCAAATTCCGACGGAGTCGCTGACACATAAACCACCTGATGGGTTAGCGCCTCAAACTCGTCAAATTTTAAAGGCCGGTTATCCAGGCAGGACGGCAGCCGGAAACCAAAATTAACCAATACTGTTTTTCTCGCCTTGTCACCCTCATACATCCCGCGTATCTGAGGAATTGTAACATGCGACTCGTCTATAATAGTCAGAAAATTATCGGAGAAATAATCAATCATGCAATACGGCCGGCTGCCTTCGAGTCTTTGACTTAAATGCCTGGAATAATTTTCAACGCCGTGGCAATAACCGGCCTCGAGCATCATTTCTATATCGTATTTAGTCCTTTGTTCTAAGCGCTCGGCTTCCAGCAACTTATTTTGCTTATTCAGTTCTTTTAATCTTACGGCCAATTCTTTCTTGATTGCATCTACAGCGCTTTTGATTTTTTCATGGCTCATCACAAAATGCTTGGCAGGATAAATGCCTGTTTTTTCAAGAGACTGCTTATTCTTCTGACTAACAGGATCAAACTCGGTAATCTTCTCTATTTTGTCGCCGAAAAAATCTATCCTTACTGCCGTCTCAGCATACGCAGGAAAAACCTCAACCACATCTCCACGCACCCTAAATCTACCCCTGGAAAAATCTATATCATTACGTTCATATTGAATCGCAATCAGCTGTTCTAAAACATCATCGCGCTCTATCTTTTGTCCGGCCTTCAGAAATACCAACATCTCTTTGTAGTCGCCCGGTGAACCAAGATTATATATACATGAAACGCTTGCAACAATTATGACATCTTTGCGGCTCATTAACGATGTTGTGGCTGATAAACGCAGTCTGTCAAGCCTGTCATTGATTGACGAGTCTTTTTCTATATAGGTATCTGTCTGCGGGATATAGGCCTCTGGCTGGTAATAATCATAGTAACTGACAAAATATTCAACCGCGTTATGCGGAAAAAACTCCTTAAACTCCATGTAAAGCTGCGCTGCCAGGGTTTTATTGTGGGATATTATAAGTGTGGGCTTGTTTATACCGGCTATGACATTTGCCATTGTAAACGTCTTGCCGCTGCCGGTTACGCCCAAAAGTGTACTGTATTTTTTTCCGGCCTTAACGGCTGCGGTAAGTTTTTTAATTGCGGCCGGCTGATCTCCCTCCGGCTTAAATTTGCTGACAAGCTTAAATTTATCCATTGATTATAAGTGACAGGTTTAATGCCTTTGCGGAATGTGTTAAGGCGCCGATGGAGATCCTGTCCGGACCGGCCTTGGCAATCTGGCGTACGTTGGCTAGATTTACACCGCCTGATACTTCAAGTAAAACGCGGGCTTTTCCTCTTATTGCGACTGACTTTTTAATCTGGGATATGCT
>Ga0210028_1002536_pt1 | contig 14378 bp, 13 predicted proteins | sample CryGeymeta201513_FD_185468 | JGI IMG/M metagenome (GOLD analysis project Ga0210028, IMG submission 185468) | Groundwater microbial communities from Crystal Geyser aquifers in Utah, USA - Crystal Geyser metaG 2015-13 (SPAdes) (version 2) | ecosystem: Environmental > Aquatic > Deep subsurface >...
AACAAGAGAGATCATTCAAAGGCAGTTAGCCGAAGCAGAGACCTTAAAAAAGATAGCCAAGCCGGCGCAACTCAAACAAGCGATCCTGGAACTGGATAAAGGTTTGAATTTGGCTTTAGAGAGTCTTTATCCAGGTAAAAATTTTGTTGAAAAAATGAAACAGGTTAAACCGAAAATTAAAAACGGAGAGCTTTATGATAATTTATGGTATGCACATAAAGTCAGAAATATCATCGCGCATGAGATTAATACCGACTTGGCTTTTACAGAACTCCAACGCGTGATGGATATTTTTGAAGAATCCCTGCGCGATTTAATCAATTCATAAGATATGGAAAATAATTTTCTCAAGGTTTTAAAAAACGCTAACTTCAACCGTCTCTGGGGATCTCAAATTCTTTCCGTCTTTTGCGCCTATATGCTCAATTTTGCACTTTCATATAAGCTTTTCACGCTAACCGGTAAAAGTTTGTCTGTTTCTCTTCTGTATGTTTTTTATTATGCTCCGGTTTATATCCTCGGATTTTTTTCAGGGGTTTTTATTGATCATTTCAGTCGGCACAGAATTTTGCTGATTACCAATATTCTGCAAGCTATCTGCGTTCTTTTCTATCTTTTTATAGGGAATAATTTCTGGCTCATTTATGCCATCATTTTTGTCTATTCTATGATCGATCAGTTTTATTTACCGGCCGAATCGGCTTATTTGCCAGAATTGGTAAAAAAGGAAGAGTTGCCGGTCGCCAATAGTTTTTTCAATTTTGCCTCTTTCGGTGGTCTTTTTTTTGGATTTGTTTTAGGCGGGCCCATAATGTTGGCTTTTGGTGTAAACGCTCCTTTCTACTTAGCCTCTTTATTTTTATGGATCGCTGCTCTTTCAGCCTTTTTACTGCCTCAAGATACACCACCGAAAGATTTTCACTTTTTAAAGCAAGATTTTTTTGTAAAAACTAAAGAAGATATTTTAGAAAATTTAAGGTTCATTTGGAGTCGACCAAAAATTTATTTTTCCATGTTAATCACTTTATTTTTTATGATGATTGTGGCTATGATGGCTGTTATTCTTCCTGCTTTCGGCGAGCAGGTTTTAAATATCAATCTTTTAAATATCTCCTGGATCATTATTTTTCCAATTGCCATCGGAGCAATTTTAGGAGCCATAGGAGTGGAGAAAAGAATAGGATCCACTGGGAAAAGGAAACTGATTGGCCTAGGAGGATTAATCTGCGGCTTAGTCCTTTTAGCGGTCTATTTTTTAGCGAGATTAGGAGAGTCAACTCTTTTTTTACCAGAAAATTTGGTAGTTATAATGTTGCCCTTGGCTGCTGTTTTGGGTTTTGGTGTCAGTTTAGTCATGATTCCCGCCCAGACTCTTCTGCAGGAGGAAACGCCCAATCAAATTCGGGGGCGTGTTTTTGGAGCCCAAAAACTTTTACAAGGAATCTTTTTAATTATTCCGACCGTATTTTCGGCCGTTTTAGCGGATATTTTAGGAGTCAAGGTACTTTTATTAGTAATTGGAGTCTTAATTTTAAGCGGAACCTTCCTCTCTTTTTTTTATAGAAATAACCATAAACCGGTTCTTGCGATTGAGAAGCAACAAGAGAAAACAGAGAAAGTATAAGAAAGCAAGGAAATAAAAGATGACGGATAAAATATTTGTTATCAAATTGGGCGGGTCAATTATTTTTCCAAAGCTTGGTTATATCAATACTAACTATTTGGAGCAGCTAAAAAGAATTTTACAAGAATATATAAATCAGGGGAGTCGTTTTATCCTGATTATCGGAGGCGGGACAATTTGCCGATGGTATCAAGACTATGCCAAAAAATATTTGGGGATTTGTTCAAAGGAAGATTTAAATAGAATCGGTGCAGCCGTAACCAGAGCTAATGCTGAAGTAGTGAGGTCCTTTTTTGGGGACCTAGCCTATCCTGAAAATTATCATAATTTTAAAAAAACAATCCGCTGGACTCAACCGATTTTGGTTGCTTCAGCTTGGAAAACAGGCCGGAGTACCGACGCCGACGCCATCTTGTTAGCCAAAAAGTTCAACTCCCAAACCTTAATGGTGGCTTCAAACACGGACTATATTTATACTCGTGACCCGAAAAAGAATCAGGGTGCCCGCCCTCTAACTTCTCTGACCTGGGATACGTATCAAAAACTTTTAAGAAAGATAACCGATCCAACCAGGCATCTTCCCGGAGCTCACGTTCCCTTTGATGTTTCGGCAACTCGTTTAGCCAAAACATCAGGAATCAAGGTAATCTTTTTCAACGGTGAGAATATGTCGAATTTTGAAAAAGCTCTCCAAGGCAAGGATTTTATCGGAACAACCATTACATCTTCAGCGTTAAGATTACGCAAGCAGACTCGTTGAGTTGGTGAGCTGCCGCCAGTGTTAGATTGACTTTCTTTCGCAAGAAAATCCGCAGTCCGCAAGTTTTTCTTGAAATTTTAGAAGCCTGTGTTATCCTGAAAGAGACTTTTGGTAAACCGCCCAAAACACACAGCATCTAAAAACAGTATTATTGAAGGAAAACGACTACACATGGCTAATTTTGTCCATCTGCATACCCACACGGAATATTCACTCCTTGACGGATTATCGAAAATTCCAGACCTAATTTCCAAGGCGAAAGATTATGGCATGCCGGCCCTAGCCATCACCGATCATGGAGTAATGCACGGCGTGATATCTTTTTATTCAGAAGCATTGAAAGCCGGAATTAAGCCGATTATCGGTTGTGAGGCTTATGTTGCCAAAAAATCGCGTTTTGATAAGATCCCGAAAGTCGGCTCCGACGCCAATCACCTCATTCTCCTGTGCGAAAATGAAAAGGGATATAAAAATTTAATCCAGCTGGTTACAATGGCCCATCTCGAAGGTTTTTACTATAAACCCAGAATTGACGTTGAACTTTTAGCCCAGCATCATCAAGGGTTGATTGCTCTTTCAGCCTGTCTTCAGGGAGAAATTCCGCAGTTGCTTTTGGCAGGACATGATACTCAAGCGAGAGAAAAAGCCGTTTTCTATCAAGATTTGTTTGGGAAGGGAAATTTTTTCATTGAGATTCAAAAACATCAGATTGAAGAGCAGGATCAGATCAATAAAGAATTAATAGCTTTAGCTTCCGATCTCAGGATTCCACTGGTTGCTACCAACGATTCTCATTATATCAATCCTGAGGATGCCGAAGCTCAGGAGGTTTTGCTCTGCGTCCAAACCCAAAAAACCCTAGCGGAGAAAAATCGTCCCTTATCCATGATTCAATCTCCGGATTTTTATCTGCGTTCACCCGCTGAGATGGAAATTTTGTTTCATGAAACGCCGGAAGCTTTAAAAAATACGCTTTCTATTGCTGAAAGAGTTGATTTAAAAATCAGTACCGGGAAAATGATTTTTCCCCATTTTACCATTCCAGAAGATAAACCAGCCGGCGCCTATTTTAAAGAATTGGCTTTCAGAAAGGCCAAAGAGAAGTTTAAAAAAATTACACCAGAAGTGCAAAACCGCTTAGATTATGAAATTTCCGTTATAGATGACAAAGGATACATCCCCTACTTTTTAGTGGTTTCGGATTTCGTGAATTGGGCAAAAGAGCAGGGAATAAGCGTAGGCCCCGGCAGAGGCTCGGCCGCAGGCAGCCTGGTTTCCTATGTTTTAAATATTACCACCATCAACCCTCTTGAATATGGTATTCCTTTTGAGCGCTTTTTAAATCCTCAACGCCCCAGTCCGCCCGACATTGATCTGGATTTCGCTGATAAAAGAAGGGGAGAGGTGATAAGTTATATCACCCAAAAGTACGGCAAAGATCATGTGGCGCAGATTATTACTTTCGGCAAAATGGAAGCCAGGGGAAGTATCAGGGATGTCGGTCGAGTTTTAGGGATGCCCTATTCAGAACCCGACAAAATTGCCAAAATGATTCCATTTGGTTCGTCCATTGAAGAAGCCCTAGGAACGGTCTCTGAGCTTAAAGAAGCCATCAGAGAGCCGAAATACAAAAGACTTCTAGACTTAGCCAAAAAATTGGAAGGCGTCTCGCGGCACGCTTCAACCCACGCCGCCGGATTGGTCATTTCCGATAAACCTTTGGTCTATTATGTTCCGTTACAAAAAGAGAGCAAGGGCGAAGCTATCATCACCCAATATGACATGTACTCGATTGATTTAAACAGTTCCGACAACGCAATTGGTCTTTTAAAAATCGATCTTTTGGGTTTAAGAAATCTGACCATTCTGGAAAACGCCATCAACTTAGTCAATCAAAACCGCAAGCAAAAAGTTGATCTAGCCAAAATCCCCTTGGATGATAAAGCGGTTTATAAACTTATTGCTGCCGGAAACACTGTGGGAGTCTTTCAGCTGGAAAGCGCAGGAATGCGACGTCTGGCTAAAGATTTGAATCCCAACCGCTTTTCCGATCTTATCGCTATGGTGGCGCTTTTCAGACCAGGGCCGATGGATCTTATTCCTCAATTTGTGGCTGGCAAAAAGAATCCGCAAAAAATCCGCTATCCTCATCCCGATTTAAAAGATATTTTAGCCGACACCTATGGCATTTTGCTTTATCAGGAGCAATGTTTATATGTAGCCAACAAAATTGCCGGTTATTCGATGGGAGAGGCCGATCAATTGAGAAAGGCCATCGGTAAGAAGAAGCGCGCAATTATGGAAAAGGAAAAAGTGAAATTTATCAAAGGGGCTCTCGACTTGGGATATCAAAAAAAGATTGCCGAGGAATTATGGGGATTTATCGAGAGATTTGCCGGCTATGGTTTTGGTAAAGCCCATTCGGCCTCTTATGCCATGATTGCTTACCAGACCGCTTACATGAAAGCTAATTATCCGGTCGAATTCATGTGTGCGCTTCTTGAGGCTGAAGCTTCTAATAAAGATCAGATTGCCATGTTGATCGCCGAATGTCGGAAAATGACCATCAATGTTTTGCCGCCGGACATCAATTTTTCCGAGATTGATTTTACCATCCAAAACAGAGAAATACGCTTCGGACTTTCGGCGATTAAAAACGTGGGCGAAGGAGCGGTGGGCAATATTCTTTTGGCGCGCTCAAAAAGCGGTCCTTTTACATCTCTGAAGGACTTTTGTGAACGCGTGGATTTGCGTCAAATCAATAAAAAGGTGCTTGAGAGTTTGATTCGCTCCGGTGCTTTTGATTCCTTTGGACCAAGAGCGGCACAACTCAAGGCCTTAGAGGAAATCATGGAGATGTCGCATCGGGAAAAAAGTCGAAAAAGTTCAGGCATGCTGGGATTGTTTGACGGTCTTGAAAGCGATCCATCTTTGAATAATTTTGTTTTGCCTCGAATCGAAGAGGTATCAGCCAGACAAAAACTGACCTGGGAAAGAGAGCTTTTGGGATTTTATCTGTCCGAGCATCCTCTTTTATCTGTGATCAAGAAGTTGGGAGAAAGAAGGACCCATTCGATAGGAGAGATAGAGTTTGATCATCGGGTAGGGATGAGGGTGAAGCTTGGTGTTTTGGTTTCGGAAGTGAGGAAAATTTTCACCCGCGCTACCAATCACGAGATGGCTTTCGTCAAAGTTGAGGATGAGACGGGGACACTCGAAGTTATCGTCTTTCCAAAGATTTTTGCTTCAACCAAAGATTTATGGATTAAAGACCAGATGCTCCTCATCACCGGCAAAGTTGACCTTAAAGACGAGGAATTAAAAGTCATCGCCGATAACGCTCTCAAGATAATACCGGAGGAGATTGCAAACCAAAAGTCAGTTGTCGAAAAGGTTTTCGAGATAGCTGTTTTTGCAGAACTTGACCATCGCCGTTTTCATCAAATGTATGAGATACTCAAGAAGTATCCTGGAGAAGCAAAAGCAATTTTAATCTTTTCCGACGGTGATTCTCAAAGAAAGATGGAACTTCCGTTTCGAGTTGAAGACAGCCCGCAGCTTAAACAAGAAATTGAGGTGTTGATGGCCTCGGTTGATTAGATTGAATTACATAATCAGTTTAAAGAGTATAAAGATCGCTTTTAAAAAAGGAGAACACTTTGGCAGGCTATATTTTAAAACTGGACAATCTTTCGCGCTCACACTCGTTGAAGGTGTATTCAGAAGAAGTCGAAATTAACACCCATTTTCCTACTCAAACTTTGCGGGACAAAATCAAGATTGGAGAAATAGAAGATGTTGCTATTCAGATGGATCCGACACAAAATGACCCCCGTTATTGCATAGTCAGCATCAAGGGCAAGGGAAGGTTAAATTATACCATCCCGGAGCTTGAAACCTATCAAGCCAGGCATTTGAAATCGACCATTGAGACTCAAAGAAGCGAATTTCAGAGAAAAGCAGAATCAGGAAAGAGCGAGTCCAAACTTGCTTCGGCTTTAAAAAATTTTCCCGTGATCAGGAAAAGATTCGGATGAAAATTCCGGCATGAGTTTTTAAGATCCCGACCTTGTTTTTAAGGCTTAAGTATGTTACTATTTTCACCTGTTGTTAATATTTAAGTGAGACAAAAAGGAGAATCTGTTGGATCAAACCGAAGAAAAGGAAAAAGTTGTTTCCGCACAACCACTTCTCGAAATTGAGGCGACAAAAGAGCCGGTTGTTGTAGATTCGGAGAACCCGGAAAGTCAGAGTGTTAAGACCGACCTTCGCGAACAGGCGCCCAAAAAAGATGATAAGGCCAAAACCAGCATGGAAGAAAAAGAAAAGAAGGGATCCGAGCATCAAGCAAAGAAGATAGATGATTTTAAAGTCGGGGATACAGCCAAGGTTGGAGTAAAAGTTAAAGAAGGGGAAAAAGAAAGAATTCAATTTTTTGAAGGGGTGGTTATTGCCAAAAGAGGCCGGGGACAAAATAAGACTTTTGCTGTCCGACGCATTGGATCAGGAGGAGTGGGGATTGAACGCATCTGGTTGCTTGGCTCTCCGGTTATTTATTCCCTCAAAGTTACAAAAAAAGGGAAGTTTACCAAAGCCAAACTTTATTATCTGCGTAAGCGCGTCGGTAAAGCAGCGCTGAGAGTGCGAGCCTTTCAAGAAACACCAGTTTAAAACCCTCTTTAAATTACTATGCATCAAGCGTCTCTTTCTCAAGAAAAATTCCTATGGGAAAAGGGAATGAGATTAATCTGTGGGATTGACGAAGTTGGGCGTGGCGCTTTGGCAGGCCCTTTGGTTGTGGGAGCAGTCGTCTTTCCTCCTTTCAGCAAACCCATTGGCGGTATAACCGATTCTAAATTGCTAACCGCTAAAAAGAGAAGAGGGCTGGCGGAAAAAATCAGGCTGCAGGCTCAAGCTTTTGCCTTCGGCGAAATTGCCCCTCAAATAATCGATTGTAAAGGTATTGTTTTTGCTTTTCAGGCGGCAGCGCGTCAGGCCATCAGAAATTTAAGCCTTGAGCCCGGATTCTTCTTAATCGATGCCTTTCCTCTAAAATATATTCCCGCGAGAAAACAAAAGGCAATTATTAAAGGCGATCGGCAAGTGTATTCGATTGCGGCGGCCTCAATCATGGCCAAGGTTTACAGGGACGAATTAATGGAGAAATTAGATGAAAGATATCCACAATATCGGTGGTATAATAATAAAGGTTACGGAACGAAAATACATCGAGAGGTGATCCGGGAAAGAGGCCCAAGCCTCCATCATCGAATGACTTTTTTGGGAAAGATGATTTAGAGTATAGTTATTGTGAAGGTGTTTCTTTATCGTCATTGCGATCCGCCAGCCGGCGGTGAAGCAATCTTGAGGGAAATGAGAGGCTATGCAGGAAGATATCATGAATAGAAAAGTACTGGGAGCCTTAGGCGAAGAAAAAGCTAAACATTACTTTCAAAAGAAAGGCTATACGGTCGTTTCCCAAAACTATCAGCTTCATCATGGAGAAATCGACCTTATCGTGCGGGCTAAAAAACAGCTGATTTTTGTGGAAGTCAAAACACGCGTCTCCGGGCAGTTCGGTTTGCCGGAAGAGTCCATAACCTACAAAAAAGCGAAGTCTTTAATGCGGAGTGTAAAGTATTACCTTTCCCGAGGCAATTTTGAAGGATTTTCTTGGCAAATTGATTTGGTGGCCATAAACCTTGACGAGCAGGGGAAAGCGGAGCGCTTTGAACATTTTGAAAATATCATAGGTGCATAGAGTGTTTGTGATCCTTTCTCCCGTATTAAATCACGAATTTTTCTAACGATACCTCGATTCGTTAAATCATGAATTTTCTAACGCAAAGTTTTATAAAGTTTCTGTTGTAATTTTCTAATTTGCCGCAAAATCTCCATCGGATTTAGTGTCTCATAATAATTACCCAATTGTTGTTTTTGTTCCTCGTTTAAGACTCCTGATAATAAAAGTCTTTGATAGGGTGTCTTGGCTGTATCATACTTCTTTTTAACCTTATTGCCAATCCTTTCTTTGGCTACCAGTTTCATGACTGGTTGTAGGAAATTCACATATATTTCAATTAAGACAATCATCTCTTTGATGATAAATAATTGCTTATCGGTTTCATATCTTCCGTATCCCAAGAATCTCCGCAGGACTGTATAGTTTTTTTGCTCCACATAACAGTTATCATTTTTCCGGTTCGGTCTGATTCTGGTAAAAGCGATCTGGTATCTCTCACAATATCTTTTTAACAACCAGTTAATAAATTCAGTCCCATTATCAGGATCCAGTCCCAGTATGCGATATGGTAGCCTTTCTCGCGCGATGTCTATGGCTTTATGGACCCTGAATTGCGATTTGCCCATCACTGCCTCGAGTAATACCCAGCCTAAAAAGACATCGGTTAGGTTAAGGCCATTAACATATTCTCCTTTGACGCTCTCCCCGCAAAAAGCTACCAAATCGGTTTCAAAGTAACCCGGTTTTCTTTCACTTTCATTCCAATCGGCAGAGGTCCTGACCGCGATGGTATTTCTAAGCAGCGTCCCAGGTTTGGTGGTGGATTTTCCTTTGAGTTGATAGCTTTTTTTGGTCGCTTTTAACATCCGGTCAATAGTTGCGGAACTCATCGTTAAAAGCTTCTGTCTAATCTTTTTATTTAACCTTAATTCCTTAAACTTTTCCAGTTTCCGAATAGCCTCTGGAATAAAAGGTTTGAGTCTTTGTCCACAGATGCAATCTTCGCTAATCCAGATTTTCCGCAGAGGATAAAATACTTGTGCATCATAGGTTCTTTTTCTGGGAGGATATTTTCTTTTTCTTCCGGTCTTTTTTAAAGAGCCCAAGACAAAACGGGCATAACTGCGGTTATACCCCGTAGTCTCGACAAACTCATTAAGCATTTCTCCCTTTTTCTTTTTACTTGCCTTCCGGTATCTTTTTCTGACTTCAACCGTGACTGCTATTCGTTGTCTCATAGTAAGCATAGATCTACTCCTTTTTTTAATAAATAATCTTTATTAGGAGTAGATTTTCCGTTAGATTTCTTTATGATTCAACGAATGGTTTTCCGTTAGATTTTTGATGATTTAATTCGAAAACTTGATTTTAATCGATTTCTGTGTTATAATAACTCAACTTGAACAAAGGCGCTAACACCAAGCATGGTTGGGGCTTGGGAGCTGCCGGGAGGAAATGCCCGGCCGGAAGCACACCGTAATCATTGTGCAAACCAGCTTCATGGCTGGTTTATAAGTTCCGGAAAGTAATTTTCGGAGAATATCAAGGTGGCACCGTGGGGAAAACCCTCACCCTTGTCTATCAACTTAATATTGATAGGCAGCGGTGAGGGTTTTTTGGTTTCAGAAAGAACGATCCTGGACTAAGCCCGAATGACCAAATCAAGACAGGGTGCGTCTCAACGTCATTCTGGGGAGGAGTAAAACGACGACTCCAGAATCTTTTAAGAGGCGTGCAGATGAAAACAATGTATGTTTACGTCATGGCGAATGGCAGACCAACACTCTATATCGGAGTAACTAATAACTTAGTCCGAAGAGTCTATGAACATAAAAATGAACTGATTTCCGGATTTACTAAAAAATATCATCTGCACAAATTGGTTTATTTTGAAATTGTTGAAGGAGAAATGGAAACAATCATCAGAGAAAAACAAATAAAAGATTTAAATAGAATAGACAAAATTAACTTGATCAAAACCAAAAATCCAACATTTGGAGATTTATACAACGAAATTATTTAGGAAAAAGAGGGATTCTGGACTAAGCCTGCCTCGCCGGCAGGTAGGCCAGGATGACGAACCATTCTCCATCCGTCATTCTGGGGAGGAACGAAGCGACGACTCCAGAATCTGATCCTGGACAAGCCAGGATGACAGAAAATAGGCATTTTAAAGCATTTAAAAAGCGGAAAAGGAGTCTATTATGCAAAAAAATTACACTATTTTAACCGGTATTACGCCTTCCGGAAGCGGTAAGGTACATATCGGCAATTATGCCGGGGCCGTAAAAACTTTTTTGATGCTGCAGAAAAACGCCGGAACGGTTTATTTTTTTATTGCCGATCTGCATGCCTTAACCACTGTCCAGAACAGAAAAGGACTGCAGCAAAATGTGGAGAATTTAGTCCTATCCTATCTTTCTTTCGGGATTGATACGGACAAAGTCGTCTTTTACAGGCAGTCAGACGTTCTAATGCATACCGAGCTGCAAAGCATTTTAAACAATGTCACTCCCCTGGGGCTTGTTAAGCGCTGTCACGCCTACAAAGATAAGCTGCAAAAAAAGACTGACGAAGAAAATATCAACCTGGGTTTGTTTAACTACCCGATCCTCATGGCCGCGGACATCCTGTTATATGAACCCGATTTTGTTCCGGTTGGAGATGACCAGAAGCAACATATTGAAATCACCCGCGACATCGCCGCCTTTTTTAATAGGACTTACGGCCAAACTTTTAAGCTGCCGGAGATTTTTAATCTTAAAGAAATCGCCAGAATCGTCGGCACTGACGGAAAAATGAAAATGAGCAAAAGCCTGGGAAATTACATCAGCGTTTTTGAAGACGAAAGAATAATCAGAAAACAGATTATGGGTTGTTATACCGATCCTAAAAGGATACATCCGACTGATCCGGGACACGTGCAGGGAAACCCAGTTTTTGTCTATCACGACCTGATAAACGATGACAAAAAAGAGGTGGAAGATTTAAAACAAAGATATAAAAAAGGTACCGTAGGTGACGTGGAAGTTAAAGAAAAGCTCTTCCAAGCTCTGCTTGTCAAATTCGCCAAAGAAAGAAAATTGTATCAGGAATTTGAACAACAGCCGGAGCTTATCAAAAAGATTTTGGCTCAAGGGGCGCAGAAAGCCAAGAAACAAAGTGCTCAAAAAATGATGGAGGTTAGGGAGAAGATTGGTCTGACCAATCGGTATTCCAGTTTTAAATATGAAATTTAGATCAGTAATTATTTTAATGACTAGTTGGTGGGGAACCGTATTTCCGAGAAGCGGGTGGCGGCTTTATAATCTATGGCAATAGGATCGCATCCCAACCCGCTTCCAGGCGGGTTTTTTAGTTTTTAACAATATGAAAAGTTTTATGGAACCGCCACTGTCATCCTAAGGACCCGCCGAGTCGGCGGGGACGTGAGGATCCAGTTGAAAAATGAGGACAACCGAGAAGGGATCTCTGGACTTTGCCAGAACGACAAAGGCTATGAGCAAAGCATCAAAGAAACATCACCTGCAGAAAAAGGTGACAAAATAAGTAGAAAGTTTAAAAGGAGTAAAAAATGTCAAACGCTAAAATTACTTTAACCGAAAATGAAATTCCGGAAAAATTTCTAAACCTTAACTTTTACCTTAAAAAACACCTGGGTAAACTGCCTGACCCGCCGCTTCATCCGGCCACCAAAAAGCCGATTGGGCCGGCTGACCTAACTCCCCTTTTTCCCATGGAGTTGATTAAACAAGAAGTGACTTTGGATGAATTTGTCCCGGTTCCGCCCGAGGTCCTGGGAATTTACAAGCTCTACCGGCCGACTCCTCTTGTGCGGGCAAGACGTTTGGAGCAGTTTTTGGAAACACCGGCTCACATCTACTATAAGTATGAGGGCGCCAGTCCCGCCGGCAGTCACAAACTGAATACGGCTTTGGTTCAAGCTTTTTATAATCAAAAAGAGGGCGTTGCCAAACTGACCACTGAAACCGGCGCCGGTCAGTGGGGTTCGGCTCTGGCTATGGCCTGCAATTTTTTCAAGTTGGAATGCCGGATTTTTATGGTCAGGGTTTCTTATGAGCAGAAGCCTTACCGCAAAACTGTAATGCACCTCTTCGGCGCTGAGGTTTTGGAGAGCCCTTCGGCCACCACTAAAATCGGGAGAAAATTCCGCCAACAATTTCCTAAAACCAACGGAAGCTTGGGAATGGCCATTGCGGAAGCTATCGAGATAGCTGCCAAAAATGAGGACACAAAGTACTCTTTGGGAAGTGTTTTAAACCACGTCCTGCTCCACCAAACCATAATCGGGCAAGAAACCAAAACTCAGCTGGAAAAGGTGGGCGAATATCCGGATATCGTCATCGGCTGTTGCGGAGGCGGCAGCAATTTTGCTGGGATCGCTTTTCCGTTCTTGGCAGACAAACTGGCCGGAAAAATGACAGCGACGCGCTTCCTCGGAGTGGAGCCGCAAAACTGTGCTTCGATGAGCCAGGGCGAATACCGCTATGACTTCGGCGACGCGGGCAAGCAAACACCGCTTTTAAAAATGGAAACCTTGGGTTGTGAGTTTGTCCCCTCACCTATCCATGCCGGGGGTTTGCGCTACCACGGGATCGCTCCGCTTTTGGCTTTCCTGCATCAGGAAAAACTGATCGAAGCACGCGCCTATAATCAGATTCCGACATTTCAGGCAGGAGTGGACTTTGCCAAATGCGAGGGAATAATTCCCGCGCCCGAAAGCGCCCATGCAATAAAAGCGGTGATTGACGAAGCTTTAGTGTGTAAAGCTGAAGGACGAAGAAAGGTCATTGTTTTCAATCTCTCGGGCCACGGACTGTTAGACTTGAAGGGGTACGAAGACTTTTTGGAGGGAAGGATGGGGTAAGAAAAACACACCCGTCATCCTGAGGACCCGCCGAGTCCCTGCCTCGCCGGCAGGCGGGGGCGGGGACGTGAGCCTGTCCGCCATCTGGCGGAGATCCCGTCCGAATTGCCACTTTCCTTCGGGATCCCACATCTCTGCGGGATTTCTCAGTGCCGAGTCCCTGCCCGTCCGGCAGGCAGGCTTGTATATATTGTCATCCTGGCAAAGCCCAGGATCGTTCTCCGCTGGATTCTTACAGTCATCTCCGCCGGCTGGCGGATCCTCCCCGGAATGACATTAAACCAAAGATTTTGTACAAATGTAGGATTATAATCTTTATGGAGTACGAACCTGTTGACTGCGGAGATATTGGAGAAATATGCCCGGAGACATTACCAAAATTTCAAAATCGGCTTTTAGGTTGTCGCGCCGATAATGTTTGAGATTATAGGTAACCAAAAACTGTGACTGGGCGGCAATTGCCCCTGCTACGATATGTGCGTCTTCAGCGTGCACAACATACATTTCATATTTTTTCTTTAAGGCAGACACGGAGTCGGTTAGTTTAACCTGTATCAAATTTTCTTTAATAAGCTGAGAAAGTTTTGCCTTGCTAATTGCCAGCCGTTGGGAAACTGCGATTATTTCCGTCAAGGAAACGGAAGAAATGAGACAACTCAAAGTTTTTTCCCGCAGCAAAAGAGAGGCGGCGCCGGTTCCGAAAAGAAGGGCTGAGATAACGACATCGGAATCCACAAAAATCCGTCTTTTCAGATGGACATTCATTTAAGTTGCGCCCTCACCCGGCTGAGTGCTTCTTTAACTTTGGGAATCTGCTTCAGATCCTCTTTCTCAGCCTCATATAAATCGGCGTCCAGTCCGGTGAAAATACAAGACAGGGAACGGGCAGAAATCCGATAGACTTTGCCGATTTTTTTGGCTACAATTTCGCCTCTGCCGATAAGCTCATAAACGGTATTTTTGCTCAGTTGGAGCATCGCGGCCACTTGCTCCGGCGTATAAACTTTAAGAGGGTCTGCTTGATTTAACATGGCTTAATTGTACGTTTTGGAACTAAAGATGTCAATTTATATATCCTAGTAACAATCAAACGGAATCAACGACTAGTAGTCAGAATCTATAAAAATTATTGCCGGGGTCGCAAACATAAATTAATTTGGTGTCAGTTTTCCTGACACTTCTGCCATGTTGTTTGATGTTTAATTGTGGTAATGTGAGGTTAGAAAGATTGTTGAGATGGCACTTTTATTGTTCGACTACCATGGAGAACTACAACTTGTTTTCTGCGGTACTTCTCCACGCGCTCACTACTTTCGCTTGGTCGAAGAATAATGTTCTTACCGTTCGATCCGCCGACTGGCGG
>Ga0210028_1002543_pt1 | contig 14363 bp, 10 predicted proteins | sample CryGeymeta201513_FD_185468 | JGI IMG/M metagenome (GOLD analysis project Ga0210028, IMG submission 185468) | Groundwater microbial communities from Crystal Geyser aquifers in Utah, USA - Crystal Geyser metaG 2015-13 (SPAdes) (version 2) | ecosystem: Environmental > Aquatic > Deep subsurface >...
GGTGACTCTCAACGACACCGCCGATGCTTCCGGCGTGAAGGTGGAAGCAGGGGGCAAGTCGGCCACAACGCTTGCGGACGGGAAGTACACGATCACCGGTCTGATTCCCGGCACGTACACGGTGAAGGCGACCAAGGCGGAATACACGTTTGCCCCTGCGACGATGAACGTAACGGTGGGACCCGTAGGTCAGACAGGCGCCAATTTCACAGGCACCCGCAATACCTACTCCATCTCCGGCGCGGTGACTCTTAACGACACCGCCGACGCTTCCGGCGTGAAGGTTGAAGCGGGTGGCAAGTCCGTCACCACCATTGCGGACGGGAAATACACGATCGGTGGTCTCGTCTCCGGCACGTACCAGGTGAAGGCCAGCAAGGCAGAATACACGTTCACCGACCAGAACGTGACCCTCGAACCGGACATTACCGGAGTCAACTTCGCGGGAATGCGGGTTACTCCCGACCTCCTTATCAAGAAGACTGCGGAGACGGACACGGCGTATCAGATCAACAACGTCTATCAGACTTCGCCTTCGGGAGATCAGACCGAGAAAGACGAAGCCCCACCCAAGGCGAGCGCGTCTTTCTCGGTCAAGGTGGAAAACGATGCGACGGTCGCACGCGCGTTCGTTCTAAAGACGGAAGCGTCATCCGAGGCGGGATGGACCGTTGTCTACAAGAGCGGCACGACGGACATAATGACCCAGATGGTGAGCGCGTCGGGCTACACGACCGGCAGCCTCGCCCCGGGAGGCAGCCAGGTTGTGACCGTGGATATGACACCGGATTCGAGCGTGATCGGAAGTACCTCCAAGAGCGTCACCATCAAGGCGTTCCTCGACAGCTCGGACACAAGGGTGCGTGACGCGGTGATGATGACAACCACGGCAAAGGTGGTGGCTCAGCCCGACGCTCTCATCAAGGAATCCGGGGCGCCGGATGCGGAGTATCAGATTAACGATACCTACCAGCCTACACCCACAGGCGGGCAGATTCTGCAGCGGAAGGTACAGCGGAACAAGACGGTGGCTTTCAGCGTGAAGGTCGAAAACGACGGGAACACCGATCGTGGTTTTGTCCTGAAGTTGCAGGTGACAACCGAAACCGGCTGGACCGTAGTGTACAAGTCTGGAACTACGGACGTTACTTCCTCAATCACGCAGTCAGGCGGTTATCCGACGAAGACGTTGTCTCCCAGGGAGGCGGAGACTATCACTGTGGAGATGACTCCCAGTGCGCGGCTCAGTAACGGCAGCACGAAGAGCGTGACCGTGAACGCCTTTCTGGATAGCTCGGACAGCGCCGTCCGCGATTCAGTGAAAGCGATCGGGGAGGTTACCGGAGCATCCCCTCCGACAATCGCGAGCATTACACCGAATGAAGGTGCAAACAACCAGGCGGTGGATATCACAAACCTGTCGGGAGGCGGATTCCAGCCCGGCGCGGCGGTGAAGCTGAAGAAGGAGGGACAGAGCGATATCAACGCCACCGAGGTGAAGGTGATCTTGTCGACGAAGATTACGTGCAAGTTCGACCTCCAGGGAAAGGCAACGGGATTGTGGAACGTGGCAGTGGTTAATCCTGATGAGCAGGACGGGTATCTGCTCAATGGATTCACCGTGAACCCCCCGCCGCCGCCGACCGTGCAGTTCACCCTTGCCAGCCAGAGCAGCCCGGTGGAAAGCGGGGACCTGACCATCACGGCGCAGTTGTCCGCGGTTTCCGCACAAAACGTGACGGTTCCATACTCGATCAGTGGCACAGCGACGGAGAACGTTGACTACACCATCACGGCAAGTCCGATCACGATTCCCGCGGGTAGGACGACGGGGACAATCACGATCACGATCAAGGAAGACACGGTGGATGAGACAGACGAGACCGTCATCGTCACCATGGGAGACCCGACGAACGCGACCAAGGGCGCAACCACCGTGCATACTGCAACGATCGCAGATGACGATGGCTCACCATCGCCGACTCACGACGTCGCCCTTACCGCCTTCTCCGCGTCACCCACCACGGTGAGCCGCGGGCAGAGGGTGACCTTCTCCTACACGGTGAAGAACAATGAAACCGTGACGGAGACGAACCTGACCTTCCGACTGACGTACAACGGTCAACCCGTCGGTCAGCCGAAGCCCATTGCATCGCTGGGGACTGGGCAGCAGACCTCGGGAACGATCAGAATCAAGGTCCCGCGACGGCAGAAGACAGGTGACTACCTCATCACCGGCGCCGTTTCCACCGTCCCTGGTGAAACCAACACCGCGAATAATAGCCAGACGGTGAAGGTAACAGTGAAGTGACAGCCTGCCCCGACGCATCGGGGAGTGGCAAGTGACAGATGGCGGTTAGCAGGTGGCGGAGAGGTTCCCTCTGTCGATCAGAGGCGATCCATAGGTCATATCGTCTTCCCGCCCAACCCAACCCGGCGAGACTCCTGAGGAGTGGCGCACAACGGCACCCCGCAGGCGAGTGTCACCCTTCGCGTTCCAGAAGACTACCAAGCGCACCATTGACCCCGTCTCAATTCCCCGCTACAATTCGCTCATTCTCGGTTGTGAGGAGTGAACCGTGCCGCTGGAGTCTGTCCAGTCTTTGATGCAGAGAGCGCGAAGTGGCGGCTATGCTGTCGGGTACTTCGAGAGCTGGAATCTTGAATCGCTCCAAGGTGTGCTGGACGCAGCGGAGGAGACGCGGTCGCCCGTCTTCATCGGCTTCAATGGCGATTTCCTCAGTGGTCCGGACAGGCTCTGTCGTGAGCGTCTCGAGCTCTACGCGGCTGCGGGAGTTGCCGCGGCTGTATCCGCGTCGGTGCCGTGCGGGTTGGTGTTCAACGAGTGTGCCCGCGACGATTGGGTAGAGGCTGCCATCGGTCTCGGCTTCAATCTGGTGGTTCCCTCCGACCCATCCGCTTCTCTCGATGATTGCGTGCGGCGAGTGCGAACGCTGACAGAAGTCGCTCACGCGCGCGGTGTTAGCGTCGAAGCAGAAGTGGGTGAATTGCCCTGCGGCGTGGCCTGCGGCGGGGCGGGCGGTTCGCTCACCGATCCCGATCAGGCCGCGGCCTTCGTCGCCGCAACCGGAGTGGACTTGCTCGCGGTGAGCGCGGGAAACGTTCACATCCAGGTTCAGGGGGAACAGCCACTCGACCTCGATCACCTTGCGGCGATTCGGGAGAGGGTCTCCGTTCCGTTCACTTTGCACGGCGGTACGGGCATTGCGGCAGACTCGTTGCGGGAGTCCCTTGCGCTGGGCGTGGCGAAGGTGAACTATGGCACGTATCTGAAGCAGCGTTACCTGCGAGCAGTTCGCGAGGCTGTGTCTTCTGACGAGATCAATCCGCACGCCCTCCTCGGGATGGGGGGAGCGGCAGACGTGATGGTGGCGGTACGTCTCGCCGTGCGGGACGCCGTGTTGGAGCGGATCGGGACGCTGGGGTGTTGCGGGAAAGCGGGACACCCGGTTCCGGAGTAGGATAAAGCTCCAGCTTTGTCGTGTCGTTGGATCACAGAGCTGGAACTCTATCCCACCGAAGATTTGCGATTTGAGATGTCGGGTTCGCCGCCGCGGAGGTTAGTCGTATTGGAATTGCAGATGAAAATGCCGGACCTCGCTACCAATGAGGGTGAGGAGATCCTCATCACTCAGTGGATGGTGGAGGTTGGGCAACCGGTGGAAAGGGGACAGGTTCTGCTGGAAGTCGAAACCGACAAAGCCGTGATGGAAGTGGAGTGCATTGCGGACGGCACGCTGAAGTCCATACACGTTGAGTCAGGAGAGAGTGTCCCCGTGGGACACGTCATCGCAACGATCGAGGTGAGTTGATTTGGCGGAGTGTGATCGTGAGTTCAGGTTAAGTCTCTACAAGCGGATGATGCTGATTCTCGAATTCGAGGAAACGGTGAAATTCCTGTTTCTCGAAGGCACGATGCCAGGCACCATTCACCAGTCCCAGGGGCAGGAAGCTACCGCTGTGGGAGTGTGCGCGGCTCTGCAGCCGGATGACTGGATCACATCGACCTTTCGGGGCCACGGACACGCTCTGGCGAAAGGACTGACACCGCGGGAACTGCTGGACGAACTTTTTGGGGCGCAAACGGGATGCTGCAAAGGCAAGGGCGGATCCATGCACGTTGGCAACATGAGCAAAGGGATGGTGCCGGGGATTGCCATCGTCGGCGGTGGAATCCCGCTGGCGGCCGGGATGGCGCTGGCCTTCCAGAGACAGAAGACGCCGCAAGTGGTCGCCTGCTTTTTCGGCGATGGTGCGGTGGCAGAGGGAGCGTTCCACGAAGGCCTCAACATGGCGGCTATCTGGAACCTGCCGGTGATCTTTGTCTGCGAGAACAACCTCTATGGCGCTTCGACACGTGTGGACCTCGTGATGAGGAATACGAAAATCTCCGACCGCGCCGCGTCCTATGGTTTCCGCGGAGAAACGGTCGACGGCAACGACGTGTTGGCAGTTCACGAAGCGGCGCGCCGCGCGGTCGAGGAATGCCGCTCAGGCAACGGTCCGGTGCTGTTGGAGTTGTTGACCTATCGCCGCACGGGACACTCGCGCCGCGATCCATGCCATTACCAGCCGAAATCAGAACGGGAAGAATGGTTCGCCCGCGACCCGATCCAGCGACTCGCCGATACATTGGAGTTGGACGACGCGACGCGCAAGGAGATTCGACAGCAGTGCCAGCAGACAATCAACGAAGCGGTTGAGCAGGCGAAGCACGCGCCGCAACCGACCGCAGCAGATGTTTCTACTGATGTGTTTGCGGCCTGTAGTGAGGACTTCAGTCCGTCCATAGCAACCAATGTCGCTACCACAAGCGTGAAGCGGATGGGGATTGCCGAGGCCTTACGCGAGGCACTCGCCGAGGAAATAGAGCGCGATGAGCGCGTCTTTCTAATTGGCGAAGATATCGGGATTCCGGGAGGCTGGGGTGGCGCGTTCACCGTGACACTGGGTCTGGAGAAGAAGTTCCCCGATCGCCTTATCAACACCCCGATCGCGGAGCTGGGTTTTGCTGGCATCGCTATCGGCGCGGCGCTGATGGGGCTGCGTCCCATTGCGGATGTGCAGTACGGGGATTTCCTGTACCTCGCCAGCGACCAGATCATCAACAACGCCGCCAAAATGTGCTACATGTCTGGCGGCAAGGCGACGGTGCCGCTGGTCATGCGTGCGCCGGTGGGAGCGACCGGTCGCGGCGCGCAGCACGCCCAGAGTATGGAGCGCTTTTTCGCCGGTGTGCCTGGTCTGAAAGTCGTCGCCCCTTCGAACTCCTATGACGCGAAGGGTCTTCTGCGGGCGGCCGTGCGGGATAGCAACCCGGTGATGATCTTTGAGCACAAGCTGCTGTACGGATCGAAGGGCGCCCGCGCCGAATCGGGCGCGGTGGACGCTACCAGCGAAGTCCCTGAAGGAGACTACATCGTGCCACTCGACAAGGCCGCCGTTCGACGTGAGGGTGAGCACGTGACGATCCTCGGATGGCTCTTGATGCTGCACTTCGCGCTGCAGGCCGCCGAGACGCTGGCTGCCGAAGGCATTGATGCAGAGGTGATCGACGTCCGAAGCCTGTCGCCCATCGACTACGAGACGATTGGCGCATCGGTGGAGAAAACGGGGCGCGTGGTGATCGTGGAGGAAGGGCCAAAGACCGGCGGTGTGGGTGCGGAGATCGCCGCGGGACTTGCCGAGCGGTTCCCCGGCGTCAAGATTGCTCGCGTCGCATCGCCGGATGTTCCGGTTCCGTTCACGCCGGTGCTGGAAAATGCTTACCGGCCCGATCCCGACCGCATCGCCGCGGCGACGCGCGACATCATTGGCAAGGGTTGAGCCATACAGCACGACAGGAGTGAATCATCGGACAAATTGGACACATCTGACAGATCGAGGAGGATGCAATGAAAAGAAGTGAAATCAATGCCCTGATTGAGGACGCGAAGGAGCTGCTCCACAAACACTACATGAAGCTGCCCCCGTTTGCCTACTGGAGTCCGGAGGACTGGAAACAGAAAGGCAGCGAGTGCGATGAAATCCGCGAATGCGGTCTGGGATGGGACATCACCGATTTTGGCGCCGGCGACTTTGATCGAACGGGACTGGTGGTGTTCACGGTGCGGAACGGGCATCGCACTCTCGAACCATATACTGACAAGACGTACTGTGAGAAGATCCTCATCGTCCGGAAAGACCAGCACACTCCCATGCACTATCACGTCTTCAAGCAGGAGGACATCATCTGCCGGTGCGGCGGAAACCTGGTGTGTGAGGTATACAACCGGACCCCCGACGACCAACTTGCAGGCACTGAGGTGGAGGTTTCCCTTGATGGCGTGCGCCATCGCGTCCCCGCGGGGACCCAGCTGGTGCTGACGCCGGGCGAGTCGATCACGCTCACCCCTTACCTGTGGCACGAGTTCTGGGCCGAGAAGGGAACCGGCACATCGATCGTGGGCGAGGTCTCGAAGGTCAACGACGACGCCACGGACAACGTCTTTCTCAAGGCACTCGGACGATTTCCGGACATCGAGGAAGACGCGCCGCCGATGCACTTGCTGTGCACGGAATACGAGGCTCCCGGTGCGTAGGCGTTATCGCCTCGGCCCAGGCAGCATGTGCGAGAGCCGTCTCGACAACTGAAGAGTGCTTTCTGCTCTGTGCTATAATCGGCTCAACACAAAGGGAGGTGGACAGGATGGGCATGTTCAAGGTTGACGTTACCCTGACGAATCCTAATGACAGGAGCCGCGCGTTCAGCGAAAAGTTCTGGGTGGACACGGGAGCCCTTTATTCCTTCGTGCCCGAGGACAGGCTGGAGAGCATCGGGATTGAGCCTTTGCGGCCGCGTGAACTCATCCTTGCGGACGGCCGTCGTGAACGACGATTGCTGGGAGAAGCCCTCTTCGAAGTGGTAGGCCAGGAAGAGCAACTGACATGCCAGGTCATCTTCGCCCCGAAGGATTCGCTCTTCCTGTTGGGGGCCACTGCTCTCGAGGCCTTTGGTCTGGACGTGGATCCCACCACAAAGTCCCTCAAGCCAATGCTCGCAGTGATCGGCGGCTTCCTCGCCTCCGCAGCCTGATTGGTGAATAACCGGCAACCCAACGAATGTCTGTGTATCAACGCATCCTGCCGGTCAGGAAATGCGCTTGAGCAGTTCAGGGGGAATGAGAGCTAATGAAACCCGGAACCCACATCTTTGCCCAACTCTCATTGCTGGCGTGGGTCGCCAGTTCCGCCTTTGGCCAAGTCATCGTCGGCAAAATCGAGCGACAGGAATCCAAACCGGATGCGCAGCAGGTCCGGTTTGTCGGCGAGAACGTCGAGCTGTCCAATGGACGGTACAGCAACACGATCTGGTCGAACTATGCGCTGGATGCCCAGGGCAGATATCGCAGACCGGATCCTCAATCATCGGGAATGGGTCTCGGAATCGGTCCCAGTTCCGCCGGGTTTTACCGAAAGGGAGGTGGATTTCTAACTGTTCTGGTAAACGGTCGTCCGTTCCTGCCGGACACCCAAGCCGCCATCGAAACCTTCACCAGCGGCAACCGAGGAGGCGTCGTGCTGACCTGGAAGAATGCGGAAGGCATGCGGTTGATTGCCACCTTCGTTCTGCAGGAGAGTGTGGATGCCCTCTTGGTGCAGTTTGAAGTCCAGGGCAATCCGACACCTGTTGAGGTCGTGCAGTTCAACTTCAACACTTACCCCTACTACTTCCCCCAGAAGGATCAGCCGAGTCGGCGGATGCTGACGACCTCGGAGCGGACGGTCGAGGGACCCAATACAACCGACGGGGCTGCTGTCAATGTGAGTCTGCGGTTGCCCCAGGAGCAGTGGCTCTGCCTCTGGGACGCGCATCTGCAAATGGGTGGCCCCATCGCGCTGGCGTTTCCCGGTGAACAGGTGGAGGAGGCAGCGGTCGAACTTAGCGGCTACTCCGTACCCGTTCGCATCAAACTACCCAAGGGGAAGACGGCTTTGCGCGCGGTGATGTGGGAGCCGCAGGCGATGGAACCCAAAGGAGGTCTTGCGCTGTGGAAGGCCCTCGCACCGGAGGCTGTGCGTGCGTTGTCGGGCGAGGACTTCCAACCCGTGCATCGGGTGGCGATCGCGCAAGGCGCAACGATTCGCCTGGAGCAGTCAGGCGCGACCTATGGCATTGATGATATCGTGCTCGAAAACGGGTTGCTGAAGGCCCGCGTAAGCCCGGCGAACGGAGCTCGTGTGAAGGAGCTTGTGCTCAAGTCGGCTGGCGTCAACCTCGCGTGTTACTCCGACAAGGTGGGCGGCCTGTTTGCGGACATGTCCCCCGCCAAAGATTTTACCGCCGCCATGCTGACGTCCGCTTACGAGTACGAGATTCTTCAGCGCGGCCCGGAGCAGGTGTCGGTGAAGACGTAGTGGACCGGGAAGTCGGGCCCGCTGCGCGGACTTCGATTCGCGAAAGAGTACATCCTCGAATCCGGTTCGGCAAGTCTCAAGGCTCGACAGACGATCTCCAATGTGGGTTTGGCGCGCGCTTCGGTTGGCTTGCGGCAGCAGCACGTGGTCAGCTTTGACGGGGCCTTTGATCCGGCCGTTCACCTTCCACTCGCACCCGGTCCAGCAGGTGTGATCGTGCGGGACAACATGAAATTCTACCGCGACTTCGTGGACGGCTGGATGGCGGTCGTGGATGCCAAGAAGGGGAACGGTCTGGTCACGGAACTGAACTATGACCAGTTGGACCAGGAACTCTTCTGGCTGCAGCCGGAGTCGCACAACACGACAGTTGAATGGTTGTATACCCCGGTCACGTTGAACCCCTCGGAGCGATGGGAGACAGAAACCCGCGCGGCTGTCTTCACCGGACTCAATCGTGTTTCCTTCGCTCGACCCGAGCTGGTCGGGAATCTCACACACGAAGGAGACGCGCTTCAGCTCTCCGTGTTCGGTCTCGAAAGCGGGGAGTGGCGAGTCGCGGGCGCGGCGCAGCCGGGGGACAGGAAGTTGGAGGATAGAACCCTCTCTGTTGCCGCAGGGAAGATCAGCAGTCTGAACTGGCCAATTGGAGAGTCGCGAGTCAAGTGGGCGAATCTGACGCTGCAACGAGCGGCAGCCAAATACGAGATTCCTATCCGACTTGTGCCAGTCTCCGAAGCAGCCGATTTCAGGATCGCCGCGGCGAAGAAGAATCCCCCACCCCTCGTAAAAGGTCCGTTGCCGGAGAAGATCGCCATCCGCGCGGATGAACAGAAGAAGGGATCGAGAATCCGCGTCCTTTCCGTCGCGGCGTCAGGGGAGGCCACCGACCTCACCTATCGCGCGCTGCGCGGGCGCGACCGCGTTCGCCATTTCCTGTCCGACAGGTCGGAGTTTGAGGTGGACTGCGCCCAGGACGCGACGCTTCTTTCCTTTCTGCCCAGGCTTTACTCCTACCATGTGCTGGTCATCGACGGTGCGCCGGGCAACCTGTTAGAGCCATACATTGCAGACCTGCAGAAGTGGGTGGAAAGCGGAAGAGGTCTTGTCCTGTTGGGCGGGCCGCTGAGTTTCGGGGGCAGCGATCCTCAACTGCCCAACTGGAAATCCCTCGCTCCGCTCCTGCCTGTCTCGATCCTTCAGTCCCCGGACTACGTCGTACAGAAGCCAGTTCTCGAAGGCGAGCGAAGAAAGTATCGCGAGTCGGGCGGGGAGAGAGAATACGTGATAGTGACCCACCCCGACGGCAAGGAGCCGTTTGCTGTGCCCGCTGAGGAGGCACCCGCCTTCCCGACCCATGGGTGGTTGGCACAGGGGCGGAGGATACAGACCGTACTTCCCGAACATCCCGTCGCGAAGGACATCGACCTGGCTTCCCTGGCACCCTCGTATCACCGTGTGGCGGTGCTTCCCGGCAGTGAAGTCATTGCTGAAATGACCGCAAGCTCCGCGTCTGCTGCGACCCGAGAGCCGATTCTCGTCACAAGGAAGCTTGGCAGCGGCCGTGTCGTGGTCTTCCTGGCAGGCGACCTGTGCAGGCTGCACGCGTGGCCGCAGACACCGGAGCTTGTGGCTCGAATGGTCACGTGGGCATCCGGACGTGCAGTGGTCTCCCGAATGCCTCCTGCACTCGTTCCGGACCCGGTTGGCATCCGACTCAACTTCCATCGCAAACGCGCCTGGCTTCGGGGGGAGAAAGCGCCCTTCACCGTGGAACGATTGACCGACCAGCGCGAGGCTCTCCAGGTAACCGTCCGTCTCATCGATGAATATGGGCAGCAGGTCGCGCAGCAGCAACTCGCCCTTGCCGCCGACAAACCGTCTTGCGACGGCGTCCTCGACCTGGCCGACCTGGCCTTCGGGGCTTACCGTGTCGAAGCGGAGGTTGCCGGCGGCTTTCGGAGCGTGGACCGAATTGCGGTCGTGCCGCCGGTGAGTGCGGACTTCCCTGTGCTTTACTATGGCTGCGGCATGAGCAAGTACCAGGGAACCACACTTGAAAGTCTTGCGAAGGCGGACCTGCTCGCCGAACAGACGAACGTCCTCTTCACCGGTCGTCTGAGTCCGCCGACCACCGACGTTCGCGAGTTGCTCGATCACTGCGCCGAGAAAGGGATGGGAGTGCTGTTCTGGGATCGGCAGATTACGTCCATGGGTCCGCCGGACTGGAGGGCAAACGTTCAGCGTCACCCCGACAAGATCAGCGCCGCCGTGCAGCAGGTTGTCGAGATCATGAAGGACTACGACCGCCATCCGGCTGCTTTTGGTATCTTTCTGGCTGATGAAGGGTCCAGCTTCAGCTACACCGATTACGACAGGAAAATCTTCCGAGAGAAGTACGGCATGGAGATGCCCGTCCCTCCGGCAACGGAACAGGAGCGGGCGCGGTCTCCCGTACTGAATCCGCCGAAGCCAACCGGCGAGGAAGAATTCAGGCTGCGGCTCAATTTGGCAGACTACCAATCCGAGAGTCTCGACCTCCTCTTCTCTGCGGCGGCGAAAGAACTGAGGCAGCGTTTCCCCAAACTGGTCGTTACTTCGTTGTTCACCATCTCAAGTCCGGGACAGTACGGTGTCTTCATGGACCGGGTATTTCGTCCCCTCGACAACCTGCTCGTCGATATCTACCCCGCGAGCGTCCACGGTGTCGCGCAATGCCAGGCGATGTATGCCATGCTCCGGTCAGCGGCGGCCCGCGCCAAGAAGCCCTGGTGGCTGGTCGCGGCAAGTTGGCGCAACAACCCCGCCGGAGCAAGGATGCAATACTGGATGGCGTTGGGGTCTGCAATGCGTGGCCTGGGTTGGTACTCCACGGTGGACTCTCTGCAAAGCGACGTGTGGGAGGCGTTGATTCCCTACAACCAGAAGCTGCTTGAATATGGTCCGCTGCTCGCGCGGTGGGAGAAGCCGGCCAGTAAGATCGCCGTGCTGTATGCCGATGCGGAAGTCGCCCGCACGGATTACTCCGACCACCACCGAGGTTTGTATCAGGTCTTCTCTGAACTCTACGCCCACGACCTGTATGCTGACACCGTGACCGAGGCTCAGCTTCGCGACGGTTCGGTCAACGAGTATGAGACGCTCGTCCTTCCCCGCAACCTGCAGCTTGAGCGAGATGTGGTGGAGAAGATTACCGACTTCGCCCGCCGCAAACCGGTCTACCTGGGACCGGAAACGCTGGTCGCCATCCCGGGCGCAAAGCCCTTCGACGCGGCCGAGATCCGCAAACGTATCCGGCCGGACTTCACCAGCCCCGATGCCAACGTGTACGTAGAACCGCTGATCTCCGGCGACCTGCATTACGCCATCGCCTACAACCGCAACCCCGTCCCCATTGAGGAGACCATCACCGCGAGGGATTTCGTCCCGGTGGCAGTCTACGACCTGTGGACGGGCGAACGGTTCCCGGTGAAAGGTTGCAGTGCCACGGTTAAGCTCGCTCCCTACGAAGGCCGCATGCTGGCATGGCTGCCGTTTGATCCGGCGAAGCTTGTCGTGGAAGTGAAGGGGAAGCCATCGCCGGGAAACGCAGTGACCGTCGCTGTAAGTCAGTCGGCGCAAGGCAACAGGCGCGGCTTATTGCCGCTCAGCGTTGACGTGTTCGCACCTGACGGATCGCGAGTCGCTGGTTATTCCTTCAAGGCTGTCATGGTTGACGGTCGGCTGTCCTTCCCCATTCAGTTCGTGAAGAACGATCCGGCTGGCAAGTGGCGCATCGTGGTCACCGACCTTGTGACGCGAAGGACGGTTGAGGCTTTGGTGCCCCGTTGAGATTCATCCTGGCGCGATTCCATATCTGCTTGGACATGCGTGCGGGTGGCGACATGGTAGCTTATCGGGCATACCGTGTGGTACTATTGGCCACGGGAATTTCGGAAGCAGAGCAATGTTGGGCGCCGCACCTGCTGAAGGGAGAAAGCAACCGTGCCGTATCGCACATCACCAATACACGTTCCAGAGCGGGAGTCGGGCAGCGCCTCTGACAGGGGAGTCGCACCAATTGATGCGACGCGCCTCAGCCGGCTTGACTTTGCCCACTTTGGTCTCTTCTGGGACCGGCCGGGCATGAACAACGATCGTTTCCTGGCTATCCTTTCCGATCCATCGAACCCCGAGCACCGTTGGGCGTGGGTGAGAACGCTTGAGCGGATCCCCTCATCCGTGTTGACACGGAACGTAACGCTTTCGGAATTGCAACGCATTATCAGGCTTGTGCGGCTTCGCCCGCCTCTGCAAGGAGCATGGGAAAGTGCCATCGACTATTGGTCCCAGGAAACACGGCGTCGTCCCGAGTAGTGTGATCGCCTCCATCGATCGTTTCTTCGCCCTGCGCGATTGGGCGGGACTTTGGCTGACGGGTGGTACCTGCCTGGCCGAATTCTATTTCGGGCATCGCGTCTCACTGGATATTGACCTGTTCACGGCGGACGAGGAATTGCTCCAAGCCGCCAGATTCTCCTTGCAGCAGCCACGGGTCTTTGGGGAACTTGGGGAGGTCGAGACAATGCGCGTGACCCCTTTCTTCTGCCAGTTCCTCCTTCGGTCGCCCGCAGGCGATACGGTGAAGATTGATCTCTCCAGAGACCTCCCGATTAAGATTTCAAACAAAGCACGATGTGGACAGATCTGGCTCGATTCGCTCCCGGATCTCGCCTCAAACAAAATGGGTTGTCTCGTCCACCGGGAAGAGGTCAAGGACTACGTGGACCTTTATTACCTGTTGCCGCATCTCGGGTTGGACGCCGAAGCCGCCATTCGACTGGGGCTGGAAAAGGAAGCAGGACTCGACCCATTGATCGTTGCCGCGCAACTGCAGTTTATTCAGGGCCATCCGAGACCTGACTTCCTCATCGCCGACATCGCGTGGGACGACGTCCAAGAGTACTTTCGCAGATTCCGTGAGGAAGTATTGCGGATCATGCAACCGCCTGAGAAACTATGAAGAGGACTGGCGTCGCATTGCCATTTAGCTCCACATCCCAGATTCTCTGAAGAATTGGAGACAAGACATGCCAATGAAGACCAACCTTTTCCAGTTCCGTTTGCAATCCAGTTTCGTCTGGTGTATCGCCGTCACGGCTCTTGCGTGCGGCAAGGGCCGTCTCATTGCATCCGCAACGGGCGCCGATGAGCGTGAGGCGAAGAACAGTCTCGGTATGCAGTTTGTCCTTATCCCCGCGGGGGAGTTTACGATGGGCTCCGGCAAGGACTTCAATGATGTCCCGCAACGGAAGGTCAAAATCACCAAGTCCTTCTATCTGTCTGTTTGCGAAGTAACCCAGGCGGAATTCAAACAGGTGATGGGTCTCAACCCCAGTTGGTACGCTTACAAGGGAGACCGCCGTCCGGTGGAATGCGTGAGTTGGTTCGACGCGGCGGAGTTCTGCGAGCGCCTCGGTAAGAAGAAAGGAAAGACCTATCGCCTGCCGACAGAGGCGGAGTGGGAGTATGCCTGCAAGGCAGGAGTCGAGTGGATGGCGGCAACGGGTCCGAATGAACTGACGGGCATCAGCGAGTTTGCCTGGACGCCCTCGAACACGCTGACCGAAACTTACCCAGTCGGTACGAAGAAGCCCAATCCCTGGGGGCTCTACGACATGCTCGGCAATGTCTATGAATGGTGTTCGGATTGGTACAACGACATCGCCTACCGCAACGCGGCCGCAGTTGATCCAACGGGGCCGGAGCAGAGCAGCAACACGCTGAACCAGGGCGGCAAGGTTTCCCGCGGCGGCTCATCTCTGGGCGGGGGCATGAACTGCCTGCGCACCAATCGCTGCACATCGACGGCAAGAAATGCCTGGACGCCGTATGCGCGACATCGAAGTGTCGGATTTCGGGTAGTTCTTGAGAAAGAGTAACCAAAGGGGATAGGGAGATGGGGG
>Ga0210028_1002546_pt1 | contig 14355 bp, 10 predicted proteins | sample CryGeymeta201513_FD_185468 | JGI IMG/M metagenome (GOLD analysis project Ga0210028, IMG submission 185468) | Groundwater microbial communities from Crystal Geyser aquifers in Utah, USA - Crystal Geyser metaG 2015-13 (SPAdes) (version 2) | ecosystem: Environmental > Aquatic > Deep subsurface >...
AGACCTTGAGAATTTTCTGTACGATGGATTTCTGTGGTTGAACGTTCGCCAAGCATATTAAAAATCAATTCAAAGTCGTCCATGTGGTCACGCAAATTTTCTCGTCTTAACCCCTTATGTTTTTTGTATTGGCTGGGGGTAATGCCGAACGCAGCTTTTGATATTTCTGCTGTCAAAACTTCATATTCCTTTTTTTCTTTGGCTCCGCGCTTCTGCCATTCATCCGTCAATTCTTCTCGGATGGCAATCCCACGCATCCGTTTCTCAATCCAGTCATCACTATACCCTTTGGCTTTATATAAAGCTCTTGTCCTTTTTGTGGCAAGCTCTGGATTCTCAATCTCTTGAATCCGTTCGTAACCGACCCTGGCCAACCAGCGTTTAAACGGCTCAGCCTTAGGGGATGGAATAGACTGGATAATACGAAAAACACCTTCTGTATTGGCACAATTAAGCTTTTGATCTCCCCCCGAAGTCTTGACAGAAAGGGGGGTGACAAATTGTCCCCACCCTTTGCTAAGCTCATTATCGCGCTTGCGCATCTTTTTTATATAGTCCTGAACATTAGGCGAGTCGGTAAGAGCTAAAACAACATCGTTAACCACAAACCACCATTCATTGTTATGGATGGCCTTTCTGATCTCCCGTTTCCGGAAAATCGCTATTTTAGTCGTGGTTATTTCTTTGTTCATGTTTCCTCACTTCTGCTCATGGCGAACATGGCAATTACGCCCGCCAGGGTTCGCCTGAGCGTCAACAATGGCGGTATGTTCTTTCCTTTGTTCGAACACAATTTCCGCATTGTTAAGCTTTCAACGCTGGCTCGGCAGGCAGCTGTTTGCAGAAAACTTGTCCTTTAAAATTTTTATTGAAGTATAGCTATGATTTTACCAAAGATAAACGGCTGACGCAAGGAAAAAGAACTTTACGCGCTGATATTAATCAAGTATTCCCTTATTGCAATAGTCGGATTAATTGTTGATCTGACTTGTATTGGCGGGAAACCATATACGTTTAATACTGCCTGATTCAAATCTGCGCTGTTATTATTTATTACAAGGATAAATTTAACATCTTTATATTTATCTTCCATTAGGCGCGCTTTTAACTCATTAGAATTACTAACCGCCAAAACCTCATCAAATCCCCAGTATTTATTCAAATTCCCTTCTATTCTGTCTCTATTTTTCTTATTCTCATCTATAACTACAGCGGCAAGGTTGCCAAACTTTTCTCTTGTCCTGCTTGCAAGACTCATATCATAAGCTGCTATATGCATTTTAAGTGTAGCCCCAAGAAATGCTCTATAGATGGCAGTATCTCTATTAACTATTGCTGGATGCGTAGAACCGTTGGCTGCGGTAATCGCAGATGCCTTAGCGCTTCTCATGCCTATAGCGCTGGCGATAGTACCATCTACCTTCTTGTCATTCTGATTTGTTTTTTTCTGCCTGCGGCTTACCACGCCTAATTCCTTTAAATCAATACTGTTTCGTTCTGCCCAACCAGATAAAGTACTTATAGAACTATAACCCAACCTCTCTGTTACAGCAGTAATATCCGGGATTCTTCCTTCGGTCATCAGATCTGCAACTGCTACCTTAATATTGTCAATACGTGTCTGTATATCTACCTGACCAAAAATTACACCCAAGGTTTTTAAATCTACATTATTCAGCTTGGCCCATTCAGAGAGACTGCCTTTAGATTTAAACCCTAACTTATGCGTTATAACTGTAATATTAGGAACCTTATCTTCAGCCTGTAATTCTGCAACCGCGGCTTTGATATCTTCTATAATTTTTTGAGCATCTGCTTGTACAACTATGCCTAATTTTTCCAAATCAACACTATTACGATTAGCCCATTGGGTTAAAGCAAAACCACTTTTTAGATCTATTCTTTCTGCCACGATATTAAGGTAAGGAATTTTATTTTGTTCTTTAAGACCTACTACGACAGTTTCTATCTGCTTCGCGCGCTGTTGAGCGTCAACTTTTCGCCCATCAACAATCCCTAATGTTTCCAAGTCAATTTCTTTCGCTTTACACCATAGCCTTAAATTACTTCTTGTGAACCCAAGCTCTTTTGCTACAGTAGTAGCATTTGGAACTTTGCCTTGATCTTTTAATTTTTCAGTAATTCTTTTTATTTGATCAATGCGTTGTTGACAATCTATTGGCTTAGCTAATAATACACCTGCATTTTCCAAATCAACACTATTACGATTAGCCCATTGGACTAAGGCAGCATGGTTCGCAAGACCCAATTCTTTTGCTACAGTAGTAGCATTTGGAACTTTGCCTTTACTTGTTAGATCTGCTACTATAATTTTTATCTTATTGATACGATACTGAATATCCACTGGACCTAAAGTTATTACGCCTAAACGCTCTAAATCAATATTATGATGTCCTGCCCATCCTGATAAACCAACATGGCTTATGCCAATTCTTTTTGCCACGGAACTAACGCTGGGGATCGTGCCCTCTGTTTTTATTTCTTCTACGGCTTCCTTAATCTGCCGAATTCTTTTCACTTCAAATGTGCGCGTTTGTTCAAATATACTTTCTTGGCCTGTTGCGCTTCGGTAACTTTCCTCCATTGTATAAATATCCCAAAGCGTATATCGCAATGCCTCAAGTTTTCTTCTTTCTTTTCTTATCGCAGATTCTATCTCATTCCAGCTATAAAATGAATGCGCTCCCATTCTATTCGCACTTATCATGCTGTCTCTCAATTTTTCCAAGCGCTGGTTATGTTTTTCATCTATGCCTTCTTTAAGATGAAGGAAATCTCGAATCAACCTTCTATAACCAACGGTTCTTTTTATGTTATTATCATACGGCCTTTGCATAACAAAATCAACCTGCTCTCTACTTAAAAAAACGGCATCCTCTCTGTCCCATAAATGAACTATTAAATTTAAGACAGGCCTTTCTTGGGCGGTAAGATAATTGTTAAAATACATAAGACAGGCAAGTCTATTTTCAAAAACCTGATAAACTGTTTCTGTTTGTATGGCTTCTCTTGTCACTATTTCCTGGCCCTGCGCTTGAAAATCTTGCGGCCGCAAAGAAGCAATAATATCAAGGTTATATAGCGTATCTGGGTTTAATCTATGAAGCGAAGAAATTTTTGGTTCCGTCGTGTCTTCGGTTTTTATTCTTCTTTGGCCTTGTCTTAATGTAAAATCACTCAATTTTATCTTTTCTATTTGTTGCATATCCGCTGATTTTGTCTTTGCGTAAATGACTACATGGAAAGGCTTAGCCGTAAGGCCCCTGATGGCCCTTAATCTCTCAGGGCCTTCCTCTTCTAATATCCTTGCGCTGGCTTCTTGAGTTAAAATGCTGCCCGGATTAAATTGAGCTATTACTACCTCGTAGCCAGCCAGGCGCAATATTTTATCAAATGTTAAGCCCTGAATTGGCGAATGTTCCGGAGAGGCAATAACTAAGAGCGGAAATTTGTCCAAATTGTTTATTGATAAACTTTCATTCGGAGGCCTTGCCAAAAGCCCCTCAAAAACAACTATGGCTTTTCGCAGCTGTTCTGGAGTCAATTGGTCTAAAATAAAACTTGCCACAATAATGTCAAAGTTGTTAGGCGTTTTAAGAAGTTCGTACAAGAAATCGTCGCTTGCTTCTTTAATTTGCGGCAATTCAGATATATCTGCGTATATCTTGTTAGGATTCGGAGCTTGGTTATATATATCTATATCCTGTTCTAGGTCAACAACTCCGTCTGCTATGTGAACAAAATCGGATCCTAACACCTGTCTTAAGATTCGCCAGAATACGCTAAGGTTTGCTCCAACATCCAATATTAGCGGTTTACGGCCGTTATTTTTTAATATCAAACTAAGCCGATTAGCTATCCAAAGATTAGCATGGTACGCAGGCGTCTTTGCCTCTTGTTCTACGCTAACAACACCCGCTCTTCCTTGCGCCCAATCAGCAGATTCGTTAATAAGGCGATTTTGCCAATCTAGCAACCGTTTGTGAAAAACCATTATGCGGGCTATCAAATTATCTTCGGGCAAAACTCCTCTTTCTAGCTTATCAACGGCTACTGATATATCAATGAATTCTTCAGGGCTTATTGCACTTAATTGTTTCCCTTGTTTTAAAAATCCGATTAATTTGCCTAAATCATCCAAAATATCTATAAATTTTTCAAGCGAAACATTTTCATATTTTCTTCTCCATATTTCTTGAAGCTTTACATATAATACATCAATGTAACCAAAATGAATATCTCCGAGCGCAGCTGGCCTCAATAAAAATTCAAGCTTAGATAAATCTTCGTCTTTTAATTCAAGTAATTGCCGCAATTTGAGAATTACCAGTGCTTTGTTACGATAGCCTGCTAAGATATTTTCTTTTTCTGACCTCATCTCACTAATCTGTTCCTTTCTGTCTAGATTATCTGAAAAAAGTGTTATAATATCATCCGGGCCCACATAAACAAACTTTTTATTTTGAGTATTTACAAGTTTGTATACCCAATGCGGCCGATTGCCAAACTCATCAGCAACAACTCCGCTCCCTTTAAAACTTCTAAGCCCGGCATTTTGTATGCCTCCGGGAGAAAATATCAATTGTTCAATCTGCAAAGTATTTTGTACTTCCTCCCATTCACCGTCTAGTTCTAACTCTTTCAATAGTTGATTTTGTTTTTGCCGAGTACGCAAGGCACCTGTCATGTTGGCAGTGACAATTCTCTCGCCATTGGCGCTGGCTTTTATTGCTTCTTGTCCGGATATTATACCAGCAAAAAGGCTTTCGTTTAACAGCGGCTCTCTAGATGCTATATACGCCGAAGAATTCGGGCCGGCTTTTACCGGTGCGGGCCCATGAAACGCGCCAAGCATAACGCTATCCACCATTGGATTAAAACTTAATTCTTCTACCGCCTCAACTTTTCCGTCGTTATTGATATAGAAAATTTTTAAGGCAGCGGCTTCTCTTTTATCGCTCATAAACTCATTAAATTCAGCCTGGCTTTCAAATATCATCACGGCCCTGGCTTTTGTCTCTATCCCATTATCACTATTTCCTTTAAATGGCGAACGATTAGAGTTAGTCCTCACTGTAACCCTTCCATTAATAACATCAAACATAGCCCTGCTGTCAGCAAACGGCTGGATAGACCAACTGCCTCTGCCTGTCATAATAAACGGCACTGCCTTAAGCGGCTTGCCTTTAAGCTCGGACGGAATTTCTAATTGTAAAGTAATAAATTCCCTTTCAAATTTTATTACAGCGGCTTTAAGTTCTGTGGGCGTAACGGGTTTAGGCCCTGGCATTGGTTTTGACTTGGATTTTAAAACATGGCCTTGGAATGTAAAATCCTCCGGCGGTTGGACACCAACAAACCCGATAGGCGAACCTTGCATGCGTTTAGTTACGATAAGGCCGCTTGCAGTAGAAGCCATGGCATGCAAAGTATTAAAATATCCCAAAACAAACAACGTGGCGTAAGGCAACCCGGCTCCTGGATATAGCGCTTTTAATGTTATTGTCATATTTTTATAAAGCAATTCTGCGCGGTTTAAGGCCTCTTGCCTTCGAATATCATCTTTGGTGGCGCGGGCAAATTCTAAAAGAAAATGTATATATCCGAATGTCGCTTCGGGCTGAACCATCTGGCCTAATTTGTCGCGTTCTTCTTGAGAAATAGACACATAAGGATCGCTAAAACCTTCATCAAAGAAAGAAATGCCTGCAAATTTCTCATTTGCATATTTCTGCTGTAAACTTGCCGGCGTATCTTCAAGAACCAAATCCTCCACTTTTGTGGCAATTTCTCCGTTTTTACCTCTAGTTCGAAATTCATTCCAAACATATTCTATTGCCTGCCACGCCCTTTCTTCATCATATGGCAAAAATACCTGCGCAAGCCAAGTATTGTTATCTATTGCCACTGATTCATTCAGGGTTCCGTCAGGATTCATGGCTGTTACAAAGTGATCGCCTACCCATGCCTTTTCCCAAATCGCGTTCATTAAAATTTCATGCCGGCTGGATAACTCTTTAACAAATGCCATATCTTTCTGGCCTGCTTCCTTATTCGCTATTGCCGCTAACCGGTAAACATCTGCCAAATCGGCATTGTGCTCAAAAATTATCTGCTCGGATATCTTGTTTTGATTTCCCTGATAAGCCCGGTATCCAATTTCATCCATTGTGTAGCGCTTGGCTGTTTTAGGGTTAATCTCATCTAAAAGCGCGTTATACTTCATCGCCCGAATCAACCCATACCTAGAGCCTTCCGGATTCATAACTTGCAGCTGAAATACCAGTTCTTTTACCATCTCATTGGTCCAGTCTAAATGGTTAACCGCTTCTTGACGCAGTTTTGAATCTTTTAACGCCACGCGTACATATTCATATATCGCCTTTATTGCCCATAATGTTCCGCCCATAGGCGCGCGAGGGTCCAACCATGAATCACCGCTTGTGTTGTATGAAAAATGCCATCCGCCGGTAAAACCCAATGCCTGCTCATCTTTGCCCAGTTCAATTAATGCATTGACCCCTTTTTTAGCCTGATCTATCCGCCCGGCTGCTAAATCAGCCAAAATAGCCAATGAGGCATCATAAATATGGACACGTCCATACTCAGCCAAATATCTTGCGCCGGCTGGCCAGTTAGAATTTTTTGAATCAGAAATATAACTGCGGCATAAGCCATTAAAATTAAAACCTTTAAACGGTTTGCCTCGCTTATTATGGTATTGGATTAACACTTGGGCTGGTATGTTAACCGGCAAAACAACTTCTTGGCCTTGAATGCGCTGAATATCAATAAAATCCAGACCATCTTTTAAGAAATGTTCGCTTGCTAAAGCATCAATATCGGCTAAATATTTTATTTGCCCTTGAGCCAAGGATGGAAATTGTGATAAAGCCAGCCCTGCAAGGCCTAAACCTACTGTTCTTAAAAAACCTCTGCGGCCCATACCAAGGTCTTCTTCCAAATTTCCTACGCCATTAGCGTCTTCTGCAGTTGCTTTCTGTCGTAACTTTTCCGCATATGGCGCAGTAAAACCAACCTGCGTAAAGCAGTTGGATAGCAAAAATACTGCTATAATCACTATACTTGTTATTTTAATGCATATATTGTTAATCATATCTTCTCTGCGGCCAATATGAGTTACTTATAATATAATTATATCACATAAAATACAATTTTTCAAAAGTAAATATCTACCTTTTTTGTTTTCCTAAAATTTGCCTCTGGCGTTTTCCTCTCTATGCACTACTCAAATCACAAAAACATTGACAAAATATACTCTCTGTTCTATAATTTAGTATAGTTGTTCTATATATAAACCTGGAGGCCATTATGCTGATACCGCATAAAAGAAAAAAGATTCTGGAGATTTTTTTAAAAGATCCGTTTAAAGAGATACATCTTAGAGAAATTGCCCGCTTATCAGGTGTTTCTCTGACTAACGTGGATAACTCTATGCGTTTATTTGTAAAAAATGGCATATTTGAAAAACGAAGAATATCTAATATGACGTTTTTTAAGCCAAATCTGGAAAACGAGACACTTTTAAAAATATTTGAATATTTGGAATTTGATAAGAAAAAACAATTTTATGACAAAAATAAAAATATAGCCCGGTTATTGCAGAAATATACGCAGGATATTGTAGAATTATCAAATAAAAAAATACAGCTGGTTATTCTTTTCGGCTCGGTGGCAAGGGGCGAATGGACAAAGGATAGCGATATAGACATACTGATAGTTACATCAGAAAAGGATGATAATATCACGGCAATGTTAAATAAAGCTAAAATAAACGTAAGCCCTCTGCTGGAAATAAGGCCTGTAACCACTACTACTGAGAAATTTATAGAAGGCTTTAGAAAAAAGGCTGAATTTTACGAACAATTGTGGAAAGACAGGATAATTTTATATAATGACTTTCTATTCTGGCAGTTAATTAAAGAGGGAGGAAAATCTTATGCCTAAAGATATTGAAAAAACCCTGCGCGAGTGTTTTCACCCTAAAGAAGGAAAACCTAACCTTCAGAAAATAACCCCGAATATTGAAAGGGCAAAACAACACATAGATAAAGCCCGCAAAAATCTCCGGGCAATGAAGCTGATGTTTGATAATGATTTATTTGACTGGACCGTTATCTGCGGATATTATGCTATGTATCATGCTATATTAGCATCTCTATTTAAAATAGGCATCCGCGCTACAGCCCATTATTGCGCTATAGCAGCATTTAAGAAATTCTACATTGAGCAAAGAAAAGTAGAGCCAGAATATATAAACTATATACAAAAAGCAAAACAACTAGAACAAAAATACGCAGAAACCCTGGAAAAAGCCCAGGAAGAACGAGTTGTTGAACAATACGGCGTTGAAATCCTTACCAATGATGACGCTGAATGGATTATAGAAGACGCAAAGGATTTCGTCCTGAAAATAGAAGAAGTACTAGCCGAGTAAAATCATAGCTATATTTCAATAAAAATTTTAAAGGACAAGTTTTCTGCAAACAGCTGCCTGCCGAGCCAGCGTTGAAAGCTTAACAATGGCGGAGAGGGGGGGATTTGAACCCCCGGTACCGCTTTTGGCGGTACAGCGGTTTAGCAAACCGCCGCAATAAACCGGGCTATGCGACCTCTCCAAATTCAGCGAAGCTGAATTTGATCCTGTTTTGCTAGTTATGCCAAGTGGCAAAACAGGACCTTAATACTTATTTCTTCCTCTTACTCTTAAAAAACTCCGTCAACAACCCACCGCACTCCGCGGCTAAAACACCTTTAGTAATCTTTATATTATGATTAAGTTTTTTACCTGAGGCAATATTAAATACAGACCCGCACGCGCCGGTTTTCGGGTCTTTAGCGCCGAACACAATGCGCTTTACCTTTGCTAAAATCAAAGCGCCGGCGCACATTGAACAAGGTTCTATTGTAGCATAAACATCGCAATTTAGCAATCTCTCACACTTTAAATGGCTGGCTGCCTGGGTAATAGCTATCATCTCGGCGTGCGCGGTAGGGTCCTTAAGGCGCCTGATCTGATTATGCGCCCGGGCTATGATCTTGCGTTCATGCACTATCACAGCGCCTACAGGCACCTCATCGTCATCAAACGCCTTCTTGGCCTCTTTTACGGCCTCGGACATATATATTTCGTCTATCTTTGACATAAAAATTCTGGCGCGCCCGGCCCGGCTCGAACGGGCAACCAACGCCTTCGTAGGGCGGTACTCTATCCAATTGAGCTACGGGCGCGCATTCGCGGAATGCTCGCTGTGCTGCGGCCATCTCCGGGTGGCCTGCTCGTCCCGCTGATGCGGGACTGTGCTGCCCACCCCTCGTGGCCGCTCACGCTAGAGCAAACCGCTCATAAAATTGTTAAAGATGCGAGTGCGATTAAATTATAATACTATATTTTAATAAAGAAGTAAATAGATATTAAGGCCTCAATACGACTTTTAATGAGTCCTTTGCGTCTAAAACAATCTTAAAGCCTTTTTGAATTTCACTCAAAGGCAGGATATGAGTTATCATATCTTTGACATTTACTTTTTTATCTTTAATCAGTCGCAACGCCTCTTCTAAATCAACCGGGGCCGCGCCATAAGTCGAGGTAACCGTTATTTCATTTCTCCAAAAATCTTCAACCGGGATTTCAATATTTTTGTTCGGGATCGCAAAAAACTGAATTATACCTTTTCGGTCTATACAATCAAATGCTTGCGCCGTGGCGGATAAAGCGCCTGTGCAGATTATTATCCTGTCTGCTTTAATCGCAAGTTGCTCTTTTGCGTTTATTATCCTGTCCGCCCCGTATTCTTTTGCTTTATCCAGCCTGCTCTTATCTATGTCAGTGGCGTAAACCTGCGCCCCTTTTAATTTAGCCAACAGAATATTCAGCAGCCCTGATACGCCGCTGCCTAAAATTAAAACAACCTGCCCTTTTTTTACGCCGATCGCTCTCTGACCCCTTACAGCGCACGCTAACGGTTCAATCATAGCGCCTTCTTCGCAGGAAACATTTTCCGGTAAAATATACGTTCCGATATTAACATTTGCCTCAGGTACCCTGACAAATTCACTGTAGCCGCCGGGATCGTAATTGCCTTTGTGCAGCGCCTCGCATGCCGTGTGATTGCCTTCGAGGCAATATTTACATTTATTGCATGGCACGTGATGGCTTACAAAAACTTTTTGTCCGGCTTTATATTTCTGCGATTTTGACTCGGCTATCTCACCAGCTATTTCATGGCCTAATATACGCGGCGCTTTTTTTTGCCTGTACCACTCCATAACATCCGTGCCGCAGATGCCGGAGGCCTTAACCCTGACTAAAATCTCGCCCTCTTTTATAACAGGCTTTGGACGCTCTTCTATTCTTATATCGTTGTTACTGTAATAAACCGCTACTTTCATTTCTTTTTATATATTTTAAAAGCGTCGTTTATGGAGGCGTCATCATGAACAATGGCGCGCACCGCCTTTATCATCCCAACAGGATTATTTGACTGAAACACATTTCTGCCCATATCTACACCTACTGCGCCGGCCTTGATCGCGTCTTTTGCCATCTTAAGCGCTGCGCGTTCTTCTATTTTTTTGCCGCCGGCAATAACAACCGGCACATTGCCGCAGGCCTCTATAACTTCTTCAAAGGCTCTTTCGCAATAATATGTCTTTACTATATGCGCCCCGAGCTCCACGCAAATCCTGCACGCTAAACTTAAATATTTTGAATCGCGCGTCATTTCCTTGCCAACCGCGGTCACAGCAAGCACCGGAATGCCGTAATCCTGCCCCTGGTTAACGATCTTTGACAGGTTTTTTATTGACTGCTTTTCGTGTTCTCCGCCTATATACACCGAACACGTGATTGCCGAGGCATTTACCCTGATTACATCCTCAATAGACGTGGTAATTATCTCGTTGGACAATTCTTTTAAAATGCTCTGGCCTCCGGAAACCCTTAAAATAACCGGTTTATCCATTTCCGCGGGAATCCAGTTTCTTAACGCGCCCCTTGTTATCATCAGCGCGTCGGCGTAAGTCAATAAAGGATCCGTTGTCTTTTTGATATTTCTTAATCCGGTAGTCGGCCCCTGAAAATAACCATGATCCACAGCCAGCATAACCGAACGGCCTGTTTTAGCGTTAAATATTCTTGATAATCTGTTTTTCATTCCCCATTCCATCTTATCCTCCAAATTTTCCAGTAAAATATTTTTGCCTGTCCCGTTCACGGGATGCCGTGTTCGGCAAAATTTGTCCCGAGTCACCCGCTATCTCGTTTAGTGACGAGGGACTTAATTCTATGCCTCTTTTGGTTCTTCGGGCGCTATTTTCTGTTTCTGCAGGAACAAATCGTCAACCGCCTCTTCTTTTGCGTAACAGATAAGTTCATCGCCTGCTTTTAAAACCTCATCTCCGTGAGGCGCGCCAATCAGCTTTATTGTCCTTTTGTAACGGCGGTATATGGCAAGTATAAGTATGCCCTCAAGTTCAAGTTTAAGGTCTTTTATCCTTTTGTCTCTAAACCAACTGTCTGCTTTTACTATTATCTTTGTTATCGCATAGCCCTGCTCCAAACCGAATAACCTTTCATAATCATAAATATGAAGCCTTGTAAACTTCTCAAGCGCCTTTGTTATTACTATCCTCATGAATTCGTAGAGATGCTTTGAGCGGGCCATAAGAAATATTACCAATAGCCCCAGAAGCAAAAACTCCGCCCTCATCGCAACATCTTGACCGCTTTGGCCCACAAATGTCAAAACTAAAGTAGCCATTGATGTGGTGATGCCGGCGCCGCCGAAAAGGATAAGTATGCGTATGATACGCCTTCTTAAAAAATGCGATACTATGGCCTCTGACTCTGCAGTGGTAAAGCCCACGCCTGAAAACGCTGACTGCGCCTGAAAAGACGCGACCTCCGAAGACAAACCTGTTAATTCAAGCGCAATCGAACCTATCCGCACGGCTATAATAGACAATAAAACTATTACCAGTAAGCTAAAAAGCGCTATCATAACTCATCCTTTATTTTTTTTGAAAGTTTATTGGTACTTTTTCTTAAGTTCCGCAAGATAAACAAGATGCTTCTTTTCCTCGTTAATAAGCTGCTGGAGTTTATCCTTGCTCTGAGATATCACGTATCCTATAAGCTCGCTAAAGAAAAGTATAGCGTCTTTTTCAAAACTCATGCCGTAGTTTATAGCCGCAAGCGGCTCCTTAACATTTTTGGCAAACCACTCAGGCGAGATCTGCTGGTAAAGCATATCGTCAGTCGCGGCTTTTATATACGCGTCAAACTCGCCCTGGTAATACTCGGTTACCTTTGTCTCGTCAATGCCGTTTTTTATCTCTGTGAATTTCTCAATGTGCGCCTTTTCCCAGTCGCGCAGTTTTGTAAAAAGCTCTTTCATATCTTTCTCTTGGAACTTCTCTGCCGCGTATCCGTAAAAATCCCTTCTTTTCTCTTCCTTTTTTATCCCCATATCAATAACTTCAACTGCATTAAAAAATTTTGGCATAAGATCCTTTCTGTTTAATCTCTTATTAATTTCTCCGATGTGCCTATAGGCGTAGGATATTTATAAACCACTATATAACTTGAAATTATGAAAGTCAAGATAGTAACAAGCTGGATTAACTGCGAAGCTGCTGCGGTAATGTGGCCTAATTGAAACGCCATAATCGCGATCAGAAGCGAAAATTCGCTTAATTGAGCAAGCCGCACACCTATCTCTTCGGAAAAGGCATTCTGTTCACCGGACAAAACAAATAATTTTTTAAACAGCCGTGCCTTCATTACAATAAAAATAACTGCTAAAACAAGCGCCGGCAGAATAACCTCTTTTAGCTTAAATAAATCAAGCCCTGCGCCAAGTGAAAAAAAGAATAAAACAAGAAAAAAATCCCTTACAGGCTTTAATCTTTCGGATATGAAAAACGATATCTTATGTCTTGCCATCACAACGCCCGCAAAGAATGCGCCTGTCTCACAAAACAGGCCCATCTGATGTGAAATACTTGCCACGCCAAAACACCATGCCAGGCCCACTATAAACAGCGCCTCATGTATACGCTCTATGCGCCACATGATCTTTCTGATTACAAACCTCTCTGCTAATGCCAATATCGCTATAAAAATGCAAAACTTGACGACTAGCGACCAGAAATCAATAAATAAAGACCCGTATGCATTAAGAGAACGTATTAAAACCAAAACGGCCACTGCTAGAAGATCTTCCAGAATTAAAATGCTTATGCAGACCGCGCCCATCTTGTCATGATGCAGCCTTGTTGTTGGAAGCAGCTTGACAACAAGTATCGTGCTTGAAAACATAAGCGCAAGGCCGATACAAATGCTGTCGATAAGCGAAAACTTTGTAAAAAATGCGAAGCCGAAAGCAACGCAGAAAGATACAAAACAGTTGGCAAGCGCGATAAGGGATGTCTTTTTGAAGAGCCCTATAAGTTTCTGCGGGTGTAGGCAAAGCCCTGCGAGAAAAAGTAAAAGCGTAATTCCGAAATGCGATACGCCTTCAAGGAAGGCAACGTTCTTAACCCATCCTGCGCCCCACGGACCAACAATAACACCGCAGGCAATGTAGGCGATTAGTATCGGCTGGCGCAGCACAGCCGCCACGAAGGACAAAAGCGCGGCGCCCACGAGTATTATACTTAAATCGGAAAAGATGTTTTCCATATGACCTCTTTGACGTTAAGAAAGGTCCTGTTTTTCTACTCGTGATAACTGGAAAAACAGGATCAAATTTGAAAGCCTTTGGCTTTCAAATTTGGCGGTGTGTTCTTTCTTTTGTTCGAACACAATTCCCGCATTAAACTTGTTTTTGGCAAAGAGCAAAATATATCAATGAGGCGGATTTTTGTCATTTTTACTTTCCATAATACAGTCCTTCATTTTTTATTATAGATAAACATTATTGCAACAGAGAACTTTCTTTATATACAGACGCTTCCTCTTTTGTTTTTGGCTTACGAAATACAAATAAATGTTCGTGCATAATCAAATAAAAATCATACTTTTTAACGGCAGCGTTCCAACGAGGCGTAGTTCGACAATTATGTTGAATTTTTATAATATCCTCCTTAAGAATAAATCCGTTCTTTAGGAATAGACTCATAACATTAAATGCCAAAGGAACGTAATGCCTATGCCTTCGTGTATCTCCTATTAAAATGGCACAGTAATGATCTGGCTTTAGAACTCGGTAAAATTCCTTCACTGCTGGCTCAAGCTCAGAAAGGAACTTGGAAAGGCTACCGATATTTGATAGATCTCCCCAAATGGGACGTTCTGCATATTTAATAATA
>Ga0210028_1002559_pt1 | contig 14302 bp, 13 predicted proteins | sample CryGeymeta201513_FD_185468 | JGI IMG/M metagenome (GOLD analysis project Ga0210028, IMG submission 185468) | Groundwater microbial communities from Crystal Geyser aquifers in Utah, USA - Crystal Geyser metaG 2015-13 (SPAdes) (version 2) | ecosystem: Environmental > Aquatic > Deep subsurface >...
GCTATGCAAATTAGTCTTATACCACAAGGCTTTGATATGCATATTGGAAACTCCTTAGTTATTTGCAGGAGTCTCAAATGTTTCGTAACTTATTCACCTATTAATATCACTGCTTTTAAAGAAAAAGTTCCACCATTTAACATAATTGGGAAGCTGCTCAGATTCCTTTTTGGTTTTAGTATCATCAATCTGATCTGTTATGCTTTTTTCGTTGTTTTCAGCATCCGGAAATACTAAAACTTTTTCGCCAGGTTTTACCATGCCTAATTTTTCTTTGGCTTCCTTTTCTTTGAAGGTTTCAGTCTGAAAAAACGCGATTAAATCTGATAATTTTTGATTTTCTCTTTCTACTTCTAAAACTTCTTTTTGTAGATTGTTAATATGCTGATTTACCTGATAATTCTGCCAGATCATCTTGCCAAGCATAAAAAATACGTAACCTACCACAATAAGCCCTAGCACTAAAAACCATCTTGATCTTAGAAAATCTGGCGAAGGAATTTTCATATTTTCTTATTTACCTGTTTTAATAAGTATTTATCTTGAAAATAGTAAACTAAAAATAGCAATAATAGCCAAGCAATAAAAGTGACGACCATTACTGCTGTTTGATGATTTGCTAAAATCTTTTGAAAAAATGGCAGACTATTGATACATTGTTCAAAACTATCGCTGGACCTACTACTAAAACTCTGAAATATGCATCCAGTAGAGCCTTGATCAAAAAAAGATACTGTTCCTGACCAGAAAAAGAACATCATAACAAATTCAAAAAGCATAATCATAAAACGTACTAATCTGCTCATAGGTAATCCTTTATTCATTTTAAAAATAACATTTTTGAGATTGATAATCAAACGAGAAACACATAAAGGGTCGTTCTGTCATAACTACCAGAACGACCCTTTATTCAATTTTTACAATTCAGTTTATGCTATTTAATCCCAGGGAGTTTTGGAAACTTTAAGTTTTTGAATTTTTCCGGATTCAAGCTGTAATAATAATATCCCGAAACACCAAACACTAGAAGCAGAATCGACAATAAGAACAGGTTGTTTCTTCCTTTAGTCTGCGCGCTTTGTTCATTCTTCGATTGATCATCTTTTTGTTCGTCTTTGTTTACGTTTTCAGGGCTTGCGGCTTGAGCAGATTCAACTACACCTTTATTCTCTTCTTTTGGACTAGATTTTGTGTCATCTTGTGTATCAGAATCAGTAGACGCTACAGAAGCTACAATTGCAGAAGTCTTTTCTTCCAGACTACTAGAAAGTAAACTTTCATTTGATGCCCTATCATAAGCTAAAACCTTAAAGTAATAAGTAGTAGATGATGTAAGCCCTTTTAAAGTATAGGATGTACTTATTCCAACATCTTCAATATTTTTATATTCGCCTTCTTTTGTCCCCCAATAAACTCTGTAGCCTAAAAGATCTTTTTCGGTATTTGCTGTCCAAGAAATACTTATAGAACTAGGCATCTTTGAAACTGTTTTTAACCCTGTAGGCACAGATGGCGCAATAGTATCGATAACTAACGCGTCTGCATCTTTAATATTCTCTATAGCTAAGTTACCTGCGGCATCATAAGAAACAGCAGAAACCTTATAGGTACCGTCTGGAAGAATAGCCAAACTAGATGATACTTCCTTGTCTTCTTCAAGAATGGTAGTTATAAATACATCTTCTTTTCGAGTAGAGTATGATCCATTATCTTCGTCTAATACAACTTCTTTTTCATATTTTTGCCCGTCTTTGTCAAAAACTACAACCACTTTTTCAACATCTGAATTTGTTGAATATTTACCTATGACTTCCGGGTTATTATTGTTTGTTGGGTTAGAAGTATTAACGATGCTATCAGAAGTAGCATCGGGAGCTTCCATATCAATTTTAATTTGCGCGATTTTAGAGCTTACATTACCCAATTCATCTGTAGCTTGAATTTCAACATCGTAACCCCCACTATCTAATATTTCAGTTTCACCTTCTCTTGTTCCATCCCAAGTCTCATCTCCTTCAGTAACCCCAGAATCAGAAAAACTCTTAAGTGACTCATCGCTGCCAGTTGCGTAAATATTCATTTCCACATCCGCCGTTTCTGATAGATCATAAGAAATCGTAACAGTTGGATTATCTAAAGATATGTATTCGGAAGAAAGAGAAATATTGATTTCAGGACCAGTCAAATCAACTTCTAGTTCATCGGCTGTAGTATCATTACCAATATTTCCGCCTTCATCTATAGCCGTAACTTGGACATCATAAATTCCTTCGGCTAGAGCAGAAGTAATATTTGTCTCCCAAGTAGCGCCATTATTTATAGCTGGATATTCGTTACTGCCGATTTTTATACTAATAGCTGCTTCAGGGTCATCAATAGTCCCTGTTATTATTGGTTTAGTATTATTTGTTCTTAAAGAATTTACAGTTACCACTGGTGCAGGACTATATGAATTTTGAGGATTAGGAGTCGTTGTCAATTTGAAATCAACGCTATTGTTATCAGTATCAACCCCATTTGCTCTTTCAATACTTTGTCCATTTAAGATGCTTGGGTTAAAGACTGTACCTTCATAACCTCCCGCGGGCTGAGTTCCCCAACCAACTTTATCAATAACACCAATACCTGCAGTCGTTGAGGCACTTATATAAACTCCACCATTTACAACCAGCATATTTCCGGATGTTGAATAAGTGGCATCCGCATGTATTGAAAGCCCGTAAACATTATTTGGAACTATCAAAAAGAAACCATTTGAAGGTATTTCTTTATTAATAAATGTTAATGTTTTATTATTATCCGTTCCTGAACTGTTCCGAATGTGAAGCTTTAACGATAACTCTGATAGATCGACGGAACTAGTAGTCGGATTATATAGTTCCACAAACTCGTTATCAGCATTTCCTATCTGTCCAATTTGTACCTCACTAATAACCATGTGATCAGCGCTAGCAATGTGAACATCCTTTGGTTCGCCAGGAAGCGCAGACGTTGCCCCAACTAATGTAATGTTTGTAGTAAACACAAATAGCGCAATACCACATGAGATTTTCTTCAACTTTCTTTTTGTTGATTTAAAAATTTTCAATTTATTTTTCCTCCTTGTTTCTTTTTTTCCCCTCTATAGAGAGGGATAATTCCGTCCTGATAAATAAAATCAACCATCCTTTCAATACACAAATGCAGTAGAATAATCTACTATTGATCGGTATTGAGAAGATGGCTGACTTTATCTTTTACCCCATAACTTCTTAGCCATAGGCGAAAAAAGTAATTCCTTCTTCTATATTCAATTGTCATTCCCCTTATCAAAAAGACAAAGGGTCACTTTATAAGAATATAAATTATTGGGAATCGTTGTCAAGAAGAATCTTGATCGTACTTCCAATTTACGCTAAAGACAATATTATTTTTTATTATTCTTTAGAGAATAATCAAGTACATTTCCACTTTTTTAGAAAAAGTAAGTTATTGTACTTTTGTAACCAAAAGTACCAAAATCTATTTCTGCAACTTTTTATAAAGTTGCGCAAAATCGCCCACTGGCTTGAAAAAACTAAATTCTTTTATTCGTTCTTTTTGGCAGCAAAAAAGAACCAAAAACTGCGGCCGAGCATAAAAAGCCTAAAAACTAACTAATTTAAAGCTTCCGGATTCGAATGGTCCTTTGGACCACCTTCATAAGGAGGTGCTGTTACTCTCCTTATTTCGGGTTTAACGAATCTTTGTCTTGTTTTAAGAAAAACAAGACCGCTCTAAATCCATTAGTTTTCTTTACAGCTTTTTTGCTATGACCGAGAATAAAACCTATTTTCAAAAGGTGGGCAGGAATACATTGCATTTCAATGCAAACATATGAAAAAAGCGTCTAGTAAAACTGTAACATGAAAAACGCCCATCCTGATTCTTATCAGGATGAGGAAAATCCGCTGTGCTGAATATTGAGTATGGCAATAACTCAAAGTGAAGCTGCCCAAAAGGCATTCGGATTTTAAAGTTTTGAATGAAGCAGTTTTAAGCTTTTTTGAATCGTTTGCTAGCCTTTGGTACTTTCTGCAATGAGAAAGTACAGAATTAGATTTTTGTGAAAAAGTGGGAGGAATATTTGTTATTTTAACAATGAAAAAGTGCAAATAAGTTTTTGGGTATCTTTGTCGATACAAAAGGTACAAAGACTCTTGGAATAAATCTTGTAAAATGGTAAAATTTTAATATTAAATTAACTAATGTTGCCCCAATACTCGCCAGAACTCGATCGGGGTCAGGAGAAAATAAATATGGAAAAAACATTTGTAATAATAAAACCGGACGGGGTAGAAAGAAATCTAATTGGTGAAATTATTAAAAGATACGAGGAAGCTGGTTTAAAGATAACCTCAATGGACATGACCACAGTTTCACCTGAAATAATAAGCAAACACTATGTAGAAAATGAAGATTATTTACGATCAATTGGCGAAAAAGCCAAAAACGCTGGGGCGCAAGTAGATAATATTATTGAATACGGGAGAGGAATTGTTATTGGCTTGAGAAAGTATTTATCCAGAGGACCAATTGTAAAAATGATAATAGAAGGTGATGATGCGGTATCACAAGTTAGAAAAATTACAGGGTTTACTGATCCGACCTTAGCAGATAAAGGAACCATAAGAGGAGATTTAGGGACAGACTCAATTAAAAAAGCAAATGAAGAAGGAAGACCAACTGAAAATCTAATTCATGCTTCTGGAAATTTAGAAGAAGCAAATAGCGAAATTGAGCTTTGGTTTAATTAAAAACAGCTGACAATTGGCTAGGCGAAAAATCTTAGTTAAATAATCGGATGTCCGTGCTCACCCATATTAGTTCCCTCAACATAATAAATAGCGTAATGCGGGCAAGACGATTTGCAGGCTCCACAGCCGTTACAAAGCATATGATCTATCCAATATTTATCGCCCATTCTTTTACAGGCATGATGAGAACATACATTAGAGCATTTACCGCAACCATCACAAGAAGCTGAATTAATTTGATAATTTGCCATAAAGTTTACCTTTTAACTAAAATATATTTTACTTTTTATTAAAAAATAAACAAGTATGCCCTCGTAGCTCAGTAGGATAGAGCGAGGCACTCCTAACGCCTAGGCCGCAGGTTCGAATCCTGCCGAGGGCACCATATAAAAAACCACCGAAACTGGTGGCTTTTTATTATTTTATGCTAAAATTTAAATAATCAACATACAAATGGACATGCCGGCAAAAAAAATTAAAGATAACCGAAAAAATAATTTGTCACTACTTATAGAAGAAGTTTCTATCGGAGTTTCTTCAAGCTCATTCTTAAGCGGGGTAACAATCTTTTTCACGGGATTATTAATCACCCAAATTAATTCTTTTGATCCATCAATTAAAATCCCTATTCTTTTTCTAATAATTAGCACTTTTAGTTTTCTATATGCAACGTTGATTTACTCTAATGCGTCGGGAGAGATAACAAGATTAAGTACAAAAAAATTCTATAAATGCATGGTTATAGGTAATATTATCGGTGAATATCCCGGAGTTTATTTATTAATATTAGCGATCCCATTAGTAATAAATGCCATAACAACAGATGCGTTTCTACAGATATCTACCTTAGCAGTATCGCTTATTGGTCTTGCTACATATCAATTCTCCTGCCTCTCGCTAATGGAGAGGCATTTCAGCAAATACCATAAAGTATTCCTAATCATTATTGCATTATTAGAAATAACGCTTTTTGTTGCACAACGTACTAATTCTTTAATATTTACATGTACTTCAGTAGTTTTAATTCTTTTTATATTTTTGCTTGCCTTATCGGTAAAAGGCGAGAAAGAAAACCCTGATTGATCTATACGAACTAGAATCAAAACTATTCAATATTAGAATTTGTGGTTTTTTTATTATTGATAAAAGATTTAAGAGCTTCAAACCATAAAATACTAAGCAGACCGATTAATAAACATAGCGTCAAATCGATTAGATGAAGAGTGCTAAAGAAAAAAATCTTTTGCAAAAATGGAGTATAAAGAACACATAGAAGGAAGAAGATTGTTAGTATAGAAACTAACCAAAATGATTTATTTTTCGATAAAAATATTTCCTTTAAACTACGTGACCAGGATCGATTAGTTAAAATTAATCCTAAATTCGTAATAACAAGCGAAGCAAAAACAAAGGTGCGAGCATCAGCTTCATTTTTGCCCCAAAATAATACGGCAAAAAATATTGTTAAGATAATAGTCAAGGCACTGAACCCTTGAAGTAGCCCTAATAAAATGTTTCTTTTGTTTGCAAGAGGCTCCTTTAAGCTTCTGGGCGGACGTTTCATTACGTTCGCTTCTTCCTTTTCGACCTCCAAAACAATCGAACAAGCCGGATCAATAATTAACTCTAAAAAGGCTATATGAACCGGCATAAGAACTAAGGGTAGATTAAAAAATAATGGAATAAGAGACATCCCTGCAATAGGTATATGAACTGCCAGAATATAAACAACGGCTTTTTTAAGATTATCAAAAATCCGCCGACCTAACCTAACTGCCTTTACTATTGATATAAAATTATCATCTAGCAAAACAAGATCAGAGGCCTCACGAGCAACATCTGTTCCTCTTCCTCCCATTGCAACACCTATATGGGCTGATTTTAAAGCTGGCGCATCATTCACTCCATCTCCAGTCATAGCAACAATTTCTTTTTCATCTTTTAAGGCATTAACTAAAAGAAGTTTTTGTTCCGGAACCATACGGGCAAATACATTAATATTCTTCACTTTATTCTTAAGCTCTTTTTCGTTCATTTTAGAAACTTCAGTCCCGGTAAGAACTCCATCTGGCGATGAAAGCCCAATCTGTTTGGCAATATTTAAAGCAGTATTAGGATAATCACCGGTAATCATAACAACCCTAATTCCTGCTCTATAACATTCCTTAATCGCCTCATCAACATCTGGACGGATTGGATCAGTAAGACCTATAAGACCTAAGAAATGAAAATCAAAATCATGCTGTTTGAGTGGTAAATCAGTTTCTTTTTTAAAATATGCCTTTGCAACTGCAATAACTCTTAAGTTATCTTTAGCCATCATGTTTATCTTATTGGTTAAGCTGGCTTGTTCCTGCTCTGTTAGATGACATAAATCAAAAATCGATTCAGGTGCACCTTTTGCAGCTATTACATAACCATCACCTTCGGGTGACTGCCAAACATGAGAAACTGACAATAATTCTCGTGAAAGTGTATATTCTTTAACTAATCTCCAATCTTTATGGATATGCTCAGTATTAGCAAGAGCATGATCGCTTAGATCTTTGATTGCTTTTTCCATAGTGTCAAAAGCGTCTTTTTGGCTTGCAAGAAAACCAAACTCAACCAGTTCGTGGAATTCTTCCAAAAGATCGCATTTTTTGGGATTCGGTATATCGTAAAAACCGCCTACAACAAACAACTTACTCACAGACATTTTATTTAAAGTTAAGGTACCTGTTTTATCAACACATAGAACCGTAGCCGAGCCTAAAGTTTCTACTGCCGGTATTTTTCTAGTTAGAACATTGTTCTTAGAAATTCGCCAAGCACCTATGGCTAAAAAAATAGTTAACACTACAGGAAATTCTTCTGGGAGCATAGCCATTACAAAAGTAATACCTGCGAGAATCCCGTGTAACCAGTCATGCCTAGTTAACCCATAAGTAACAACTACCACTAAAGAGAGAAAAATTCCTAGAGTAGCAAGAGTAAAAACCAGTTTTTTGGTTTCCTTTTCAAGTAATGTTTTTTCTGATTTTATTGATTTTAAAGCTTTCCCTATTTTGCCAATCTCGGTATTTATACCAATAGATGTAACTTTAGCAATACCATAACCCTGTACTACTAAAGTGCCCGAATAAACAAATGGAAGATCATCACCGCCGGGACGCATATCTTTTATCTCTTTTCCCGTAGAGGTCTTGCGCACTGCCATTGATTCACCGGTTAAAAGAGACTCATCAACCAGCAAGTTAGAGCTTGACATAACAAAAGCATCAGCTGGTACCCTATCTCCTTCGGTTAAGATTACTATATCTTCACGAACAACTTCCCTACCGGCGATTCGTTCTTGCACACCATCTCGTAATACTAAAGCGCGGGGGCTTGATAAATTTCGCAAAGCTTCTAGGGAATTTTCTGTTTTTTTCTCTTGAAAAAAAGTAATACTAATTACGACAAACACAAAACTCAAAAGTATCACTGCTTCCTTTAAATCCCCAAGAATAAGATATATTCCTCCACCGCCTAAAAGAAGAATAAACATCGGCTCCGTTATAATTTCTAAAAAATAACAAGGAAACCTCTTTTTTTAGAAGAAGGAAGTTCGTTATAACCCTCCTCTTCTAGGCGTTGTGAGGCTTTTTTCTGAGATAACCCAGAAATTTTTTTAAGTTCTAATTGATCAATCATATATTTTTTGAATAATTATTTGAAAAACTTATTACATTTTAACATCATTATCTAAAATTAAATAAAATATTACTGACTGGGTATAAAAAAAGCAAAGCGGTTGCTTTGCATAAAGTGTTGTATACGATGTAGTTAAGAAATAATTGCTGAGGCTAAACGAGGATCTATTTTTTTTAATTCTTGATAAATAATTTGCTTTACTGTTGAATCTGGTCCTGTATTCTTATACAATTGTTGCGCTTTTACAACGCTTTCAGAGCTCATAATTATTGCGGAAGTTAACATTTGTCCTGCTTTTTTTATACGAATATCTTTACTAGATAATATTCCCTCTAGATTAGAATAATCTTTCATCATGCTAAATCTAGTTATCATGCCACCTCTGTATAATGAATCAACCCTAGCAATTGCTACCATTATAGTTCCAAAGGGTTGAAAACCAATTTGTTCTTCGTAGTCACTAAACTGGAGAGCTACAACGTAAGCCAATTCTGGTGGATAACATAATAATAGAAAAGCGATATCAATAAAATATGCTGGGTTGTGTTGTTTTGATCTTATATCAGATAAATTCCAAATTTTATTTGCAGCTTCGGTTGGATTGATTTTCAGAATATTAGACTGGTTTGAGGCTTTTTTATGATAATCTTTTCTTAGATTTTGAATCAAGGTATAGCTCGGAAGTTTTGGCTTTAAACAAATTACCGAATATACTCATTCCTTCACCACCCATTATCTTATTTTTAATAAACGAGATTTAGACTAACAATATAATTTATGTGTTAAGTATGGTTAAAAAAACATTATCTTTTTAGCAGATACTAAGATTTAAAGATTTGTAAAACCAGATTTATTGGTAAAGGTTGATTTATAAACATTAAGAGTAGACCGTTTTTGGTAATCTATATTTTGGCATTTCGTTGATGCCAAAAATAGTTTTATAATTAAATACCTTAGGATCAATTTTAACATTTTTTTCTTGACCATCAATTATCAATAGCAATATAACGGGAGTAAATAATTTATACCTTTGATTCATAATAAGAGAGCATAAAACCCTTAAAGCATCAATATTTTTATCTACTGGAAGTATTGCTTGTTGTGTCTTTTGACCATTTTTAGAATAATCTATCTTAATAATATGATCATTACTTGTTAATACCCATTTACCTTCCATACTATCCACTAAATATAGAGTTTCGTCTATACAATCCGTATTTAATATCTGAAATGTTTCATCATAATCGATAATTATATTAATGTTAGCAACAGGATACCCAGTACCTCGTTCATGATGATGAACAATATATGCTGTGGCTTTATTCACCGTTTGAATAATTGGATAAAATAATATCATTATATAATCTGTAACTCTAGGCTCTGATATATCGTTTTTATTAATTGATGGCATCCTCATATCGTACACCTCCATAGTAATCAAAATGTTAAAGAACAGCCAAGACAACTCTCGGTTGCTAAATAAATTATATCACCATGAATAAAATAAAAAAATCCAAGCCAATTGCTTGCTTTTTTCTTGGATTTTTTAAACTTTAAAAGATATGCCGCCTTTTCTAGCAATTAATTTCGTTTACCCTATTGAATAGCGCTTTGCGCTAATTTTGCTTTGCAAAATTATTCAACAAGGTTTACTTTCCAGTTATCATCAACCCATAGACCAACGACTTCACAATCATAATCCCAAGATTCAACGGTTTTGACAGCTGAAATAATATGTTCTTTTTGTGTTTTTTCATCAACGGGGTTACCTGCACAATCATGATGGCCAACAATTGCAATATGTTTTGAGCCGTGTTTGTTAACAGAAATGTCAATTCTTTTTTTGATAGAATCAATTGCTTGTTGATCATTATTTTCCGCTAAAATACCATTGGGGCCTGGTTCAGTTATCGTATCTACAAAATCTACGTTATATTTATCTCTTAAATACTCATTTACTGCAATTTGAGTCCTTCCATCCATACAATTAATAGCTGTAACAAATGTTCCTCCATGCATATAAATCCTCCTTTTATATAATTATTAAATAGCTAAAAATAATAATTGGCAAATGCCAATTATTACATTATAAGATCATTCGTTTATATATCAAGGATTAAGTTAGCTTCTATTAGAAAATTTCTTTATAAAGATATACTGGGTGGGCTGAATAGCAAATATTAATATAGCAAATTGCAGAATCCAGAAATTTGTTCCAAGATGAAAAAAATTGTTCTCTAAATATCTAGAAGCAAACAAAGTTAATACGGTAATTATCGCTAACGGCAATAAAACAAAGTTCATTACCTCTCTAAAATTTATTTGCAGATGCTTTTCCTTAGACATATCTTGTCCTCCTTTTATTTTAAAAATTTTACAAAGAAAATAGTAATTCAAAACAGCTACACTGCCCACAATCAAAATAACTAATAGCATAGCAACATTGCCACCAAAATAATTTTCTAGCACTTTACCAAAGATAGCAGCTACTGAAGCGCCTATACCTATGCTGTACAAAGTAATAAAGTATTCAATTCCTTTTTTATTCATTAAGAAAAAGGATATATTGATTAAAAATTTAGTCAAGCAATCGTATGGCTATAAATATTAATAATCATCACTCAAATCGTAAGGCCTCTACCGGATCTACTTTGGAAGCACGATAAGCAGGATAAGCGCCAGAGATAAGACCTAGAAAAGTTGTAAGAATTAAAGTAGCTAGAATAAGCCAGGGCGGTAAAGATATGACATCTGTTGCTGATACACTTTGAGCTATAAGAAATTTGTTGATAAAATAATTTGCCACTTTAGAAAGAACAATTCCTGACACAATCCCAATCGCTCCACCTAAAAAACCAATTACGGATGCCTCAAATGTAAACAGCCTTCTGATAGTTCTACGTTTTGCGCCACAGGCTCTCATAATTCCAATTTCACGTGTCCTTTCGTACATAGCCATAATCATTGTATTAACAATACCGATTGCCGCAACCCCTAAAGAAATAGCGCCGATAGCTCCGATAATAGCTCCGATAGATTTAACGATTTTACTAATTTCTTTTAGTATATCGTCGGCAGTCATAGCACCCACTCCTAGTTTAGTTATCAAATCGGCTACTGATTTTGTATTCTCACGATTATCAACCTTAACCGAAGCTGATTGATAACCTTTCTCGTCAATCATGCTTTTGTATGTTAAAACCATACAATCTGGACATTCCTGCATCATATCCCCACCAGAATTATTTTTATAATCCACGTTAGTCTTTTTATCAAATTTGTTAGCCTGCTCTTTCTGTTGTCTTTGCTCTTGAGCTTTTTTCCAAGCTTCTGTTTTTACCGGATCTTCTTGCCAGTTAGACCAAGATTCAATTAATCTGCCCCATTTCATTGTAATAAAAGTACCGCCATTACTACCTATTGCTGGAGGTGCGGTTACACCGACAATTTCGGCTTCGAGCGTTGTTGATTTATCTTTCATTTTCTCCCAATCATCTTTGCCATTTTTAGGATCAGGAATATCAGCGCCATCACCCTGATAACCTTTTTGAGTTGTTAAAACCAGTGTCTTACTAACAGCATCTTCGTTTGAACTAAAACCTAAACTACCCACTAAATGTGCACCAATAACAATTTTCCCTTTATCATCTTCAGAAGAAAGCGCCCGCCCTGCTAAAATCTTCTTTTCACTTGCCTGATTAATTTCTTCTGCAACCATTTCGGTTCGATACTGTTTACCATTACCATCTTTACGGCTTATGGATTCAATATTCCAAATTTGGACAGATGCAGAAGCATCTACTACATGCGGTATTTCTCTTATTTGTTTCATAATAGTATCATCTAGCTTCTTTTTGTCTTTTTCGCTTTTGACTTCTTGACCGCCAAAAGGACCGCCGCCTCCTCCTTGTTGATCAGATGTAACCTGGACTAGAGTAAACTGACCAATAGACTCCATTTGTTTTTTAAAAGTTGCTTCGGCGCCAAATACTAAAGATAAAACACTAATAACAGCCAAAGAACCAATAACAATAGATATGACAGTCAAAAAAGATCTAAGCTTTCTCCGCCAGATATTCTTAAATGCCATTTTTATGTAATCAAAAAATTTCATTATATTTATTTGTTGATCTACTGTTTAATTTTTGAATCGGAAATTTTTCCGTCTTGAATTAAAATAATTCTATCTGCTAAACGCGCAATTCCGATATCGTGCGTTATAACAATTAAGGTCATGTTTTTCTTTCTATTTAAATCCTTCAGTAGATCGATAATTTCGGATCCTTTTTTAGAATCCAAGTTTCCAGTCGGCTCATCAGCAATAACAATTTCCGGGTTATTTGATAAAGCCCTAGCAATACTGACTCTTTGTCTTTGTCCGCCTGAAAGCTGATTAGGCTTGTGCTTCATCCTGTTTTCTAGACCTACTAGCGCTAAACATTCCTCAGCCTTCTTTTTTCTTTCCTTATATTTCACTTTTGAAAATATCAATGGCAGCATTACATTTTCCAATGCGGAATAACCCGCCTGTAAATTAAATGTCTGAAATACAAAGCCAATTTTTTTATTTCGGTAATCAGAGAGTGTATTATCTTTGGACTTTGCTAAATTCTGTCCATCGATAATTACTTCACCTGAATCAAAAGTATCTAAACCACCAATAATGTTTGCTAAAGTAGTTTTCCCCGAACCAGATGGACCAACAATAGCTAAAAATTCAGCATCCTTAACTATAAGGTTAATATTATTTAGGGCGTAAATAGTTTCATCGCCCAATTTATATGTTTTTGTAATGGAATTTAATTGGATCAATTTTTCACTAATTTATTGCTTCTTTACTATTGTAATACAAAATAAAAAGAGCTAAAAGCTCTTTGGTGTTTTGCTACTGACTAAATAATGTGTGTAATGTAAATAATTATAAGAATAAATAAAGGTTTTTAATGGAGGACGCACGTTAAACAATTTGGGTCTTTACCCCAATAATTTTTGGTGTAAGCTAAAGCCATTGTGCGACATCCGCCGCATATATTTTTATATTCGCATGATATGCAATTTTCAAAATCTCGTGTTCTTAGCCTTTGCATCCAATTATGATGATTCCATATATCCCAAAATGAATCTCCGTTTTTTAAATCACCAATTATTTCATAAATATTAGAGCAAGGCCTCATTTTGCCTGCTGGATTAATATAAGCATAAGAAATTCCGGCCGGACATCCCCGCGACAACTTTCCTTCTTTTTCTATAAGATTGTTAAATTTTTTATTGTAAAGATATCTTAAGGGTTCTTCCGAATTAATAAATATATCTAATTCTTCTTCTAGTTTAGGCATGGATTGCAAAATATCAGAATATTCTTCGGGAGTTACACAATTGATGGTGAAAAATTCCTTCGCATTACCTACAGAAATAATTTTTCTTATATTAAATTCAACTGCCTCTAAGCTCTTTGCAAATTTTATTGTTTCCACGTAATCTTTCTTATTCAAATCATTAAGAGTCATTCTAACAGCAACATCAATTTTACCTTGGCACATTTTAATTGCATTAACCGCATAACCATAAGAACCTATTCCTCTAATATTTTCATGGACTTCCTGACGATAGCTTTCTAAGCTGATTTGTATTCTATTTAAACCGTTTCGGGTAAGTTCATCTAAAAATTCAGGATTTCTAACAATAATGATACCGTTTGTCATTAATAAGATGATATCTGTCTTATCTCTTAGATAAGAAATCAACGGCAGTAGATCCTCATACAAAGTAGGCTCTCCGCCGCCAATCGTAACCCATTGTATCTTTCGGGGAGAATTTTCAAAGATAGGGTCTAAGATTTTTTTCCATTCATC
>Ga0210028_1002569_pt1 | contig 14252 bp, 15 predicted proteins | sample CryGeymeta201513_FD_185468 | JGI IMG/M metagenome (GOLD analysis project Ga0210028, IMG submission 185468) | Groundwater microbial communities from Crystal Geyser aquifers in Utah, USA - Crystal Geyser metaG 2015-13 (SPAdes) (version 2) | ecosystem: Environmental > Aquatic > Deep subsurface >...
CTTCTTGTGGTGGCTTGGGGATATACTTGGTGATCAGTTTCTGCATCCAATCTTGAATGAGTTTGATAGCGTTATAAACTGCAGAGAAGGCAAGTGAGGTGATGACAAAAACCTTTTTACCAGATGGCAAGAACATAAAGATAATATAAGAACCGACAGGGAGCACGAGCTGCATAAGGATCTTATCCTTTTTGGAAAGTGGATATGGAGAGCGTAAGGCCCCCAGGAGCTCTACTATAAAGATCATGATGGACTGGATGATGTTGAGAGTCGAGTTGGTGACGGAGAGATCGTATTTGCCTAAGAACATAAGGTTGATATGATCTGGACGAGGAATAAAATCGTAGAGCAGATAAAAATCGGCCCCTTCAAGCCCGGTCGTAAAGATGCGATAGAGCATGAGAATAATAGCTAGTTGGATGATAAGGTTCACGGTGGTGGCAAAGACGGCTTTGTAGCTACCGCGCATGATGGTTTTGATCTCTGCGCTTAGTTTGATGGGCTCGTGGGAGTAGAGTCGCTTGGCTTCTGCTACCAGATCGGTGATCTTTTTCTTTTCTTCTTCACTTTTTTCGCCGGCAATAGTAAGAGGGAAGAGAATAATGCGAACGACAATGGAAAAAATAATGACAGCTATACCCATGTCGGCTAGTTCTGGCGAAATTTTACCCAAGATCTCATAGAGACCGACAAAGATATTGAAAAATGGTTGATAGATGTAGTGTTCGAACATAGTAGTTTGGTTGATAGTTCATGGCTCATGGCACATGGCTATGGGGATAGTATACCTTTCTCTATAATTTTTGTCGTAGAAATATCTGTGTTTAGCTGGTGAACAATAATAAGTTTACCCCCGTATTTCTCGACCAAAAAAGTTTTGCTCTTGAGATGAGTAGTGTGAGAGCTAACTGCATAAATCTCTGGAGAGATAGCGGACATGAGGGAGTCGTAGGCTTCGAAATGGTCAAAGTCGGGAGGAAGAGCGATGACATAATCGACGGGATTTAGAACCCCCGGGGTTTCATTGTGCTGACTTATAACCCCGGGGGTTGTAAGTGAGAGTAAATGCTGGCAACGAACAGACTGCGGTTCGACGGGTCGATCTTTACCCTTGAGTGCGCGAGCACGCTCGTCACTTTCGACGGCAACTATAAGAATGTCCCCTGCTGATTTGGCTTTGCGCAAAAAGCGAATGTGCTCTTCATGTAAAAGATCAAAGAAGCCAGTGGCTAAGACTAGCTTGTAGTTTTTAGATCGTAGATCGTGGCAGACGAGGGCAATGGACTGAATTGAGTGGAACATAATTGAGTTATTATACTTCCAATGAGGACTCTCCTTTCGCCTGCCGGCGAGTCCTACTTGGCTTGCAGCCAGGTATTCCTTTTAAGGAGAGTCCTCTTAGCACTTTGGTGCCGGGGTCGTGGGGGTGGAAAAAGGCAGAGTCCTGAGTCACGTATTCGCGGGTGAGTTTGGGGCGCATATATAAAAGTTGGAGACGATAGGCCAATTTCTCAAAGAAATTGATGGTAGATGGTAGATGGTAGATGGTAGATGGGGTAATTTTGGGTGGCGGGAAGTTGGGGAGATAGTGACGAATCCAGGAGTTGGCGGCGAAGAGAGAGGCGCGAGTGTTGTGAGGATCAAAAAGAGGAATTGCTTGGACTAGCTCGTAAGCGGTGTAAAGAGATTGTTTATGGTTTGGTAGCGCATAGCTCATAGGAGTGAGGTACAAATTAAGACATAATTTGCCAGAGGAGCGAGGAGAGTTGGGTGTGCGCCGCAAGCCCAGGATGGTGGTATAGAGCGTGAGTAGGAAACGGGTGGTCCAGAGGTGATGAGAGTGAGCGATAATCATAAAATCAATATCATCATTCACGCTCGAGTTGGACATGGCGAGTGAACCAGTCAGATAAATCGCCAAGATCCCGGGAGTATGGGAGAGCTTGATGGCGAGAGTTTGGGCAAGGCGCAGACGAGGTGCACAAAACTTGGCTCTCTTGAGACGGCGGGCAACTAAAGAGGCGTGCCCTGGGAGGTGATAATAGTCGCCTGTTTGGGAAATCGTTTTGGATTTTAACATTTGATTGATGGCGGTGATTAGTAGCGGGCGAGAAGACCTCGCCCCTACGAGTCGCGAATGAATCTCAGAGAGGGTCAAGGGGAAACCAAAGTGATCAGAGTACTTGAGAGTTTGGAGGATAGAGATTCCAATAGGCGTCATTTTGCCTCGGGATATTTGGCCATGACTTGTGAGACGCCAGCATCAAGAGTACTCGTGACGGCAGAGACCGTTTGGCCGGCATTGATGCCGTTGATTGCGTCTTCGTAATATTTGATTAGTTGATCGTTGATCCCATCATCATAGGTGCGACTTGAGAGATACCAAGACTTGTACTGTGGGCCTTGGGTGACAAAGGGACCAGCTAAGGGATCGTTGGCCAAGGTAGGAGAGAGTGAAACTAGAGGATATGGTTCCCCTAGTGCCCTGATCTGAGAAGCCCCGGCGTACATTTTTTGTAAAATCTCGGAAGAACTTAGATATTTGATAAATTTCCAGGCTGCTTCGGGATTTTTACTACTGAGCGGAACTGCTTCGGCCCAGTACGTCGCCCAAGCGTAGTTGGCGGAAGGCAAAACTGGAGCAGGCGCTACGGCAAAATTGAGTTCTGGGTTGATAGCTTTGATCTCTGATATTTGCCAAGAGGGAGCGATGATCATTGCAACTGTCCCCGTCGCGAAGGCATAAACCGAGTTTGGTTGAGAGGCATCCCATGATTTGTCTTGCGTCGTGATTAGGGTATAGAAAGAAAGCGCATCTTGAACGGCAATTTCTGTGGGCTTACTCGGATTGCCTGAGTTTTGCAGAATCAATAAGCCCAAGATGTCTGACCAGTTGTCGACATTGCCGGTTGTGCCAAGGGCTACTCCAGCACGCTCAATGATAAGCGTCTCTGGATTGGTTTTGGTCAGATCAAATGCTAGTTTGCGCAGAGTGTTCCAATCGGGAGGAGGAGAAGCCCCTACTTCTTTGAAAATATCGACGTTGTATATGAGAGACAACCCATCGATTTCGAGTGGGAGAGCATAGACTTTGCCACTGCTGACAAAGTTTTGAGTGACGACTGGATAATAATCGGTCAAGTCACTAGATTTGAGAATTGTATCTGGTGCTGGGGAGAGATTTTTTTTAAGCATAGGAAGCCAAGTATTGTGAATGCGCACAATATCGGGAGAGTTGGCCTGGGTTCCTGCTGCTAAGAAACGTGTACGGTAGTTCTGGGGAGATTGCATGGTGTAAGTGATTTTGACACTCGGGTTGGCGCTCTCATAGTCGGCGATGACTGCCTGCATAACTGAAGATGGCTCCCAAAGGCCCCAATAGTTGAGGGTAATTGGCTCGGCTTTTTTGAAGAACTTGGGGATCACCGAGAAACCTAGTACGACTAAGATGATGATGGCGGCTAAACCAATCACAATCGGGATGAGATTGCGGAAAGGACTCCCAGACAGCTTCGCGTCTGGAGTCATTTCTCGGGCGCTATCGCGCTCGATGTGCAGCGTGGGTTCAGGTTTAGGGGCTTCGTAAAGAGGAGCGGGGGGAAGATCTTTTTTGGCGTCAATTGAGCCCGTCAAGGGGGTACTTGTGTAATCTTTGGTTGGATCGGGAAATTTCGGCATATGAATTAGTTTATAGTAAATAGCTCCTGGTACATAGCTATGATGATATGTATTATGATAACAGAAACAGTTTATGAAAAAAGTATTAAAGAACAAGAAACAAAATTGGTTACAGATTGGGGGGGGTTTCCTGATGGGGTTAATCTTGGGGATCGTCCTATTAATTGCCCTAGCGAGAATCTCTTGGCACAACAAGTACTACCCCGGAGTTGAAATTGCGGGAGTTGTCGTGGCTGGTCTGACACAAGATGAGGCTCGAGTAAAACTGCAAGAGTCGATAAATACTTACCAAGTATCCCTAGCATATAACGGAGCTACCTGGGAAACGCCAATTGGCGCTATCAATTATGAAATTGAAGCCAGCTTGAACGAGGCCTATCGCTACGGACGCAGGCTCGAAATTGGTGATTATTTGCTCCTGCTAGTTAATAAAAAAACTCAGTTCCCTTTGGTTGTCTTGGAAGGAAAAACTGACAAACTAGAACTGCTCATTAGCCAAATATCTTCGTCCGTTGAAATCCCACCGATTGAGCCAAAAATCGAGATTGTAAATAAACAAATTAAGATCGCTAATGGAGAAGATGGAGTAGTAATAGATGGAGAGAGATTGGATAAAAAATTAAACGAGCAAGTAAAGATGCTTGATAAGTCAACAATAGAAATACCCACAAAAGTGGTAAACAAGCAGATCGGTGACGATAAGTTGAATGAGTTGCGAAATCGAGCCGAAAAACTACTAGGTAAAGAGCTAACTCTAGTGCTTGATGATGAAAGAATTAGATTACAAGCTAATGAACTGGTGACATTTTTGGTTGCAAGTGATGCAACAATCAGTGAATACGTGATGGGGTTGGCAGAGAGCTTAAACAAACCTCCACAAAATGCCAAGTTTGAATTTGATAATGGGAAAGTGAGTGAGTTTGCGCCAGGACTAGACGGGGTGGAAGTTGAATTACAGCTTACAAAAGATGGCATACAACAAGGTATCAATAAATTGTTGGAGTCGGATAATAAACATGAAACAGTTGAGATCGCAGTTGCACGAACTACGCCATCAGTCACAACCAACAAGGTGAATGAACTAGGGATCAATGAACGTATCGGACGAGGCGAGTCTTACTATGCCCACTCGATCCCAAACAGAATATATAATGTGGGACTATCTTCTGCACGCCTCAATAGCGCCTTGATCGCGCCAGGCGAGGAAGTAAGTTTTAACAAATTGGTGGGAGAGGTATCGTCAGCCACGGGATACAGGAGCGCGTACATTATTGAAAAGGGAAGAACTGTACTGGGTGACGGAGGAGGACTCTGCCAAGTATCGACGACGATGTTTCGCGCCGTAATGAGTGCGGGGCTACCGATCACAGAACGATGGGCTCATGCTTACCGAGTTTCGTATTACGAATTAAATAGTAAGCCAGGGGTGGATGCGACAGTGATTGCACCTTCCAAGGATTTCCGTTTTAAGAATGATACACCAGGACATATCTTGATCCAGACGATTAATGATCCCAAAAAATTGCACTTGGTGATCGAAATTTACGGGACAAACGATGGGCGAATGGTCACAACAACCGAACCAAAGGTTTGGGGGATAGCCCCTCCCCCACCAGATATTTACCAAGACGATCCATCCCTTGCTACTGGGACTGTCAAGCAAGTGGACTGGAGTGCTTGGGGAGCTAAGGCGAGCTTTGAGTACAGGGTGGTGAGAGATGGAGAGACGATCCAAGAGAAAGTGTTTAGTTCTAGTTACAGACCGTGGGCAAATGTATATCTGAGGGGAACGGGACAATAATAATTCTCAAATATGGGTCAAGCTCTGGTAGAATAGCCATATGGAATCTAAGTTTGAGCACAATAAAGTAGAGGGTGAGATTTACAAGCGCTGGGAGAGGTCGGGAGCGTTTAAGCCCTTCGACTGCGCTCAGGGTCATAGACCATTTACTATTTTGATGCCACCACCAAATGCCAATGCCAGTCTCCACGCGGGCCACGGGATGTATACGATCGATGACATTCTCATCCGGTGGAAGAGGATGCAAGGTTACTCTTGTGAGTGGATCCCTGGACGAGATCATGCTGGATTTGAGACACAGTTTGTGTATGAGAAACACCTAGCAAAAGAGGGTAAATCTAGGCTCGATTTTGATAGACAAACACTCTACGTCAATATAGCCAAGTTTGTGGAGGATAACTCCGGACTAATTTTTGAGCAGTTTAAGCGACTAGGATTTAGCGCTGATTGGGATCGGTCAGTATTCACCCTGGACTCCCACGTGATTGAGGCGGTGTTTGGGACTTTTGAAAAAATGGTCAAAGATGATTTGGTATACCGGAGCGATTACCTAGTCAATTACTGCCCACATTGTGGGACGTCGCTGGCGGAGCTTGAGATCAACCATAGCGAGCGAGAAGATAAGCTGTATTACATCAAATATGGAGAGTTGGTGGTGGCCACGGTGCGACCAGAGACAATGTTTGGGGATAGTGCGCTGGCCGTACACCCAAAAGATAAACGTTACACAAAGTATGTAGGAACCGAAGTAGAGTTGCCACTAACTACGCGCAGAATTCCAGTCATTGCAGATGAGATGGTAGATATTGAGTTTGGGACGGGAGTAGTCAAGATTACTCCAGCACATGACACTAATGATTTTGAAGCAGGCAAGCGCCATGACCTACCCATTATTCGCGTGATTGACCAGTTGGGGAGGATGACCCTACCCCAAGATACGACCGTACCCGAGATAAATGGATTGAAGGTGAAGGTGGCACGGGAAAAGACGATTGAGGAACTACAGAAGATTGGAGCGATAGAGAAAATAGATGAACATTACCTACATGCAGTGACTGTGTGCTACAAATGTGGACGCGATATGGAGCCCATGACAGTACCCAACTGGTATATCAAGGTAGAACCGCTCAAGGGAGCGGTGATTGAGGCAGTGAAAGCAAAAAAAACCCAGTTTTACCCCAAGAAATTCGAAAAACATTTCCTCGATTGGATGGAGATCATGCACGACTGGCCGATTAGCCGACAAGTGGCATGGGGGATCAGAATTCCATCTTGGTACGATACTAAAAAAGAAGATTTGTACGTGACATTTTTGGATCAAGAGAAAAAACCGCTACGTGGACAGGTTGGCGAATTGTTAAAAAAATATAGTTTCAGGGAAATTGAGAGTGGATTGCAGACTTTGTCTGCTCCGATTGATGCCAAGTATATTGTGTCCGAAGTAAAGCCCGGGGAGGGATATCTGCAAGAAACAGATACTTTTGATACTTGGTTCTCCTCGGGACAGTGGCCACTGGTGACACTCAAAGAGGATGAATATAGCTCGCGCTACCCGACCGACGTGATGGCGACGATGAGTGATATCCTCAAGTTTTGGGTTTCTCGCATGATGATGTTTGGACTATATATCCAGGGAGAAGTGCCATTTAAGAATGTATATTTGTGGAGCACGGTGACGGACGGCAAGGGACAGAAGATGAGTAAGAGCAAGGGTAACGTGATCAACCCAATAGATCTCGTGGATAAATACGGAGCTGATGCTTTGCGGATGTCTCTCCTATTTGGAAACGGCGAGGGGGGCCGGGTGCCACTGTCGGAGGACAAAGTACGAGCGATGCGGAATTTTGCCAATAAAATCTGGAATATGAGCCGCTTTTTTATCATGATGTTGGAAAAAGCGGAAATATCAAATTCCAATTTACAAATTCCAAACAAAGGACTACAAAAAGAGGACACAAAAATATTAATAGAATTAAACGGGATCACGAAGAAGATGACTACCCTGCTGGAGAAGTATCGCTTTAGTGAGGCGGCGGATACAATCTATGAGTTTATGTGGCATAGTGTGGCAGATGTGTATATCGAACAAGTGAAGGTAAGGGCTGATCAAGAAGTGGCGCTATCGGTTTTGCGACACGTGCTACTAACTGGACTCAAACTGCTCCATCCCTTTATGCCGTTTGTGACCGAGGCGATCTGGAGAGAAATGCCAAAAAAACACGAGGAGATGCTGATTGTGTCCAAGTGGCCAACCTCCGTTTAATTGGCAGTAAAGGTAAAGGTAAGGTTGGTTTTGAGTGCGGTAGCGATTTTTTGTACAAGCGAAAATGAAGGCCTAGCGTTCATTCCTTCGAGGCGAGAAATGACGGCTTGACCGGTGCCCGCACGCTTGGCGAGATCTTTTTGACTCATCTTTTTTGCGATCCTGGCGTCCATCATCTGACAGGCGAGTTGGTATTCGGGTTGCAAATCCTGATACGCTTTGAGGGTTCCGGGATCTTTAAGCAAATCAGCCCTAACTTCATCCCAGGTACGTAATTTGCTAATATCTATTTTTTTCTTCATAAATACTCCCCTGTTCTTTGTTCGATAATTTTTTTAGTTTGTTTAGTCATTTTTTGTGATTGCTTACGCATCAGATGAATGACTATATTGTTTGGATTCAAGATAAGAATAAAAACTCTCCATTTATCTGGTCTTAATTCCCAAACATGCTTGTTAATCTTTTTTAGATACTTTTGGCTCAAAGTAAAACCATATTGTCTAAAAAGCTCGATATATTCAATGATCTTTCCTTGATCATTTTTGTTTAATTTAAAGAGTTCTTTATCAACTCTTGGATCGGTGATTATTTGCATTTGTTAATGTATGACAAATTTATCATATATGTGTTAGTTTTGTCAATCCTCAATCTTATTCTAATCTTATTCTAATACTTTTTGTATCTAGAAGTTTTTGTTCTTTTCGGCTTGGAGGTAGGTGTTGGGACCCCAGGAAGCAATCATTTCTTGAGTGATGGGGGTGGCTAGTTTCCAGAGAGCTTGGTGGATGCCAACTAATGAGTCGGCTAGATTTGCCGAGCGGATCTTGAGACCCCAGACTTCGTCACCCTTGACAGAGACTATCCAAATCCGATTACCTTTAAGGCGAATGGTGAGACAGAGACTGGCGATTTCAAATGGAAGATAGCGATACTGCACCCTATCTAGATAGTGGGGGTTGCGCTCGACCTGATAAGACAAAACGTGCTTGGTCCAGGGATTGATGGGGGTGAGGTTATACTCGGTCGACTTCCCTTTTGACCAAAGGTTGATGCCTTTGTCGACTCCCTCATTCATTTCTTTACTTCCGGTGGCGTCCATGGGGATTTGATAGTCAAAAACGTAGGTGTCCTGATCGACGCCATCGTAGTCGAACATGATTTGATTGGCGCCTTCCATACCGGGGAAAAACTGAAAATCGGCGTTGGTTGAGTCCTTGAGATATTCTTGCTTGAGGAAAGGCAAGATCTCGACAATGTCGACTTCTTGCTTGACGAGATGGTCGCGCTTGGTCCAGAGGATCTCACGGAGAGTACTGGGATTTTTTGCTTTGACACGGGTTTGCTGTTTCATGAGGCCAGTGGCAGACTCGAGCTCTATGAGTCCCTTGAGGGCGAGATCGGTAAGGATAGCGTAGACGGTGGTCCTGGCGATGCCGGTGGATTTGGCGATGGTAAATGGTGAGGTCTCGCCAAGCTCGAGCGCAGATTGATAAACTTTGGCTTCGTTACTGGATAATCCAAACTGTTCTAGTACTTGCTGGGTACGCTTTTGATAGTTCATAGTTTATGGCTCATGGCGCATGGTGTTAATGAATGACGACACTGTTCGTCACTTTTGACAGTAGTATATACCCATCCTATAATCCGCGCAAGTTAATACGATAAAAGGAGAAATATGACAAATGTTGAATTCCCCGTTACTTATATACGAGGATTTGAAAGAGAACAACTCCCCTATCCAAAATTTCAAGGTATAGAGTGGGAGGGTTATCCTGAAGCAGGACATCAGGAGAGACAAATTATCGAGATAAATGGACAGCAGTGGGTTTTGGAAGTGTTGGGATTCCAGGGTAGTCAAGGTCAAGGAGAAGTCCAGATGCATCCAGAACCAACTCAACAAGAAGACGTGTTTTTTTTGTGTGGGAAAGGAGAGATGACAATTTGGAACGGAATGGATTGTGTAAGGAAAGCGGATGAGAGAAATTATTGGGAACATGAATTGGTTGGGGTTATGGATAGAATGGAAGCTGAAAAGGCCAATTATGTGTTGGCAGTGGCCAGTGATAGAACTATGGGAAAAGAAAAGTTGGTGTTAAATGTGACTAAACGAGATGGTTCGATGTTAGCGGTAGAAGCAATCTCGACCAGAAAAGGGCATTATCACAAAACTAGCCTGGCTCGTCCGTCATTGTGTTTTGTGGTCAAACGAAGACCCATTACTCTAGATAGTCATGAAATGGTGGGGTTTGCTGGGCCGTATAGTGGTGGGAGCGACGGATGAGTGATGTCGATGTAAACTAGTTTAAGTTATGAAAAATATTCACCTAGCTTATGTTCTTACTTTTTTCTCGGAGTGCTATTGGCCATGTGAGTTTGCTCGTTTTCCCTTTTACGACTGCATTCCCAGTATTTGTGGGACTAGAGATCCTCAAAGGACTCTCAAATGCTCTATATTCTGGGAGTACGGAGGCATTGGTATATGACAGTCTCAAAGCAAAATATCGCGGGATTTAGAGAGATATTCCAGAATGCGAGAATCACTAAAATCACTCTCCAACTAGCGGTGATTGGGGCTGGGTATTTTATCGCTGCCAATATCCTGGGAGCTTCGCAGGCTAGAGAGTATGGGATGGATGCGACGGGGACAGGCTGGCTGTTTGGGGTGGGGTGCATATTCTCGGTACTGGCTACACGATTTTACCCAAAACTGCGCACAATGATCGGGGAGAAATGGCTGATCGTGATCACGGGGTCAATAACGCATGGATCAGTAGCAAAAATAGAGCGACGGCTCTCTCTAGTCTCAACTTACTCACCCAGTCACCTTATATCTTCTTGTCTCCCCTACTGGGGATGATGATCGATCGGAGTTCGCCCAATATGTTTGCTTGGTGGCTGGGAGTGGGGATTGTGAGTGGGCTAGGTTTCACTTACTTAAGACAGATCTTGGGCAAGCGATATAATGATTTAAATCATTAGATCACTTTGTTTGAATGGAATCGAAATACTAGGCGAGTGAGGGGTTTGGAAAAACACCGACTGTTTGACAATCTTATATATTCTTATATAATCTTATATAGTCGAAGGATAAGATTATGGAAAAAACTAGATTTGATAAACTGATTGAGAATTTGCCGGGAGAGATTTGGCAAAAAATTGCTCAGATAGATGAACTTAAGGGGCGCTGGGTGGGGTCGGCGCGACTACATCCTCAGACTCTTGGGCGACTAAAGAAGTCGGTGCTTGTGACCTCTTCTGGATCATCTACTAGAATAGAGGGAGCAAAACTAACAGATGAGCAGATCGAGAAGCTCCTGCGAGGGATTGATATCCAGAAATTAAGTGATCGTGATAGCCAGGAAGTGGCGGGATATTACGAATTACTTTCGCGTGTATTTGAGGCATGGGAGACGCTCAATGTTTCTGAAGGGTTAATCAAATCATTTCACAAGGAACTCCTGAAATATGCGGAGAAGGATAAACTCCACAGAGGAGAATACAAACGTAGTGAAAATAAAGTCCATATGGTCAACTCTGCTGGTGAAAGTGTGGGAATACTTTTTGATACAACCCCGGCTTATTTAACGAGCGTGCAGATGCACGAACTAGTGGAGTGGGTGCGAACTGAAAGTAACCACCACCCCCTACTGGTGATTGGCGTGTTTGTGGTCGTGTTTCTGGCTATTCACCCATTTACTGATGGGAATGGGAGATTGTCGCGGATTTTGACTAATTTAGTATTGCTGAGAGCAGGCTACTCATATATTTCTTATGTGTCACATGAGAAGTTGATTGAGGATAATAAGCCAGAATACTATTTGGCTTTGCGAACTAGTCAAAAAACACTCAAGACTAAGCAGGCTAGTGTGGTGGTGTGGCTTGAATTTTTTCTCACTATTTTGGTGGAGCAAGCAAAGCTGGCAATAAAACTTATCGAGATCGAAGATCCCGTGCTTCACTTATCGCTTTTACAAGCCAAGGCTTGGGAATACATGCAAGAGAAAAAAGAGGTGAGTCCGAGAGAGCTAGCAGGGAAATTAAAGATCCCTCGCCCCACGATAAACCAAATCGCGAATAGATTACTACAAATGAAACTGATAACTAGAGTGGGAATGGGGAGGAGTGTGAGATATCGGGCAAGCGAGGAGCTTGGAGAGGCGCCGACTGCTTGACAATGGTACTGCTATTAGGGTATCCTAATAGCAGTATGTTGAGTAATGTAATGGGAATCAAACAGTTTCAGACACAGCTACCTATGGTGGCACGTAATATCAAGGCTATGGGAGGACACTACCTCGTCACAAACCGCAATGAACCTGTAATGGTGGCAATCTCTTTTGAGGACTATCAATCCGTAGAAGATATCCTTCTGGAGATGAACTCTCCTGCCCTACAAAAAGATGTGGCAGATGGACGAAGAGAATATTTGCAGGACAAAACAACCAAATTGAGCGACTTTTTAGCAGGAACTGTATGAAAGCGTACGAGATCCAGTTAAGTACGAAAGCAAAGAAACAACTAAAAAAATTGAATCCCCAGATTGGGGATAATATAATTCCGGAGATCCAAAAACTAGCGACCGAACGATTCCCTAACCAGTTTAAACATTTAACGAAACATAAAACAGCCGATTATAGATTGCGAGTCGGTGACTATCGAGTCCTCTACGATGTTTATGACGAGGACGAGGTGGTTTTGATCTTGGTGGTGGGACATCGGAGAGATGTATATAGATAATCGTTAGCTTGACAACCATGAAGTGTAACGTTATACTTTATGGTTATGAAGGATATTAAATCGTTATTGAAAGAAATTGAAGAAAAGAAACTTAGATTGGAGAATCTTGGTGGGTTGTCGCGTGTGGCGGAGAAAAATTTAGATGAGTGGTACAAGGTAGAGCTCACATATACGAGTAACGCAATTGAGGGCAATACCTTATCGCGAGCGGAGACGGCATTAGTTTTAGATAAAGGGCTTACGGTAGCAGGCAAGTCGATCCAAGAACACCTAGAGGCGAGTAATCACTCACAGGCCTGGGAATGGGTAGTGAGAAAAGCTAATATACGTAACTACAAATTTTGTGAGAGAGACCTACTTGAGTTGCACCAGCTGATTTTGCAAAAGATTGATGACTCTAGTGCTGGACGATACAGAAATGTGGCAGTGCGACTGGCGGGATCCAGAGCAATCTTGCCCAACCCTGCAAAAGTACCAGATTTGATGAAAAAATACTTTAGCTGGCTGGGATTAAAATCTGACAACAAAATATTGCGAGCATGTAAAGCACACTACCGATTGGTTTCGATCCACCCGTTTACAGATGGAAACGGTAGAACGGCCCGCCTTGTGATGAATTTGTTGTTGTTGGTGGCTGGGTATCCGCCAATTATCGTGAGGCGAGAAGATAGACACGAATACTTAACTAGTTTAGAGCTGGCACAATTGGGCGGATCAAGCGATAAATATTACCAGTTGATGCTGTCTGGACTAGATAGATCACTAGATATTTATCTGGAGGCGACAGGCACAGTAGAGCAAAGGGAAATCTCGGACAAACTCTTGAAGATAGGCGAACTAGCGAAACTATCTGGTGAGAGTGTGGCAACTATCCGCCACTGGACTAAAATGGGGCTACTCCCTATCTCTGGATTTACCAAGGGCGAATATCAGCTTTATGCAGCAACGGTGGTGGAGATAGCAAAAGAAATTAGAGAGTTACAAAAAGAGAAAAGGTTGAGTTTGGAGGAGATTAAGAAAGAGCTAGACTAAAGTGGCGAAAAAGGATTATTTGGGATTTGTGCTGATTGTGGCGAGCGTGATGGGGATTTCGTATCTAGCACCTTAATATCACATACCGGGTATGTGATATTGGGAGTATTTGTCGACTTAATGGCGCTATAATGGAGTGATTGGAGGGTTGTGTTGTGGAGGAGTACAATCTGATCTTTGTTGATTGTGAAGGGCATGGTCCGGCGCCAACCCTGAATGATGAGGGATTGTTTGAGTTTGGAGCGGTGGAGTATAAATCAAAACAGTCATTTCATGGCCAGGGCGCAACAAAAGAAACATTTACCAACTTTAGGGATTGGCTCACCCAATTTGGAGGCAGAGTCATCTTTGTTAGCGATAATCCGGCTTATGATTGGCAATTTATCAATTATTATTTTCATAAATTTTTAGGTATAAATCCTTTTGGACATTCGGCAAGGAGAATATCTGACTTTTATGCGGGAATAAAAGGTGATTTTTATAATTCTACTAGCTGGAAGAAGTGGAGAGTGACCAAGCATGATCATAACCCTATGCATGATGCTCTGGGGAACGTGGAGGCTTTTGCGAAGATTTTGGAGATGGTCAAGTAATTAGGAAATTATGGTTAATATTTTGTCTAGCTCTAAAACCTTTAATCTTTTAGGGAGTCGCCACTGCTCCATAGATAGACGGCCTTTATTCTATCAGCGGAGCGTTTATCTTTCGCTTTCCTATGAGCAATTTTGAGTGATGTTATTT
>Ga0210028_1002573_pt1 | contig 14238 bp, 5 predicted proteins | sample CryGeymeta201513_FD_185468 | JGI IMG/M metagenome (GOLD analysis project Ga0210028, IMG submission 185468) | Groundwater microbial communities from Crystal Geyser aquifers in Utah, USA - Crystal Geyser metaG 2015-13 (SPAdes) (version 2) | ecosystem: Environmental > Aquatic > Deep subsurface >...
CCGGTAGAGATGTGAGTATAGCCGTAGACTTTATCGCTACTGGCTAGCGCCGGGCTCGCTGTGATCGCGAGGAGCGCTATAACTAAAAAAACGAGTAGTTTTCTATTGAAGTTGCCCACCTTCTTTCATTACTTTGTAGATGTTGCAGAGAATCCATTGAACTGCGTTGAGCTTTGATGCGGTCGGCTCGGGATCGTTGGTCGTGATGATTCTGGTTTTGTCTTTGGAATAAACTGTAGGGATGAATCTATCGCAGTTTTGGTGAACGGCATAAGAAGCGCCACCATCTATAACACCGAGACAAACGGGCCTTTCTTCTGTTTCGTATAGCATGCCTACACCTTCTTTTCTAAGAGCCTCGCCGCAATGACGGCTACCTGAGCCCTCGTAACCGGCCTATCAGGCTGGAACGTTGAGTTGGGGCTGCCAATCATAATCCCGGCTTGTGCGACTGCTTCAATTTCTTTATAGGCCCAGTGGGATTTCGGAACGTCTGTAAATCTCTGGTATTTAGTTACCACGGGCTTCGCCTCCTTCTTGGGTGCCGGTACGGCTATCAATAGCTCCTTCGTGTTAGCTGTCCCAGGGCATGTTTTTGGCGCATGGTCGCGATGGAAGAAGTGCGTTGACCTATTTACTTTGATCCCAGGGTTCTTCGACAGCGCCCGGTTAAGGATGTGGAGGTTGGCAAGCATCTGGCCGTTCAAAGGCTTCTTGTCATAGTTGCCCACATTTTCGATGTGGATAACCCGGTGGTTATGCCCTGCAACGCCGATACCATCATGACGCGGGTGTGTCGCTACGTAGATGCCTTCCGGCGCATTGAAAAAGTGCGGGCCCACACCTTTCGGCCAGCCTTTGCGCTCATAATAGCGAAAGATCGCAGTGAGGCTTTTCAGCCCTTTCCACTGCTCTTTCGTTGGGATGTAGGTGTGGTGATGGCAGACCCGATTAGCCGGCGAGCTCCCCATATTTTGGGCGAGTACCCACGGTTCGATTTCGTCTGGTTTTAGGAGCCGGCCAACGAAAACCTTGTGTGACTCATCTTGGAACATCATCTAACTCCTTGGCGAGTTCCGGGTCGTGCTCAATACAAAATACTGGCCCTTGATGGTCTTTAGCTACGACAGTAAAGCGATTGCATTTTTTGCACTGGCGCTCCACCATCTCGGGGAGAGGTTCGGGTTTCTTGCCGAATAGAATGTCCTCTGACATAAAATCACTTCCTTAAATAAAAAGCTGTTTAAATAGGCGGTGTGACCTGGCTATACTCCCTGTAAGCCCGTTTCAGGCACTTCTAGCGGTTCGGAATGGTTTTATACCTTCAATTTTGTCCCATTGCCGTTTAGTTTCAGTAGGTGACACAATTCATCGACGGCCCGGCGTGTTTCGGTGAGTACTTCCGTCGATTTAACTAAGTGATCCTGAATGGTTTTGTTAAATGCCTCTGCCATCTTGAGTTGTGTCTCGTTTGCATCCTTTGAAATTGACTCAATGCGCTTGGCTTGCCCGTCGATGTAGCCCATAAGCCACTTTACGATTACTCCGAGCATGACAAGAGTAAATCCTGCTGGCCCCCATTGCTGTATAAATTGCTCCAATTGTCTGCCTCCCTACTCGCCGTTATTTATATCGGGCCGCCCGGCTTGGCTTTGGCCCCCTCAATCGCTTTGCTCGTGATGCCGTCATAATATTCAATAAGCGCTTTGGTATCAGCCCCGGTGAAACCGGAACTGGCAGGCGGCTTCGGGGTCGGCATCCCGTAGAGGTATCCCGCAGCTATCTTTTGAATCCAGCCAAAGCGCAAGCTCGCTTGTGTTTTCTGCTTCGCGCTCATGTTCTTATCAAGCGCGATTGCTTGCATTTCATTTCTGCGCTCTGAGATTTCCTTGTTGATGGCAGCAAAGGCGGGGATTGCATGGATCAAGCTCTCTTCCCGCTTCGTAACTTTAAGCGTCGAGCCTCGGTCGTTATACGTTTTTGCGGTCTTGTAGAGCAAACCGGCGCGCTTCTTGTCATTGTAGAACTTATCAACAATGCGGCTGCCTCCCTCGCCAGGACCGTAAATAAGCCCACCCACGACCGGGGTATACTCGAGCCCTGACTTACCGGAATCGGTTGTTGAAACTCCAGGGCCTTTGAGCGGGACGCTTAACAACCGCATTGCCTCGGCACCAGGGCTTACAAAGACGCCGTTCATAAAGTAATCTATTTGACGGGCGTTCGGGGCTTTGTCCCCCATGATTTTGGAGAAGGTTTCTGCCAGTTTGATAGCCACTCTAGTATTGCCCGGGCCGTATTGAAGTTCGGGAGATAGCCCTTCTTCGCGCTGCGGTGTGATCGGTGAGCCCCAATGGTTCGTGTTTGTCCACAGCCCCAGCATGGTCTCAACGAGCATTGATGCCACCGGGGCGCTGAAGGCTTCCTCAAACGCCACATCGATATCTTTAAACGGCTGTCTGCGGTTCGGATCGCCGGTGTTGATGTAGTAGTCAAGGTAGCGCTCGGCAATGTTGGCCGGTATTGCATACTCATACGGTTTGGCGAGTGCGATATAGTACGGTGAGCCGGGTTTACCCAACGGAATCCACCAGTATCTATCACGGCTTTCGCTTGGCATATCGCGGTATCGATCGTCGTCATGCGAGAGCGCAAAAGCGATAAGCGTTAATACGCCCATCCAGGCAATAGCTTTGCCTACCTGCTTCGGATCGCCCTTTACTTGCCGGCCGGCCCGGTAGATACCCTGTACGCTGCCGTGTAAAAAGCTCACGGTCCGGGCATATTTGCGGACAAGCGCACTTTCTCCGTGCAGCCCGAAGTTCGTGGCGATCTCCGCCGAGGCATAGGCCGCATCGATGAGGATATCTTCTACTTGTTTGGCGAGCGCCTTTGCTTCTTCCTCGCCGAGCCCTTCGGTGTAGTTACCGCCCTCAACGTCTTTTCTCGTCAAGCTGACACCTTTTAACTCTTTATCTACGACCGCTTTCCATTCCGGAACACGCGGAGCTTCATCGAGGATGCGCAGCAGCTCATTAGGCGCTCGCACGACTTTTACCAGCAAGCCGGTCGCGGTGCGTTTCCAACCAGGAGAATTTGTCGCCAGCAGGCCGTCGCCGCCGCCCGAGCGAAGCAGATCGTCAAAGACTTCCTGCACCGCCGAGCCATAGGCCCCTGATTGAATGAACAGGTCCGTATCCGCTTTGCTTTTTATCCCAGCCGCTGAACGGATACCGTCGATCATGCCAAGCACGATGCTGCGCTCCGGGGTGGTTGTCTGCGCCTTTGAGCTGACCGTATCGCGCATCAGCAGGTTGCTCATGGTGCGCGGCGTAAAGAGCGCTCCCATGCGCCCAACCTGCGATATCCCAATAAGCGCCTTGCCTACTAGCTCAACGCTTGCCGGTGTCATGGCTACGACCGATCTAAACATATCCGGAGCCAAGCGGATAAAGCGCTGCTTGTCGCCGTGACGCGACATGATCACCGGTTCGCTCTTGCCAAACTCTTTCAACCCGCCTGGGATAAAGAGCTTCATCACACGGGCCTCATCTTCTATGTCGCCCTCGATATCAAAGAAGTCGGCGACTTGCCCCGCGCTGACCTCGGTTGCCGCTTTGATTGGACGATCCTCGAACCTGCCGAACGCCGCCATGCCTTCGGTGCTGATCACATCTTCTATTGCGTGGAATATCCGATTTATCTCAATAGCTGCGTTGACCTCGGTGAGCTTGGCCATGGTTGCTTCGAGGAACGTCATGGTCTGAGAGCTGTGGCCTTTATAGAGGCTCACGGGCTGCTCCGGTCCAGGCTTGCCGCCTGTGTCTGAGGCAGATGTTTGCCCAACATGGTAGAGCGGCAGGTAGTAGTGGCTTCCCTTGCGTACATTGTTAGCTGCCGCTTCCGATATGACTTCGCCGTGAACGAGCGAGCGAAGTATGGTCTCGCTTAAATTGTGCGAGTATTCCTTAACGAGCTTGACGATCTCCGGGTGCTTTTCTTCGGCCTCGGCGACAAACGCGTCCGCTTCTTCTTCCGTCATAGGCGCTACGGTAAACTTCTGGTTCCCGTTCTCATCTAGGATGGAGTAGCGCTCCTGGTACCGCATGGCGTGGTATATCCAATCCATGAGCTGTACGCCGCTGACCGTTGTAGGCTCGCCATTAATCTCGGCCTTAAAGCCCTTCGGGTATAGCGCGTCGGCGGTCTCGACGATCGCTTCAAGAGAGCGGGAGCCTTTGTCAAGAACGTAGAGCCCATCTTTGGTGCGCGGCAGCGACTTAAACCACTGAATGGCCTGCCGCCAATACGCTCCCTTTATCGCCATGAGCTTGGCCGGGTTGCGCCCCGTATATCTCTTCGCTTTTGCAGCGTTAAAAGCGTGCTTCATCGGGATGGTGAAGTCGGCTATTTTGAATACCGGGACCATCCATTTGGGCAGCTTGTACTCGCCGATATTTACATCGACCTTCTGCCTCGGCTTGGCGATATAGTTTGCCATGGCCGAGAGCCCTTTGTTTGCGGTGTCTTGTTTCGCAACCTCCATGGCCTCATCGAACGCTTTCGCAAGCTCTGGGTTGTCCTCGAGGAAGCGCCCGAGCTCATCTGCCGTGACCGGCGCCATCCGGCGCGCCAACGCGGTGTCTTTAAACCAGAGCATGACGAACTCGGCCAGGCCCTCGGTGTACTCCTGGCCCTCGGGTATCTCGCCCGGGTACATCTCAAAGGCCATGTCCTCCATCTCTTGCTGGTCGGCTTTGAATCCTGCTTTTTTATCCAATGCGTGGCCGAGCTCGTGGCCGAGCACCCGCCACGAATTGGCGTATTGCCGGCGCACCCTGGTCTCACCCGAGCGCTCGTTATACGTGGCCGCGCTTTTGGTGCGGTTGGCGAATCTGCTCATTCTGCCGGCGCGGATTACTGAACCAAGCGGCGACTTGGCAAAGATCGCGTTTATCTGGTTCGTTGCTTTTGGCGAAAGGTTTCTCCCCTTTTGCTGTTCGCCAGGGATGAAGGAGAGCTCATCCTTTGCCGGCGCCTCTGCGCTTTCCTCGCCAGTGACAGCACCAGCTTGCGCTTTATCAAGATCAAGCTGGTCGTTTATCTCCTGTTGCTCTTTTAAAAGTTCCTTGAGCTTTGTTTCGTGCTCAAACGGCTTTGAGAACTCTACCTTAAGATCGGCCAGCTTCTTCTCGCCATCGCGATAGCGCTGTGCGTAGTTATCCGCAGTGCTCTCGATATTTCGCACCGCATATTCGATACTCGCCACGGAAGGCAGCGCCTTGTAGTCATTGTTGCCTCGGATAATGATGTCAGGCTCTCCAAAGTCGCTGTAGCTGCCGCGCACCAAAAGTTTAAACCCGGCAATCGCACCGATTTCATCAACGACTACTTCACGCTGTTTAGAGTTAATGCCGTGATATTTTTTGCCGATTACCTTTACCCGCTCGTCAGCCGCTTTGCGGTCGGTGAATTTCTTGCCCTTGATCGTTATAGCGAACTTTTCGCCAGTGATATCCCGGCGCTTTTTAATATCACCTTCTGCCTTTTCTGTAAACTCTTTGGCGTAAGCGATTATTCTCTCTGTCTGCGGGACCGCGTCTTGCATCTTGTGCTTTTCCTTGACGCGGTTGGCTTTTAGAATCTGCAGCTTACGAACCTCGGTATCGACGGTCATTTTCTTTAAGACCAGAGGGTTACCAGAGGCGAGCGCTTTGACCTCGGCATAGGTAAGTACCGCGCCTTCCACATCTTCGGCAGAGCGCGTCGTGACCTGGCCAGTCATTACTTGCGCGATAAAGCGCGCCTTTGACTCGAGGGTCTGCCACATATAGGCATCGAAGCTGCCTTCAGTGACATAGCGAAATATTTGAACCTCGTCGTTTTCATTCCCTTGGCGCAGAATACGACCTTCACGCTGCTCGATGTCGGAGGGGCGCCATGGTGCATCGATATGATGCAATGCTTTCAATAATCTTTGAATATTAGTGCCGATGCCCATTTTCCCGGTTGATCCTAAGAGTATGCGCACCTTACCAGCGTTCACCTTATCAAAAAGTTGTTGCTTCTGTGCGTCGGTTTTTGCGTCGTGGATAAAGGAAATTTCTTTTGCAGGTATGCCCTTCTTAATGAGCTTGTCGCGGATATCGTTGTATACACTAAATCCTTGGGATGCTTTCTTTGGTGTCGAAAGATCGCAAAACACGGCCTGGGCAAGCTTGCCTTTTTTGCTGCTTTGCCAAATATCATAAATATTGCCTATCGCCTGGTTTAATTTGCTATCAGGGTAATCGTGGGGCTCATCACCAACCAGGCGTAGATCAAGCGCCGCTTTTCTGCCATCGTTGGTGACAACGAGCATGTTGTCCTCGCTGGGGTCAACCGCCCCGCTCCTGATATCCTCGGCTCTCTTTACGAGGCCTTGGACGAAGCGCTTCAGCTCTTCGGTGGCCGGCGCGGTAATCGTCTGCGGCTTGCCGCCTCTAAGCTTCGGGCTGGGCAGGTTCAGCATGTCGGCGGTCTGCACGTCGGCCACCATGCGAAACATCTGCGCGAGTTCGGGCAAGTTCGTAAACTTGGCGAAGCGGGTGCGCGGCCGGTACCCGGAGCCGTCCGGTGCAAGCTCGAGCGCGGTCACGGTTTCCCCGAAGTTTGCCGCCCATGCATCAAAGTGGGCAAGCCCATGGTTTCTGAGCGTGTCCATCTGTAAATAGCGCTGCATCGTATACATCTCGGCCATGCTGTTTGAGATCGGGGTACCGGTAGCGAATACAACTCCTCGCCCGTTATTTAAGCGGGCAAGGTACTGCGTTTTCATAAACATATCGAAGGCGCGATCGCTCTGCGTTTGCGGCAGGCCGGCTACACGCCCCATCTTCGTGGTAAAGAAGAGGTTTTTGTACATATGGGCCTCATCGACGAAGAGCTGGTCGACACCGAGTTCTTCAAATGTCACCACATCATCTTTGGTGCCTTCTTTGAGCATTCCTTTAAGTTTTGCGTCAAGGCGCTTCTTGCTTTTCTCAAGCTCCTTAACTATGCGGTTGCCCTTTTTGTAACCGCCTTCCTCGTTGGCCGCGAGTATCGCAGCTTCAAGGTCGTCGATCTGCTCCTGGATATGTTGCGCCACGGCCTCGTTCGACATGGGTATTTTGCCGAAGCTCGAGTGCGCCACAACCACACCGTCCCAATCTCCGGTCGCAATTTTACTTATCAGTTGCTTGCGCCGGTCCGGGGCGAAGTCCTCTTTGGTCGCCATCAGAACATTCGCCGAAGGGTAGAGCCTTAGAAAGTCGCCGGTAAATTGCTCAAGCATGTGGTTTGGGACAACGTACATCGGCTTTTTGGCAAGGCCGAGGCGCCGCAGTTCCATGCCTGCAGCGATCATCTCAAATGTTTTGCCAGCGCCGACCACATGGGCTAGAAGTGTGTTGCCGCCTTGCACTATTCGCCATATCGCGTTTTTCTGGTGCGGCCATAGCTTGATCATTGAAGAAACGCCGGGCAGCGTCAGGTGACTTCCATCATAGATGCGCAGGCGAAGATTATTATACTCATCGTTGTATTTGCGCACAAGATATCGACGACGCTCTGGATCTAACCAGAGCCACTTCTTGAACTCATCTTTTATCTGCTGCTGTTTTTCTCGGGCCGCTACCGTTTCGGCCTGGTTGACAACGCTCTTGTCGTCCATTTTGTCATAAACCGTTGGGACACGCAGATTCAGCGCACCTTCAACCAAGTTGATTGCGTTATAGCGCGACGTTCCCCATGTTGCGGTCGCGGCTACGCTGCGCTTGATGTCACTCCAACCATGGACGAGGTCGACTTTCCACGAGCTGAGTATCTGTGCGTGCGACGTTCTGGTATGACCGCCTATTCCCATGAGGTGCGCGAGAAACTGGTCAATATACGTGGGTGCTACCCAGCCAGCTCCAAGCCGTGCGCCGATATCGGCGGCACTTAAATCATCCGGTTGCACCGCTTTTAAGGCTTCGACATTCTCCTTGAATGCGGGATCTGCTTTCGCCGCGGCCTCGGCCATGCTAAGTTTCTCGCGCACGTTGCCCGAAAGGTAGGCATCGGCGGTTTCGTAATCGCCTTCCGGGTTTTTAAATATCAAGCCTTTAAGCTCGTCTTTAAGCTCTTTGGAATTTTTACCGGTTAAACGCTCCATCAAAGAGAAATCGATGATACCGCTCTCGTTGAGCGACACTATGAGAGCTTCTTTTGCGGTGTCGGCCTTCTCTATTTTCTTCTGCTGAAGCATGGTGCGCTTCGTAAATATTGCGGCTTTTGTTGCAGTTTTAGTTTCTCTGTCGTAGTACTCAAGAGACAGGAGAAGCGGCATGTCCGGATCTTTTCTAAATGCAGCTACGTTGGATCGATTATGGATAAAGCCGTGCTTCTTTACAAACGCATCATAGACTTTGTTGAGTTCTTTTTGCGCTGCTTTTACCGTGGTATCGGCTGCATCTTCGAGCTGCAGGCGCAATACGTCACGAACCGCTCCCCGGATATTAATCATGCCCTTTATCCGCGCCGCCACGGTATCGGCTACTTGTACCGGCACAAGCCTGTCGCCCATCTTTTGATACAATTGGCCGCTCTCTTGCGTAACGGCGAATGCGTTCTGCTTCACATAATCCGGTGCCGGTATTGATTGCAGGACCGTTTCTTCCTTTACCTTTACCTCCGGCTTGGTATAGACGTTCTCGGGCAGCTTGGCTACGGCACCGTTTAATGCATCGGCGATATCGCGGCTATCGGGTTTGAGCGTGAGCTCTTTGCCTGAGTACATGCTTCCCTCGAGCGAGAGCTTGCCGAGCATCATCTCGGGATGCGCCTTAAAATACTCGTTGACCTGCATCTCAACACCCTCTACAGTAACGGGCTTGGTCTCTACCCAATCGTTAAAGTGCATCTTCCCACCCTCTCCGCGTTTCCGCAGGAAGATGATATCGGTTGTGACTTCCGTGCCTGCATTCCCTTTAAATGCGGTATTGGGTAGCCTGATTGCTCCCATGAGATCAGCGCGTTCATCAATATAGCGGCGCACCCTGGAATCCTTTTTATCCATGGTGTAGTGCGACGTGATGAACGCCACGATACCGCCAGGATGCACTTTATCAAGGGATTTTGCAAAGAAGTAGTCGTGAATCGATAAGTTGTATCTGTTGTACCTGGGGTCGTGCAGCTTGTAGTTGCCAAACGGCACGTTTGAGATCGCCGCATCATAGAAGTTATCGGGCAGCTTGGCCTCTTCAAAACCCTGCACCCGCACATCGGCGGTTTGATAAAGCTGCTTGGCAATGCCGCCGGTAATGCTGTCAAGCTCCACACCGGTCAACCTGGAGTGCGCCGACATCTCCGATGGCATCAGGCCGAAGAAGTTACCACTACCCATGGATGGCTCAAGGATGCGCCCACTCTTAAACCCGAGTTTTTCAAGCGCCCGATACATGCCATCGATCACGGGTTTGGAAGTGTAGTGAGCGTTAAGCGTAGAGCCTCGGGCATCGGTATATTCTTTGTCGGTTAAAAGCTCGCGTAACTCCTTGGCTTCTGCTTCCCACCCGGGGTTGCTGTAATAAGAAAACACCTGCGGCATACCGCCCCAGCCAACGTATTTGACAAGGGCTTTCTGCTCATCAGGTGTTGCAAGCCGTTTTTCTTCTTCAAGTGTTTTGAGCAAGCGGATTGCGGCGATGTTGTTATTAAATTTTTGCTTCGGTCCGCCCTGGCCTAAGTTGTCGGAACCGGTTATGCGATAGTTGTTTCCTGCTGGTTTGCCGGTTCCTCGCCCAGATTCGGTACGTCCTCTTCGCTCGGCAGCAGTATCCACTGCTCCCTCACCATTTGCCAGGCTGTCTCCTGTATCCAGGTCTCGTACTTCACCCGTTCCAGAAACTCCTCCGGCTCCGGGTGCTGGCTCTTGAGGCCGTCCATTATCTTCAGTTCGGCCTCTGACGTCAGCTTCGCTGCGTCCAGAAGCGCCTGCTCGAGCTGGCCGCTCTTCTTGAGTTCCTGGTACATCTTCGGGCGATACTTCTTCCAGTGTTCGTTCGCCAGCTGGATGTACTTCTGCTCGCTCGGGCTCAGTTGTTCCTCCACCTTGTTCGCCCTCCTTTACGGGCTCGTCTTGCTTAGATTCTGCTACAGGTTCGCCCTGCTCAACCATGTTTTGTGGTTTCTCGGCTTTAGCTAGCTCCTCTTTCTTCGGCTTAAGATAGATACGGGCGAGATCCGGATACTCTTTTATCTCGTCCTCGGGTACCTCTTCGCCCTTCTCGAGCCGCGCCTTAATCTCGGCTTTGCGCTGCCAGTGGTTTTGCTTAGGTTCTTCTTGGGGTTCAGGCGCGGGAGTGCTTACCTCTGGTTTGGTTTCTTCAATGCGCTCAATCTTATCAACCGGTACTATCTCAAGACGAAAACCGCCCGGAGCACCGGCCTCAACGACATCGACAAGCGCCTCTTTTCTGCCAGGGATATAGTCTCTAACCTTGCCGGTCAGCGTTTTGCCGCTGCGGTGGGTGAAACGTATCTTGCCGCCTTCTTTAAGGGTTGGTTTCTCGCTGGCCTTGACTTGTGCTGCTTGCTCAGGCACAACAAGGTTGCCGCTATCTGCGTCTTTTGCAAGGCCTTTAATCGCTTCTCGCACCTGTTTACCATGGGCGCGGACGCTCGCCTCGCCCATTCCCGCAGCATCCTGCGCGAACTTCAGATAGTCTGCGTCACGCTTTGACCGTGTGGTCTGCGCGGTTATGTATGCGGCTTTATCTAAATCACTCTCAAAGTCGAGTGTAAATTGCTTATCCCTGTAGCCATATCGCGGCTTTGCTCCCGACAGTTCGCGGGGGAGTTGTGCGGTTGGCGTTTTCTGCTCGCCCGGACGCTCTGTAACCGGTTCTACGCCCTTTACTCCAACTCCCGGTATACTTACCTTCTCCGGGGTGAGTTCGCTTAAATCGGGTGCAACTGGCGCTATCTCAGGAGCCATATTCGGCGCTTGTGCCGGAGCTATTTGCTCCGGTGCTTTAATCTCTGGCATGACCGTTGCCGGCGCTTCAATCTGCGGCGCAACCTGGCCTTGAACCGGAGGCGCCATAGTCTGCGTAGCCTTCTTCGCGCGATCCATTTCTTCCTGAATGATCTCCTGCATGGATTCATTGGCTATCTGCTGACCGATAGGAGTATCAACGAGATGGTCCATGGCTTTTAGCTCTGCTTTAACAGGGTCCATACCGGTCTTAACGTAGTTGTCGACAACGGCATCGAATGTTTTTTGCGACTGAACGGGCAGCTTTGATTTAACCCGGTTCTTGACATAGTGGTATACATCACCGGTTGCACCCATGCCTGCGCCCATCAAGCCGCCGATCGCTATTGATTCCTGCATCGTCGTGTCAAGGTTTATGGGCTGGTTAGCAGCCTGGCGCTGAAATACCTCTTGCACGCCTTCTTCCGCGCCCTCCATAGCGGCGACACCGCCGAGCTTTGCGGCACCAGCAGCGAACTTACCTGCCTTGCCAGCGCCTTTGGCTAGTTTGCCAAGCGGATTGAGTTCCGGAGGAAGAAACGCTATTCCGAGTTCTGCCGCATCCATAGCGCCCAGGGACTGGTTTTTCCACCAGACCGAGTTAGCGGCGTGTTTCGCCTCTGTTTCGCCCATGCCCTGAGAGAGTGCTTGCTCATAAGTGTTACCGGCTTCGAGCGCCCCCTCAAGTGGGCGTGACGCCGCAGCTGCCGCGATAGATCCTGCGACTAAACGGCCGAACGCACCGAGCCCCGCTGCTCCTGCTGCCCCGGCACCGCCATAAGCCGCAGCAAAAGAAGCAGGGATGAGCGCCAGCGAGAATGGCAGTGACCGCATAACGTTAAATTTATAAAAGTCGGGGTCGACGAGCGAGCTGGCGGAAAACTCTTTTTGCGGGATATTGGCTCCGACATATGCCTTATCTGCTTCGGCGCGTTGCTTATACGCGGTAAGCCCCGGTTTTTTCCCGAACAACCACTCGAGCGCACTTGCTCCGGTCGTCTGCATATCGAAGATACCGGCCTCAAGCACGTTACCCTCGCCCGGATTCTCTACCGGCTTGCGCGTTGCCCCGAAGTCTGTGGGGATATGAGCTGCAAGCGTCTGACCGGTTGCAGGCCTGGGCTCGCTAGATGCCGGCGGCCGCATCCACTTAGACGACATATCATTGAGCACATTATTTGCGTTGAAGCGTCCAGGTTTCTTGTTAGCCGGCATCAATGCGGAGGGAGGACGATTATCACGCGAATAGTTTTTCGCCGTATAGTTTTCCGGTTCGGCAGCTTCCAGTTGCGCGAGAGCTTCTAAAAATGCGCTGTTGCGATACCGTTTTTTAGCCATGGTTTTCCCAACCTTACCTAGTCGCTAATTCTAAAGGTTTTTGTGCCTTAGCTTTCTTCTTTGGGAACATGCCGTAATAGAGGTCTGCCAGCTGAGAGCCTTGCGCATCCTTTAAATACGCACCGACGCTTTTACCGGTCTTTGTTGTGATTAAGCTGTCAACAGCGGTTTTTATGTTAACTCCGCTGGAGATCGCTGGTCCGATATATGCCGGGTTGCTCAGCATATTCTTTACGGCGTTGTAGAGTGGATATTTACTGCCTTGTTTGCGTAGCTTGTCATATGCCTCAAGGCCTTTATTGTAGTACTTCGATGTGGCCAATTTTTGGCGCTCTGCCTGTGTGCCTGGGACTTCAGCAGTGCCGCCTGCGGTCTTTGCCGCAAGGGAGGCGGGAACGCCGCTGTACTCCCACCTGCTATACGGGTTCTTGCTGTGTGCGACAACGCCCTGAGAGCTGTTCGACTCAAAGTACTTGTCTCCGACCTTAATCCAGACGTGGCCATATTTGTGAACCTTGCCTTTGGGGTCTTTCCACCCGGGCTTCCAGCCGTAGACCTCAATCTCACCAGTTCCTTTGGTAAGGATGTTCTTTATGGTTGACGATGTAAACCGTCCCTTGGCGAGGCCCGAATCGTTGAGGATTTTGCTCACATACCCAGAGCAATCGTATTGTCGCTTGCCGGTTTTTTTATCTACCTGCCCGGTGCCGCCCATCGAATACTCGGAGCCCATTACCGACATGGCCGAATCCGTGGCGCTTAGGACAATCGCTTCCGGAGCGCCGATCGTGGATGCCAGGTTAAGGCTAAACGTCTTATTCCATTGAGCATCGCCAACCGCGTCGCGTATCTTCTTGTATGATTGATCCGAGTTGTACTGCTTCTCGGAAAGGGTGAATTGTTTGTCCCACTGCTCTTTTGAGAGGCCGAATTGCTTTGCCCATTGAGCGTCTGTCACCTTGTCGCGGCCCTGCCTGTAAGCAAACTCCTTGGCATTTTGGGCTTTCTGGTAATTCTGCTGCCCGACGTTCATCAGGTATTGGCCGAGCGCGCTGTTTCGCTGCGCATCTTGCGCCTGACCGGTAGTAAACATCTCCAGTGCGGATTTATTAACGTCCGACATATAGTTGGCCTCGAGCGATTGAAGCTGCCCGAGGTTCGCGGCCGATGCTTGGGCCAGGCTGCTTTCAATATTGGCCATGTTGGCGGCGCGGTTTTGCCCGAGTTTATTCTGTTCGCCGAGATAGAAGTTGTCGACCTCGGCGCGGTTGGCGTCATAGGTTCCAGAAGCGTAGATGCCCCGTGAAATGGCGCTTCGGCGTGCGCCTTTTTTGTCGGACAGCTCGTTTGAGGCAAGGGTATCGGCCCCCTGCTGATAGGCCAAGTCAACGTTTCGCCGCGACGTATCGGCCTGCAGGCCTAAATTGTTAAGCGCTGTTTGAAGCGCGGACCTGTTTGCGTCAAAAAGCGGCCGGTAGATGTTTTCCGCCCACCCCCGGTACTCGTCCATGTTCTCCTGCGTCGGCTTTTTGGGTTTTTGCCCGAGAAACATCCCGGCAAGCGTGGTGGGGTCGATATAGGCGGTACCGCCAACGTTTTTGTAACTGCCTGGACCGAACGTGAAGTCGCCTGCGGTAATCGTCCCGGGCGCCCCGTTTTCTCCAGGTACCCAATTTACCGGATACCCCATGCCTTCAAAGAACGAGCGTAACCCCACATACCCTTCTGGTACGGGGGCGCCGCTTCTTTGAGCCGGAGCCGTGCCGAACAGCTGCGAGTTAGCCGCTTTAAACGCCGCCGCAGCCTCCGGGTTGGAAAATGCGGTACCCGCCGTTTCTTTGGCTTTTATATCGTTTGCATAG
>Ga0210028_1002574_pt1 | contig 14234 bp, 17 predicted proteins | sample CryGeymeta201513_FD_185468 | JGI IMG/M metagenome (GOLD analysis project Ga0210028, IMG submission 185468) | Groundwater microbial communities from Crystal Geyser aquifers in Utah, USA - Crystal Geyser metaG 2015-13 (SPAdes) (version 2) | ecosystem: Environmental > Aquatic > Deep subsurface >...
GTGTATGAGCAACTCAAAACAGTGATGGATCCAGAGTTACAGATAGATATTGTGGCCTTGGGACTTATTTACAGTGTCGCCGTGTCACAGTGTCACATAAAAATTATCATGACTTTGACTACGCCTGGGTGTCCACTGGCGGGAGAGATAGATAGACTGGTGAAAGAAGCCATCAAACCCCTAGGAGATTGTGAAATAGAAATAGAACTGGTTTGGGATCCTGCGTGGAGTCGTGAGATGATGAGCGAAGAAGCCAAGTTAGTATTGGGGATGGTATAGAAATGCCCACAAATCATAAATTCTCAAATGTACACAAATTAAGTGTTATGGTGGGGAGTACCAACCCAGTAAAAGTAGGGGCGGTTGCGGAAGCATTCCGAAAATATTGGAGCGAATGTGAAGTAGTTGGGATAGGTGTACGTAGCGGAGTGGGTGAGCAGCCGATGAGTGAGCTGGAAACTATGAGGGGAGCGAGGAATCGGGCAATGCGTTGTATAAGAAACGCAGATTATGGTGTAGGACTAGAGGGTGGTGTGTGTACAATTGAGAATAAAATGTTTGAATGTGCGTGGGTGGCCATCATTGATAAAGATGGCAAGTTGGGATTGGCAGGTGGGTTATATTTTGAATTGCCAGCAAATATTGCCGAGGAAATCAGAAAGGGTGGAGAGTTGGGACCTTTGATGGATAAACTTACGGGTAAAAGTAATGTGAAACAAGGCGCAGGAGCAATTGGGATATTTACCAAGGGAGAGCTGGATAGAAAAGCGGCCTATGTACAAATTGTACTTAGTGCACTAATTAAATTTGTGAGTCCAGAGTGGTTTGATTAGAAGATTAGCGTACATAATAGTTGACACAAATGTGTACATATGATAGTGTGTAGTTATGAACACACAGTTGGCGAATATTATTCCAATCACGAAGGCTCGGGGGAGACTGGGGGATCTGGCAGAACTTGCGGTGGCGAGTAACTATTATATTTTGACAAAGGGTGGGAGTCCATCAGTTGCGCTCGTAGATTTTGATTATTTGAAAAAACTGGAGCTGATGGTTGAACAGATTTATCAAAAAACGTATATTGATCCCAAACTCACAAAATATACGAGAGACTTTAGTGATAAGGAAATAGAGGAATGGCTAAGCGAAGATCAACTCTAAATTTGTTTTTGGATTCGAGTGTGTTATTTACAGCAGTGAATTCACCATTTGGTGGATCGGCAAAATTGTTTACATTAAAAAATATAAGACGACATGTATCTCGCATTGTGTTGCATGAGGTGGAGAAGAATGTCCGTAAAAAACTAGTAGAGGCACAACTCAAGCGTTTTTTTCGATTGGTAGATAAAGTAGTGGTTATTAAAGAGGTTCCAAGTCAGAGCCAAATTGATCGGGCAAGGAAGGTAATAGCGGAGAAAGATGCGGTGATTTTGGCGGAATTTGTGCGATCTAACTGTGATTATTTGATAACTCTCGATAAAAGAGATTGTTTACAAGAAAAAGTATTTGAGTTTGTAAGGCCTAAAAAGATTTTGTCTCCCAAGATGTTTTTCGAGATGATATGATAGAGATGTGAGGATTTATATTGGAGCGGATCACAGGGGATTTGAACTTAAAGAAGAGTTAAAAAAGTGGCTAATTGAGAATGAATATGAGGTAGAGGATGTGGGTAATCACATCTTTGATCCCGAAGATGATTTTGTAGATCCAGCAGTCAAGGTGGCAGAGATGATTGACGGGGGAGCAAAGGAAGAGCGAGGCATCTTGATCTGTGGGAGTGGACACGGGGTCGAGATAGTAGCTAATAGGTTTCGCGGGGTACGGGCGGTTGTGGGGTTTAATGCCGAGGTATCGAAACAAGGACGAGAACATGAAGATGCGAATGTGTTGGTACTACCTGCAAATTGGGTAACGCCAGAGGAAGCGGTCGAGAGAGTACAACTATTTCTCCAAACTGAGGCAAGTAGTACAGAAAAGTACCAGAGGCGACGACAAAGAATTGAGAACTTGAGGATATCATGATTACACCAATTATCATGGAGGGCGATACTTGTGAGGTGGGGAGCAAACTCAAGATTTTGCATAACCAGTCGGTCAAACAAGTACATTTTGATATTGGAGATGGGTTGTACTCTGATCTACTGACTGTGTCACCTGCAGATTTGCAACAATTTACGCTAGATAATATAGAGATGGATATACACCTATTGGTAGATGATCCAACTGAGTGGATAGAGGAGAGTAGTGCACTAAAGCCTGCGCGGATTATTGGCCAGATTGAACGAATGGGATCACAAAAATTATTTTTGGAAAGTGTAGATGGTTACGGGATAAAGGGTGGGCTCGCCATAAAAATAGAAACGCCAATTGAAGAAATTGAGAAAGATGTACTTGGACCTTGTGACACCATATTGCTATTGGCGATACCAGTGGGCACCACAGGATCCCTATTTGACATAAGAGTGATAGAGAAAATCAAAGAACTACGTAAAATGTACACAGGTAAGATTTTGATAGATGGGGGTATTAATCTTAAAACATACAAACAAGTGTTAGAGGCTGGGGCGAGTGAAGCAGGAGCCAATAGTGCTTACTGGCGGGGAGATTTTAATGAATAAACAGATCGAATTCAAGAAAGTAACTTTTTTTGGTGATGCGGCGGTGTTGCCCAATTCTAGTTATTATCAAACGGCCTATCAAGTGGCAAAAAAACTGGCAAAAATGGGTTATATTATCGTCAATGGGGGAGGGCCGGGGATTATGGATGCGGCAACGCGGGGAGCGGAGTCCGTTGGGGGGAAAACTGAGTCGGTGACATTTTATCCAGAACATGCGACTGGGTTTGAAGGGAGATATCTCTCCAATATAACCGACCGTGAGATTAAAACAGATAATTATATTGAGCGGATGTATCAACTGATGGAAGAGTCGGATATTTTCTTGATATTTCAGGGGGGGACAGGGACACTCTCGGAGCTAGGAACGGCCTGGGTACTAGCGAAACTTTATTATGGACACCATAAGCCGTTTATTTTGGTAGGATCGTTTTGGAGAGGAGTGATCGGGGCGATCCATGACAAGATGCTGATTGACGCCAAAGAGATGGATGTGTTTAAAATCGTGGATGGAGTAGATGATGTTTTACCTGCTATGAAAAAATTGGAAGAGGCGCTAAACAAGGTGGATCACACACACTGCCGACACTGTCATGAGTCGGCGTTTATGAGCTAAGAGTAGATGGTCACTTTGGGTTCGACGTACTTCACGCAAAAAAGCGGTCATATTTTGCTGGTGCAAAATTGACCTCTAACTCGGCCTACCCGGCCTGCGTAATATTTTTTGACTGTGAAATACGTCTGCACTCATCGTTCCTCGTAGTGCGTTATACTGGGAGTATGTCTGCTCAAGATTTACACAAGATAGCCAATCAGTTGCGGGGCGACGTATTGCAAATGGTGCATGCCGCCCAGGCAGGGCACGTGGCAGGGCCACTATCTAGTGCGGATTTGTTTAGCATTCTGTACTTTGGGGGAGTAGTTGATCCGACACAAGACAAAATTGTGTTGTCTTGTGGACATTATTGTCCGATCCAGTACGCCGCTTTGGCACGCGCTGGATATTTCCCGGTTGAGGAGCTAGCTAGTTTTATGCAGATAGGCTCAAGACTACCTGGACACCCAGAGCGAGGGAGTGTAGCAGGCATTGAGGTGTCGGCTGGGCCACTAGGGCAAGGAGTATCGGTCGCCACGGGAATGGCGCTGGGAATGAAATTATCAAATCTCAAATTTTCAAATTCTCAAATAAAAGAGCCGCGAGTATATTGTGTATTGTCGGACGGGGAACTCCAAGAGGGACAGGTGTGGGAGGCATTTAATTTTGCCGTAAGGCGTCAGCTAGACAACCTGATTTTTATCCTGGATCGTAACAAGATTCAGATAGAAAATTATGTGAGCCAGCTGGCGACTTATGGAGAGGTAGTGGGTAGATTAGAGGCATTTGGACTCAATGTGCTAGAGACGGATGGAAATAATATCGATAAGTTGAAAGTGATGATCGAAAAGGCGAAAACGATGCAGAGCGCCCCCACTATGGTGGTAGCAAATACGGTGGGGGGGAAGGGAGTATCTTTTATGGAGAATAAACCGGCTTGGCATGATCAAGTTCCAACAAAAGACGAGTTGGAGAAAGCACTAAAGGAGTTGAATGTATAACGACAAATATTTAATTCCAGAGTGGAGGACACCTAGCAAGAAGGCGATCCGCACGGGAATGGGGGAGGGGCTAGTTGTAAGCGGAGGAGAACATGAGGATATTGTAGTATTGACTGCTGATTTGGCAGAATCAACAAGAGTTAGGGAGTTTGCCGAACATTACCCAGAGCGGTTTTTTGACGTGGGGGTGGCAGAGCAAAATATGATTGGGGTGGCGGCAGGATTATCGTTTTCTGGGTATGTACCATTTGCATCATCATACGCAACCTTTAGTCCGGGTAGGAGCTGGGAGCAGATCAGGGTATCTGTTTGTTTGTCGAGAGCTAACGTTAAGATAATTGGCTCGCATGCTGGCGTATCCTCGGGTAAGAATGGTCCAAGTCATCAGGGAACCGAAGATATTGCTTTGATGAGAGTATTACCAAACATGGTGGTGTTGGCTCCAGCCGATGCGCAGCAAGCCAAAGCGATTATCGAAGCAGCATATAACCATGAGGGACCAGTATATATCCGGACCACTAGACCCGAAACTCCTAATTTTACAAAACCACTAAAGTTTGAAATTGGGAAAGCTTATAAATATCGAGAAGGAAAAGATATCTCACTCGTTGCGTGTGGAATCCAAGTGTATGACGCTTTGATTGTGGCAGAGGAACTTGCAAAAGAGGGAGTAGAATGTGAAGTGATCAATGTAAGCTCGATCAAGCCACTAGATGAACAGACAATACTGGGTAGCGCAAAAAAGACCGGCCGAGTTGTGACGATTGAGGATCACCAGATAAATGGAGGACTTGGGAGTGTGATTGCGGAACTATTGGGTGAGAGACTCCCAACCAAGATCAAGCGAATCGGGTTAAACGATCGATTTGGACTTTCTGGGGAGTGGGAAGATGTGTATAAAGCGGTGGGACTGGATAGGGCAAGTATTAAACAAGCTGTGATAGACTATCTTCATGAGTAATTATGATGTGGTGACGATAGGGGCGGCGGTACTAGATATCTTTATGAAGAGCGACAAGTTTAAGGTGGTCAAATCGGGAGATATCCCGGGTGGAATTGCGATGTGTGAGGTGTATGGAGGGAAGATGGAAGTAGAGGAGGTACTCATAGTGTCTGGAGGGGGGGCGACCAATACGGCCGTTTCATTTGCCAAAAAAGACCTGAAAACAGCAACGATTGCTGAGATGGGGAATGATCCCCAGTCGCTACTCATCCAGAAAGAATTGGAGGAGGCACAGGTAGATACGAGATTTTTGGTGCAAGAAGTCGACGAGACCACGGCCGTTTCTGTCATTTTGATTGCAGAGGACGGAGGGCGCAGTATCATGGTAAACCGAGGCGCTTCGGCGATGTTGACTAAGTGCGATTTACCCATAGATGATCTTGAAACCCGCTGGCTACACATCTCCAGCTTGGGGGGGAATATGGAACTACTTAAAACCATCTTGAATTGGGCGAAAAGTAAAAAAGTGAGAGTGTCGCTAAACCCAGGGCTCAAAGAAATAGCACACAAAGATAAGTTGTTGCCTCTACTTTCATTGGTTGAGATCTTGTTTTTGAACAAAGATGAATCGAGGGCACTTTGGGGGAATGAGAAAGTAAATAAGGGGGCGTACGTCAGTGTGATCACGGATGGAGAGCGCGGAGGAGAGATGATAGAGAGAGATAAACGCACTAGATTTGAAGCTATTAAAGCGAAGAAAGTGGTAGATACAACTGGGGCGGGAGATGCCTTTGTGAGTGGGATGGTGGCTGGAGTTTTGTACGGCAAGAACTACGAACAAGCGCTAGAATGGGGGATCAAGAACGCAACTAGCGTGCTCAAATACATTGGGGCAAAGCGTGGACTACTTACGCTTGGCCAGATTGGCTAATTTTTTGTCGAGTGTGAGGAGGGGACATTTTGTCTTTGTGGAAAGAGTAAGATAGCTCGCATCGTAGAAAGAAAGATTGTTGATGATCGCGCAGTTAATACTGCTTGAGTAGTTTGTCGGCTTTAGATTGATTTCTAACTTAAAGAATTGTTGAAATAGTTCTTGTGCCTGCTGAGTAGTGATTCTTTTTGATAGAGAGGCTGACTTGAGACTATTGCCAATTTCGAATGGTAAAATAAGTGGTGCGATAAGGGTAAGTCGATGATGGATGTGTCGAGTAATAACTTCCTCATGTTCTGGGAGTATTTTTTCGTCATCCATGAGATATGCCATAACTACAGAAGAGTCAACTACGTAGTGCTTTGTTTTAATGTTTGTGACCATAATGACGCATTGCAAGAATTTCTTCGACTGATAAATGAAGATTAAGAGACTTGCGAATTTTGGCAATTTTTTGAGCAGCCAATAGTCGTGAATTAAAAGGTTTTTTGCCTTGAATGTTGTGAATCTTGTTGGTTTTGAAAGCATAGTTGGCAGCTTGGCGGAGTGCCTCACCAAAAGATACATTCATGTTGAGGGCGGACTCATGGACGAGTTGCCAGGTGTCTTGATCAAATAAAGTTTGAACGCGTTTGTTTAACATACACACATAACATACACATGTTTTGGGAGTTTGTCAAATGAGAATGATTCCGTGCGCGGACAATTAAGTTTCGGTGGGGCAACTAGATAATTGATTGGGTGATATAATGATTTAAATCATTATATCACTAACATATCTGGAGAGTTGAGAAAAGATTGAGAATATTGTACGCGCTAGCTCGATCTTTTTCTCTTAATCATTAAAATAATCGTAATTAAAACGCTTAACCAAAAAATAATGTAAAAAATCATTTGGACTTTGTCGGAAACAATATTATTGTCATCTACAACAATATAAGCAATGGCGAAAACTAAGGCGATTAGTAATGTGTGCCACCATTTGAGGAACGAAAACGATAATTTGTTTCTCATATATTTTTTTGAATTACGTCTAACGTCGCCTGTATATCTGATATGGGCTGAGAGACAGCCGGAGCGAGCCAGATATACAGTAGTTAGGCGACCCGAGTGGAGTGCGATAAAATCCCAACTCCTATCGCACGGAACGAAAGCGCAGCGTCCCCTTGCGTATTACGAAACAATGGCTAGGAAGTAATCCCAAGTTGCTTATCCAGTGGAGGATTTGAAAAATACGCCCGTACATCGTACTTCAGATCCAAAAGTTCGATCATGTAAAAATCAGGCTTGTTCATACGTTTGAACTGCGGAAGAGGGAGATATTTTTTCTCAAAGCCAGGAAAATTGGCAACTGTAAAGTCGGCATCGCCTAGTTCTGTGCGAGTAGGGTCGGGTATGCGGATTTTGAGCAGTTGCAAGTTACCGGCAACAGTAGGAAGTGGCTCGATCTGATAGAGCGACCCCGTAGGCGTTTCTTTGGTACTCCTCTTTAAGAGCGTCAGCTCTTTTGACAATAAGCTGTACCTTGGATTTCAAATCCTCTAGGTTTATGAGAAAGCCTCCTTAACTAGATTGTTTCGTAATATGTCGTCTAACTAGTGTTTATGCGCAGTGTGGGGCACATAAACACGTACAACTAGGTGTTGATAGGGGTATTTTAGCAGATAGGGGGAAATAACTACATCTCGTCGAGGTGGGAGCGGAGGATGGAGGCAGAGGCGTTGAGAGAGGTGAGTTCATCTGGTGAGAGAGGGAGATCGACGACGCGAGTAATGCCACCTCGGCCTAGGATGCAAGGTAAAGAGAGGGCAATATTTGTCAGACCGTACTGACCAGTGAGGACGCTTGAGAGCGGGATGATTTTGTTGGCGTCGCACATAACCGTTTCTACGATATGACCAAGTGCGATGGCGATACCGTAGTAGGTGGCTCCTTTGCCACTAATGATCGTGTAGGCGTCCTTGCGAGTGGCATCAATGGCCCATTTGATGTGGTCGGGAGACATCTCGGGGAAGGAGAGGAGTGGTTTACCTCCGATTGTGGCAGTACTTAGCGTGGCAAAAGAAGAGTCGCCGTGTTCACCCAGAATATAGGTATGGATACTCTTGGCGCTAATCTTGATGGTTTTGCTTAAGTGGAGTCGAAATCTGGCCGTATCTAAGAGCGTGCCAGAGCCAAAGACACGACCTGGTGCAAGACCCGCAAGACGCGTGGCATGAAGGGTCATGATATCTAGAGGGTTGGAAACCATGAGGATCAGAGTTTGGGGAGCTTCGCGAACGATTTTGGGAATTACTTTATCTAAGATATCGCAGTTGCCACGGGTCAAATCTAGTCTAGTTTGGCCTGGTTTCTGTGCGCAGCCGGCGGTAAAGATGACGAGATCAGTGCCCTCCAAATCTTCGTATCTATCGGTTGCTATGATTTTGGTGGGTGGATAGAAAGGTGAGCCGTGTTCGAGATCGGCTTTTTCGCCCTCGGCCTTGGCTAATTCGCGAGAGAAGAGGACGAGTTCTGTGGCAAGACCTTTGAGGAGGATGGTGTAGGCAGTCGTGACGCCAACGTGTCCTAAGCCGATGATTGCAACTTTGAATGTTTCACGTTTGAGCATTAAGAATAGTTTATAGCTAATAGTTCATAGTGTATAGTCGATTGGTATGGACAAGACGTTTCAAATAGCCATAGATGGTCCTGTAGCGGCGGGGAAGGGGACGACGGCAAAGATGGTGGCAGCGAGACTGGGGTTTTTATATGTAGATACGGGGGCGATGTATCGAGCACTGACTCTGTATTCAATACGTCATGATGTAGACTGGGGAAGTGAGAGTGAAGTGATTAAGTTGATAGATAGCGATCAACCAAGCGTAGAATTAAAGGTTCCGGTAGGAGATACGCATGATGGGAGATTGTGTACAGTTTTGTTAAATGGAGAAGATGTAAGTTGGAAAATCAGGACTGAAGAAATAAGTCATGCGGTTTCTCCAGTGGCACAATATCCGAAAGTGAGAGATTATGTCAATAAATTGGCGAGAAAAATGGCGAATGAGCAAGGAGTGGTAATGGAGGGGAGAGATATTACGGGAGTGGTGCTCCCAGATGCTAACTTAAAGATTTATATGGATGCAGATCCGATGGAGAGGACTGCAAGGAGACATAGAGAGCTAATGTCTAGGGGAGAAGATGTTTCACTTGATGTTGTATATCGTGAATTGGTAGAGCGAGATCAAAGAGATATGCAAAAAAATCTTAAGAAAGTCCCTGGAGTGTGGGTACTGGATACAACGGGGATGGGCATAGATCAGGTAGCTGATGTCATTGTGGCAAAAGTGGAGGAGATGAAATGAGGCAAAAGAGGGATGAAGTCGAAGAGGTAGACCAAAAAATACTAAAGCAAAAGGAGAGTAGGGAAAAAAGGAGAACTGCAAAGCAAAAGGATAAAGTGGCTAGGTGGGGAGGAATAATCTTACTGGGACTCATTATGTTTGTTGGATTTTTGTTGTGGATATCTGGGGAGATGAAACAAGGTCCCACTTCTATCTTGAAGTAGAGTCAGCAGTAGGCAAGAGAGTCCCGTTCAATTCTGCGCAGTTTATTTTGGGGGCTGTGCCCTTGACGAAGTATTCGTACCTAGGTTTTTCGGTGCAAGAGAGGTTAACTGCAATCATATTAGATGGAACTGAGAATGGTAGAGGAGGATGGTCTTTGACTAGTGATTTCATGGTGCGGGCCCAGATGGGTGAGGCACCGGTGATACCAGAGGCCACAGATGACATGGAGGAGTTGTCGTTGTTGCCTACCCAAGTAGCGACTAGATAGTCTTGAGTATAACCAAAGGTCCAGTTGTCGCGGAGATCATTGGTAGTACCAGTTTTGACAGCGACGTTTTTGCCTGGCAAATTGAGCACGGAGCTGTACCCAAAAGCGGGAGCACGGGCTCCTGAATCGGAGAGAATTGAGTTGATCTGGTAGGCGACTGAGGGGGAGAGAACCTGAACACCCCGCGGGGAGTCTCCTCCCACCTTCGGTGTCCCGACTTGGCCTTTGGCCAGGTCTCCTGTTGAGGAGACTCCCCCAACAAGGTCAGACCCCTGGGAGTCTTTGACTGAGAGGATGGAGGTTAGTGGGACTTTGGTACCACCCCTGGCAAAGACGGAGTAAACGGAAGCCAAGTCAAGCATGGTGATTTCGCCACCGCCAAGGGTCAAGGAGAGTCCAAATCGTGTGGGATCATCCCAAGTAGTGATACCGAGGTTTCTGGCGAGGGTGATCATATTGGGCAAGCCGTAGGTGTTGAGAAGTTTGATGGCTGGGATATTGTAGGAACTAGCTAAAGCGGTGCGGAGTGTGACTTTGCCGTGGAAGCGACCATCGTAGTTTTTGGGGCAATAATTGGGTTGTCCAGTCAGAGTAAAACAGATGGGAGTATCGTCGATGGTAGTACTGGGGGTGGCGCCACTACTTAAAGCTAGAGCGTAGGTAATGGGCTTGATAGAGCTACCAGGTTGGCGAGATTGAAGAGTAATATTGACTTGGCCGTCGTGCTCTGAATCAAAGAAATTACGGGATCCGACCATCGCCAGAACCTCACCAGTTTTGGGATCTAAGATGAGTCCAGCTCCGTTTTGGACGTGAAGCTTGGTGAGAGTTGAAAGCTCTTGGTTGATTTCTGTTTGGAGAGTATTTTGAAGGTTTAAATCTAGAGTAGTAGTGACAGAGAGTCCGCCGCGCGCTACGACTGCTTCCCCGTATTCTTTAACTAAAAGATCTTTAACATACATGACAAAATGGGGAGCGCGGATACTGATTCCTTGGGGATGGAAGACCAGAGGGGTGGCAAGGGCGCTAACCTTTTCATCTTCGGTAATTGTATTTGTGGCCACCATATTCTCAAGTACTTGTTGCTGGCGAATTTTGCCAAGGTATGGGTTGGTACCAAAGGGGGAGAGGATGGTGGGGGAGATGGGGAGTCCGGCGAGCATGGCACTTTCGGCGAGGGTTAGGTCGCGTGCTGATTTGCCAAAGTATTGCCTGGCTGCTTCTTCGATGCCATAGGCGGTCCCACCATAGCCAACTTGATTCAAGTACATTTCAAGAATTTGGTCTTTAGTATATGCAGACTCTGCTTGAAGCGAGAGAATCAACTCTTTAATTTTGCGAATGAAAGTTTTCTCGGGAGAAAGGAGGGTATTTTTGACGAGTTGCTGAGTGATGGTAGAGCCTCCTTGGGTTGTACCCTTGGTTAGATTGTTGAAAGTTGCGCGGATAATTCCAAGGGGGTCTACGCCAAAGTGGTGGTAAAAGTTTTTGTCTTCGGCGGCGAGGGTGGCGTCTTTGAGATACTTGGGCAACTGATCAAGTTTGATGAGAGAGCGGTTTTCATCTTTGTAGATTTGGTAAAGTAGCTCACCACTGCGATCATAGATCTTGGTCGAGAGGGAGGGGGGGGAGTCAGTGAGGAGAGTGATGGAAGGTAGGTCACGGAGGATAAAATAATAAATATTAAAAGCAAAAAATATAAAAATAAAAACTAATAAAGTACCCATGAGGACTCTCCTGTCGCCTGCCGGCGAGCCCTTCTTGGCTTGCAGCCAGGAATTCCTTTTCAGGAAAGTCCTCCAGACACTGGCCTTGCGTTTGCGTGGTTTGGGATTGGGTAGTTTGAGAGAGGGAAACTTGATCAATTGAAGAAAAGTGGCAAGACTAACTACAACTATTGTGAACAGAAAAAAGGCTGGCTTACCAATTAATTCTAATACTTTAGTGAATGAAAGTGACTTAGTTTTTGCTTTGCGCCGCATGGCACATATTCTAATCCAGGCAAGTATCCAGATCAAGGCGCAATAAATGATTACTCTGTAAGAGTGTGGATTAGTGGCCAGACCCAAGAATTGTTGCCTTCGTAACCTAGAGCCCAAATAGCAATTCCACCCAAGCCAGCCGATTTGACGAACTCGAGCTTGAGTCGGATAGAGGTGGCATTTTCAAAATAGATTTGAGAAACCTTTCCACTACTGGTTGAGATGGCATAAGGAGTTAAAGAGTTGCGATCCCAGATCAGTTCTAGAGTTTTGTCATCGAGCATAGACTGGACGCGTTCGAGCGAGGCTACTGAACCTTTAGAATCTGTGGGGGAGTACTTGGAACTATCGAGTGTTTCCCATTCATAACCATAAAAAGGAATACCAAGTAAGATTTTATTGGCTGGAGTTACCTTGGTAATTTCGGCGATATTTTTGATGATGTCATGTTCAAACAAGTCTCCTGATCCACGCAGTGGTGAGTTGGGTCCGGCTGAGTTTGATCCTGGCATGGTGTAGTCATAGGTCATGACGACAAAGTAATCAGTATAGGGAGTAAGCTCTGCCAAATCCCAGAGCCTTGGACGAGAGACGGCTGAGGCATAGATACTAATAGTTAATAGTTGATGGTTCATAGTTGATAGTTTTGAGCGAAGTTCTTGGATAAAGAGAGTAAAGTCACCGCGAAGTTCGGCTGAGATGTCTCCAAGCGGTTCAAAGTCGATATTGACGCCTGCAGCATGACTCGTTTCTAGGGAAGATAAAATAGTAGTAATAGCTGCACGTCTCTTGATTGGCGAAGAGACAATCTCGGCTAAGGCAGACTGACTTTCTGGCATAAAAGTGATTAGGAGTGGTTTGGGGCCAGTGTCAATTTTCCCTGTAATAATCCGCTTGAAGTTGGTGTAGGTGGGATCTTCTTCGCGTGCGTTGACTTTGGTATACAAAGAACCGTTGCCGTTTAGGAGGAGATTGAAGTAGGCAAAATGTGTGATGCCGCTGAGCGATTCGGGAGAGAGTTTTTTCAGATTCCAGTAGGGAGCAAAACCAAGAACTACATAGTTTGTAGATGGTAGATGGTAGAGCGTAGATGGAACAGGAGATAGGGGTGACAAAAGCGTGGGAGAGGGAGAGAAAAAGGTCACATAAAGCGCTAGCACAACTAAAACGATACTCAAAAAATAGAGTACTTTTTTCATGGGGAGGGGATGGTGATAGCTGGCTCTTGATATCCTTCTGGATAGGCCTCACAGTCAATACAATAATCCTTGATAAAGGGATCGGAGGCAACTGTTTGTTCGCGTGGCTCGACATCGCCAAACTCGGCTTCGTTGTTGGGCGGGTGATGGGTAACTTTGTTGACAAATAGCTCACGCTTGGTGATCCCTGACTGCGTGGGGATCGTGTCTTTGATGAAGTATTCGTAGCGAGTATCGCAAGGACCTGCCTGCGCAGGCAGGTTGTCAGCGGTTGGAAGAGTGCCCGAGTTGCTGCAGACACTAGCTCCGATTATGCCTTCGGGACGGGTCAGTCCTTCTGTCTCGATATCGCGCAAGCCATACTTCATGATTTTTTGCCAGATAGGTGAAGCACCGGTCACACCCGAGGCTACATAACTCATAGGCGAGTTGTCGTTGTTGCCGACCCAGGTGGCCACAAGGAAGTTGGGGGTATAGCCGATGGTCCAGTTGTCTCTTTGGTTGTTGGTGGTACCAGTTTTGACGGAGACAGTCTTACCTGGCACATTTAACACTGAGTTGGTACCAAAGGCACCAGCGCGTGCATTGTTGTCGGAGAGGATATGTGAGATCAAGAACGAAGTATCCTCTGAGAGGACTTTTTCTCCGTTTCTTTTGCCATCTTGGGGGTTGTATTCTTCGAGGGTATTGCCAGAGCTATCTTCGACTTTGAGGATAGCGTGAAGGGGGACTTTGACACCCTCATTGGCAAATACGCCAAAGGAGACCGCCATGTCTGTCATCATGACTTCTCCTCCCCCTAAGGTGAGGGAAAGCCCATATTGGCTAGGATCTGTCCAAGTGGTGATGCCCATGCGGCGGGCGAAGCTGATAAAGCCCTCAACACTGTTGAGTGCTAATACTTTGACGGCGGGGATATTGAGAGAATTGCCTAGATCAAAGCGAATCTGGGTGAGTCCGCGAAAAGTATTATCGTAGTTTTTGGGACAGTAATTGGGCTGACCTACTACTTCAAAGCAGATAGGAGTGTCTAGAATCATGGTAGAGGGGGTGATGACTTTGGTTTCCAATCCGAGGGCATAGTTGAGAGGCTTGATAGATGACCCTGGTTGTCTGAGACGGGTGGTGACGTTAACTTTACCGTCAATATCT
>Ga0210028_1002634_pt1 | contig 14033 bp, 10 predicted proteins | sample CryGeymeta201513_FD_185468 | JGI IMG/M metagenome (GOLD analysis project Ga0210028, IMG submission 185468) | Groundwater microbial communities from Crystal Geyser aquifers in Utah, USA - Crystal Geyser metaG 2015-13 (SPAdes) (version 2) | ecosystem: Environmental > Aquatic > Deep subsurface >...
GGACACTTTCGGCGTGCGCTTCGCCAATAAAATGTAAGCAAATCGTTTTCCGCTTTGTTGGTACAGACCACACCATTTATCGGTTTCGGAAACTGATAGGCCTGCTATGTTGGCTTTTAGTTGCTCTACCAACTCGTAAAATAATTGTCTTGATGTATTTATTTTTTCCATATATCTCAATTTAACTTCTTATTTTTTCGGCAAGTTTGCTATTTAAAACTAAATCTTTTTTGTTGTGATAAGAAGTGCCAATAAATCTTTTTCTAAAATTGCTCAAGTCTTTCGTATATTCTAACCACAAAGCGGTTAGCTGATGCAAGTCGGCGTATTCGTAAGAGGTAACATAAGGCGGCGAGGTAACGATCAAACTAACGGAATTATTTTTAACGGGAATTGTCCGCGCGTCTGTGCAATAAACTTGACTTGGTATTTCCAAATGATTTTTTTCCTTTGATAATTCGTAAAATTGGGCATTCCCTCTTATCATCATTTTTATTTGTTTGTAGAAAGTTTGTATTGGGTCAGAGGATTTTTTGTTCATATCCCTTGTTGGCTTATTGCTTTTTTGTAGCCAAATAGAACAATTTTTCAAAATATTAGAAAATCCGCAAAAGAAAAAATCTCTAACATCTTGGTTTTTCAATCTTGAAATTTCAGCGAAGATAAAGGCAAGTTTTCTTTTTTCTTCGGGCTTAAACCAGTAATCAATTCTTTCATGCTCGGGTGCTTTTACTTTTAAATCTTTGTTGTATGTATCCAGCTTTGCTTTTAGTATGGTAAATGCTTTCTCGATTTTTTGGGGATCAATTGGAGTAATTTTTGCTTTGGTAATTAAAACAGCCACCGGGTTTATATCAACGCCAACTGACGGTCTTCCCATTACTTTTGATTCAACAAGCGTTGTTCCGCAACCGCCAAAAGGATCAACAATTAAATCTCCTTCTTTGGTGTATTTTTCCGCCAAGCGAGAAACTATTTGAGGAATAAATTTTGCGGGGTAGCGGTGGTATCCGTGAGTAATATAAGCAGTGTCTTTTCTAGTCTTATCAGCAAAAGACCACGAATAGTCAATTTTTATTTTTGAAAATATTGTTGCTACTTGGCTCATAATTATTTTTTGATTAAATCGTCCACCTTTACATCTATAAGCCTATCGGCAGTATACCATAGAGAAAAACCTTCATGCAATCTCCCTTTCTTTCTTCTCTTTTCTCTTCTTTCTTTGACAGAGGAATACAAAGGTGACCCGACGAACTCTTAAAATTTCCTGCGGTGGGATAGAGATTCGTCCCGCAATCCTGCGGGATCTTCGCTTTCTGCCTGTCGGCAGACGCTCCGAAACTCTAAAAACAGAACTTTTAAGAATATACGACTTATAAGCTGCGCCTTTTTACCCCGTAAGAAAGCGGAGGGAGTGAGATTCGAACTCACGATCCACTTGCGTAGATACCGCATTTCGAGTGCGGCCCATTCGACCGCTCTGGCATCCCTCCGCCTTTCTACGGGGCAGACCACTTTTACCCCGAGTTCATCTCGGGGCGGCCATTCCACCAAAATATTTTACCTAAGAATCAGGCATTATCTTAAAAGCCACCGGCTAAAAGATGTAAATTACCACGCCCAAGTAATTTAGCAAACCCCAGAGCCAAGGTTTAAAATTTTTCATCATAAAATTATTTTAAATTTTTACTTAGTTTTAAATCTAGATTAATCATACCCGCTAGCGCCACTAAGAGCCAAAACATCATTGCTAAATCATTCTTAAAATACGGCGCATCAACTAGGCCATGAATAATTATTACTATCATAGAACACATTAATCCTATAACTATAAATTTATTGCTCTTTTCCCCTTCCGAATTTCTAATTTCTAATTTCCAATTTCTAAATAAATTCACAAACCCCAAATATAAAAACTTTCCAATAATCCAAATAAATAATAATACTCCTGCTAGCCCTATCTCTGTCCAAAAATTTAAAAAAATATTATGCGGATAAAGATAAATTTCTAATGGTTGCCAATTTTTTTGTCTAAACTCCGCGCTTGCCAGGATTTTATCAAGCCACCTTGGATCGCGGTAATCTTCTAGAAAAACCCCTGTCTGATGATAAGGCGCAACTGCCTGCTGGTAATTAGCCAGCCCAGCACCGGATATAATTCGACCGTCAAGAAGCATTTTCTTTGCTTCTTGCCAGCCGGCCCGCCTAATTTGATATGATTTGCTATAGATGGTTTTATCTAAAACATAATTGCGGCACGACTGGCAAACCGAAATGCCAATGATCGCGGCTAGAACAAAAAATATTATTCCCCACTTTACTCTTTTCCTGCCAGCTAAAAAGAAAAAAACAACCACACCAATTGCTACTCCCGCCAACGCCCCCTTTGATTTAGCAAAATAAATTGCCAGCAGAGATAAAATTATAGTTAAAGTTACTATTATGATATTAAAAATATTATATTGATACTGTTTTGGAATTTGAAATTTGGAATTTGTTTGGAAATTGGAAATTGGAAATTGGAAATTGGAATTTTTAAATTGCGTTCTGCTTTTTTCTACTAAATAACCTATTAGCAATAATATAATTGGCCCTAAAAATAATCCTACTGCATTAGGGTAGCCAAAAAAAGAAACCACCCGGCGCGTTGCTAGGGCCTGCCACAAGAGATTATCAATTAATTGTCCGGTGATTTTCTGGTAAATCGCCAATAGCGAAACTACAAGCGCCGACACTGCCAGCGCCAAAAATACTTTCTTCCTGCCCTCATTGCCCCTGAAAATATTAAAAATTAAGATATAAAATAAAATCGGCTCAAAAAAATAAGCCTTCCAAATTCCTAAAGCGCTATTTGTAAAACCAGCAACAGCCACAGCCGCAAAAGAAATTATTAAAAGTAAAATTATTTCCCATTTAAACGGATAATCAACTTTGACTAAATTGTTATCTTTTTTAAATATTCGCTTTATCTTCGTTTTTAATTCGTGATAATTCGTGATAACCCAAACTAAAAATGCCAACCAAATCATCAATTCTAGCAAAGTCGCCGGCAAAGTTAAAACATTAAACCTGATTAAATAGCTTGGCAAGGCGATAATTATAAGCAGAACCGCCCAGTCCAGTCGAAGCTTGGCTAAAATTAAATAGAAAATAGCGAATAGAAAAATTAAAAAATTCATCATCTATAACAGAACTTGCGCGCTTAAAAAATATTTGTTAAGAATCAACCGCGTAAGTCCTGATCTATAATTAACTGACTAATAAATATAAGCCGATGCTAATTAGCATAATACCAATGATTTTTTGTATCATCACGCCGCTGCCCAATCTTTCTTTGAGTATCTGAGGGAATTTGGTTGATAGCAATAAAATGATCAAAAATAAAAATAAATACTGGATGCCCTGCAAAGCGTTGACCATAGCCACATTGCCTAAGCTAATCGCCCAATTAAGCATAATAAAAGCGGCGGCGGCCAATAATCTGATTAGAAAAAAGAAAAACAAATTTTTCGGCGTTTTCGTGCCTCGTTGCTGTTTAACCACCAACTGACGCCAAGGCGCGACTAATAAAATTAATAAAACGCCAATAAAGGAGCCAAGACGCGACCAGACAAAACTGCCGATAAAGGGCTGGCTGGCATAAATATATTTCATTAAGACATAATAAACAGCAAAAAACAGGGCGGAAATAACTGAATTAATCAACAGACGGCGCATCGGACGGTATTTGGCGTGGATCTCACCCAAAAAACTGCCGTAAATATTTTTAATTCTGGTAATTAGGCGCTGGTACAAATAAACTTTAGTCTGCTTAACGGAGATCAAAATGCCGCCAAAAATCAAAACAATAAAAGCCAAGAGATGCGAGTTATTCAAAGTTTCTCCCAGAAAAAAATAAGATAAGATAAAACTGAAAATCGGCACCAAAGCGCCGACAATCGGCACCACCCTGGTGGCTTCGCTCTGATGCAAAGCTTTATACCAAAAAACCAAAGTCGCTAAAAATAAAACACCAGCTGACAAATCAAGCAACAATTCACGCCAAGTTGGCAGCCAGGGCGCAAAAAACAATAATACTAAATTAAAAATGCTCCAAATACTGACATAAAAAGCGTAAGCAATGGATGAGTGGATTCTTTTGGACAACAAAAATTTATCAGCCACATAAACGCCGGCATTGATGAAATAAGCCGAAATAGCTAGAATTAACCACATAGAAGTGTGGGATTATTGGGATTTTTAGGATTATTGGGATTATTGGAAATAAACAATTTTTATCCTAAATATCTTAAAAATCCTAAATATCTCAAATATCTTAAATTAATATTCTGTTGTTTCTACAAATTTCACTGTATAATGCAACACTGGGTCTTGGGGTTCGTTTAAAAGTTCTTCTGTCCATGGTGTATAGACCGAATTTTGGCGCCCAGCCGTGCGCCCATTCAAAATTATCCAAAAGCGACCAATAAAGATAACCACGCACATCAGCGCCTTCGCTGATAGATCGATGAATATGTTTAAGGTGATCAACAATAAACTTTATTCTCTTCTTATCTGCAGCATCAGCAATGCCGTTCTCCATAACATAAATCGGCTTTTTAAAGCTAGTTAAGTATTTTATAACACAATAGATTCCTGCGGGATAAATCTCCCAACCCATATCATTAGTATAATAATTAAAATTGGCTTTAAATGGTGGCAACCAAGATAATCTTTGATGAAAATAATAATCAAAAGCGATAAAATCAATATAACTTCTTGTCTCATTTAAAAATTTGCGGTGGTGCCAATACCGAGCAATAATTACAATTAGCCAATCAAGCGGATTATATTTATTAGCCGGCTCAAAATAGTCAGTTAGCGAAGTAAAACTTACTTTACTTTGTGGTTGAATTTGCTGAATTTTTTTATAAGCCAATTTATGGGCTTTAACTAAATTTTTATAAGCCTTAATCAGGCCGATTAAATCACCGCGCCTAGCTGGCGGGAAATTCCCTCTAAGATAACCAAAGCCAAGATGCGCCATTGGTTCATTAAGCGTTATCCAAAAATCAACATCTTGCCCCAGTTTCTTGACAATCAGCTCAACATAGCGAATAAAATAATCAACCGCTTTTCGGTTAGCCCAGCCGCCTTGTTCAGCCAGCCAAATCGGATTAGTCCAATGCCACAAAGTTAAAATGACTTGCAGGTCTCTTTTTTTAGCTGCCCGTAAAACTTCTTTATAATGCTCAATTTCTGCCTGGTTAAATTTACCCTCCACTGGTTCAATTCTGGCCCATTCAACGCCTAAGCGAAAAGCGCCACAGCCTAATTTTTTAACTAAATCTAAATCTTCTTCATAACGATTATAAGAATCGCAAGCCTGACCGCAGATAAAATCTCTAGGGTTTAAATTTCTTAATTCTAAATTCTTAATTCTTAATTCGCTTTTTTCCCACTCGCTCCAATCATTGGTAATGCCGCCTTCAATTTGGTAAGCTGAGGTGGAAACGCCCCAAAGAAAACCTGAAGGAAATTTTAATATCTTTTGTTCCGCCATATTTTAATTAATAATTAATGCCATTTTCTGCTTAGTACTCCCGGGGGGAATCGAACCCTCATCGCGGCCTTAGAAGGGCCTTGTTCTATCCATTGAACTACGGGAGCCCAAAATAAAATTGCCAAAGACACTGGCAATGTCTTAATTTAACAAAAAAACCAGCTATTTGTCAACAAATCTCGTAACTCTAACTTGTAACTTACTTAACTAATTTTAAGTTGCGAGTTATGAGTTATAAGTTATAAGTTATGAGATCTCCTTCTGCCATGGAAAGCTTTGTGGACGTCGCGCAATTGCTGATCAGTGATGTGAGTGTAGACTTGAGTGGTAGTTATAGAAGAATGACCAAGCATTGCTTGGACACTCCTGATATCCGCTCCGTTTATTAGTAAATCAGTAGCATAACTATGGCGCAAGGTATGCGGCGTAACTTGCTTGGCAATGCCGGCAAGGCGTGCGTATTTTTGGACCAAACGCTGGACGCTCCGTGGTGTTAAACCAACATGATTCTGGCGGCCAGAAGCAGCCTTGTCATGGCTGACAAATAAATAGGGATTTATCTCATACCTTAACTTTAAATATTCTTCAATCGCTCGTTTGGCTTCATCTGATAAAAATACCACCCGCAGCTTTGCGCCTTTGCCGCGAACCGTAAACTCACCTTTTTTTAAATTAATATTTTCTATTTTTAATTTGCATAATTCAGAAACGCGCAGGCCGCTGGAAAAAAATAATTCCAAAATTGCCTTATCTCTTTTTTTTATAATTTCCGATGCCTCAATGTTGAGCGGCGCTGCTAGCATTCTTTCTAAATCGCTCCCTTCCAAAAAATCAACTTGCCGTTGCTCTTGTTTAGCTAGCTCAACCTTTTCCGGCTCAAGCGATTTAATATCTGTCTTAACTAAATATTTTAAAAATCCGCGCAAAGCGATTAAGTGATAGTTTTGGGTATTCTTTTTTAAATTTTTATCTTCGCCGCTAACTAAACGGTTAAGCCATAACCTGTATTTATGCACTATCTCTTTGGTTATCTTAGCTGGCGCTACTACGCCTTGCCCTTTGGTGTATTCTCTAAAACGGGATAGATAAAATCTATAATTATCCGTAGTTGCTTTTGCTAACCCCCTGTTAACCTCAAGATATTCTAAAAAATTTTTAATATATTTCTCCATAATTCGTAATTCGTAATTCTTAATTCTATTTTACGACACCTTGCCATTTTTTACAATTCGTGTTAATATTGCGTAGCAAGGACAAATAATTTGAGTTTAATTCTTAATTCTAAATTATTTAATGGTACCCTTTCTTGGTTAGAGTTTTGTCTCTCTGTCTCAGTTGGGGTGAAAGCAACAATGCTAGACAAAAAAACCAAACAAAAAGTCATTAGCAAATTCAAAATCCACGAGACTGACACTGGTTCATCTCAAGTGCAGATTGCTATTTTGACTGAAGAAATTAAAAAATTAACTGATCATCTTAAACTGCATAAGCATGACCACTCTTCCCGCCGCGGACTTTTAAAAAAGGTCTGCAAAAGAAGACGGCTCTTGAAGTATCTGCAAAAAGAAGATGAAAAATCTTTTAACGAGCTGGCTAAAAATTTGAAGCTGAAAATTGCCAAAAAAATGATTGAAGAAGAGCAGGAAAGATTGCGCCTAGAGCAAGAGTTATTAGCCAAACAGGAAATTAAAACTGAAGCAGCTGAAGAAGATAATGAAGAAAAAAAAGAAAAATAATAACAATACGAATTACAAATCTGACAGCTCCGCTGGCATCCCGCATTTTGCGGGATAATTGCAGAGCAATTACAAATTTACAAATACTTTATTCGCATTATTCGTATCATTCGCATTTACCCCATTAAATTCGGCTTTGCCGATGCGGAGCAATTTAACGGGGTGAATTCGTATATTAGCATTATATCTTTATATGATTAAACACAAAGAACAAAGAGTTGGCGTCTTAGTTGATGTTTCCAACATGTACCATAGCGCCAAAAATTTATATAAAAAACGAGTTAACTTTAAAGAAATTCTCAAAGATGCTGTGGCTGACCGGAAATTAATCCGCGCCACGGCTTATGTTATAAAAACTGAAACCGAGGAAGAATCGTACTTTTTTGAAGCCTTAAGCCAGCAGGGTTTTGAAGTAAGGATGAAGGACTTGCAAATATTTGCCGGTGGGGCCAAAAAAGCTGATTGGGATGTTGGCATCACAGTTGATGCTATAAAGCTGGCGCCCAAGCTTGATGTTGTTATTTTAGTAACAGGTGATGGCGACTATATGCCGTTAGTGAATTATCTGCAAAACACCACCGGCTGTCTGGTGGAAATAATGGCTTTCCGCCAAACCGCGTCTTCCAGATTAATTGAAGAAGCAGATGACTTTATAAATTTAAGTGAAGATAAAAAATATTTATTAAAATAATTAACGCTTGACCGATAGATACTTAGAGCTGTGAGCTATCACTCATAGTCTACAATTTATTGGCCAAGCAGGAGAATAAATAAGTACGTGAATTATAAAAATTAATCGGGTTAATCTTAAAAAGATTAACTGAACTCGAGTTATAAGTAATAAGTTATTAGTAATAAATTACTTATTACCCATAACTTATAACTCCAGGCAATTCGTATCCACGTATTTATTAAACAAAATTATGTCAAATGAACAAACGTTTACTACCGAGTGGCTTGGCCAAACCCTCACCATTAAAACCGGCAAACTTGCTAGACAAGCTGACGCTGCCGTAACCGTACAATACGGGGATACGTCTGTTTTGGCTACAGTCGTAGAAACCAAAGAAGAGCGCGAAGGCATTGATTTCTTCCCGCTAATGGTTGAATTTGAAGAACGGCTTTACGCCGCCGGCATTATCAAGGGCTCACGTTGGATTAAGCGTGAAGGCCGGCCGTCAGACGAAGCAATTTTAAGCGGACGCATGATTGACCGTTCCATTAGACCGCTTTTCGGTGCTGATTCCAAAAAAGATGTGCAGGTGATTATCACAGTTTTATCTGCGGACATGCAAAATGATTACGACATTGTCTCTTTAATCGCGGCCTCGGCTGCTTTGTCCATTGCCGGCTTGAACTGGCGTGGACCGATTTCGGGCGTCAGAGTGGGCCGAGTTGAAGGTAAATATATTTTCAATCCGACTTACGCTGAACGGGAAGCTAGCGACCTGGATTTAATCGTAGCCGGAACTGACAAAAAAATTGTTATGATTGAAGCTGGCGGCAGAGAAATTAAAGAAGCCAATATGCTGCTAGCCATCAAAGCTGGGCAAAACCAGCTCGCTGGCGCGTTAGACTTGATTAAAAAAGTACAAACCAACATTAAATTAGCCGAAAAAAAACAAACCAAAGAATTAGTCAGCCAAGATGAACTTGACAATGAGGCGGAAAAAGAAAAAATTTTTACGCTGGCTAAAAACTGGCTTAATAAAAATATCCCCGCGATTTTATTTGATAAAACCTATTATACTAAAGGTGAGCGTAAAGCCGCGGTCAGCGACATTAAAGACGGCTTAAACCAATATTTATTTGAACAAGGCGTAGGTAAAGATAAGCGGCATCAAGCCGTAAATTGCTTGGTTGACAAAACGGTTGAAGCCGAAGTAATGCGTGCAATTTTACAAGATAAAAAAAGAGTTGACGGCAGAAAATTGGATGAAATCCGAACTCTCACGGCCGAAGCCGGCATTTTGCCGCGCATTCATGGCTCCGGCCTGTTTAACCGCGGCGAAACCCAAGTCCTCTCTATCGTAACTTTGGGTGCGCCCGGACTGGAACAGTCTTTGGAAGGCCTTGAAGGTACAGGCACTAAGCGCTATATGCATCACTATAATTTCCTGCCTTTTTCCGTAGGCGAAGTCAAACCTTTGCGCACTGCTGGCCGTAGAGAAATCGGACATGGGGCTTTGGCAGAAAAAGCCATGCTACCCGTTTTACCGACCAAAGAAGAATTCCCTTATACCGTGCGTGTTGTCTCTGAAACTTTAGGTTCTAACGGCTCTTCGTCTATGGCTGCTACTTGCGGTTCCAGCTTAGCTCTAATGGATGCTGGCGTACCAATTAAAAAAGCCGTGGCCGGCATTGCTATGGGGCTAGCTTCCAATCCTGATATGAGCCAATGGGAAATTTTAACCGACATCCAAGACTTAGAAGACGGCGCTGGCGGCATGGATTTCAAAATAACCGGCACAGCCGACGGCATCACCACCATTCAGCTGGATACTAAAACTGACGGACTGACCGAGAAAATTATAGAAAAAACATTAAAGCAAGGCTTAAAAGCTAGATTAGAAATATTGGAAGTAATGAAGCAGGCCATTATTGCGCCGCGACTCGACCTGTCGCCTTATGCGCCGCGCATTACCAGTTTTCATATTGAGCCGGAAAGAATCAGGGAAGTTATCGGCAGCGGTGGTAAAATTATTAATGAAATTATTGCCGCTACCGGCGTTAGTATTGATATTGACGATGACGGTTTGGTCATGGTTTGCGGCACGGACACGGCCAAATGCGAAGAAGCCGTGGCTTGGATTAAAAATATTGTCCGTGAATTTAAACCCGGTGAAATTTTTACTGGCAAGGTTGTCCGGTTACTTGACTTTGGCGCTTTTGTGGAATTAACACCAGGTCATGATGGAATGATCCATATTAGTGAATTGGCACCTTATAGAATCGGCCAAATCAGCGACTTTATTAATGTCGGTGATGTGGTAACAGTAAAAATAAAAGAAATAGACGAGCAAGGCCGAATTAACTTAACTATGAAAGGATTGCCAGAGAATGAACATCTCTGGAAAGATGAAAAAGGTAAATCAGAAGGCTTTGCCAGCCCGCGCTTTGATAATTATTCCAGCGGACGTAGTCGATTTGGCAGTCGCGGAGGCTGGTCAAGAGACAACGGCAGTCGACGCGGCGGATTTAGAAGATAGACCCTTTTGTCATTCCCGCCCCGCAAGATGCGGGGGAATCCAGAAAGATAATATCACTCAATTACATAAAAAACACCCCTTTGCCAACTGGCGAATTAAGGGGTGTTTTTTGTTTATATAATTATTTTTTTCGCTTTTTAATTTCTTCCTTAACAGAATTTAAATTATCGCAAACAAATCCATACAAATCATCAAAAGTTTTTAAATAATCCGCGGGACTTACTTTCTCGTCTTTTTCTGGCAAGGATACCTGCAAAGAAGCGGTTTCCATTATATAAAGGTCATTCCCCTTTGCTTCTTTATAGCCAGAAAATAAGTTATTAATAACAAGAAGTTGTCCATTATTTTCTATTACACTTCTAACTGATTCATCCATGCCGCGTATATCCCAATCCATAAAATTTTTCAATCTTTTTCTTCTACCAATAGCATCTTTTGGCGGAGATGTCTTTGGTTTATTTTTTCGACCAGAACTCTCTATTTTACTCCTCTCGTTAATTCTATCTTTAAGCATAGGCCTTTTCTGACCAAAATCTATTGATGATATGGGAGCACCGGTTAACTCTTTCTCTCTTTTTTTCATTATCTCTGCGAAAATATCTCTATTCTTTTTTACCCTCTCTCTTTCCTCTTCTGTTGGTTCTTTTATTTCACGTCCAAGCAGTTCGTCAATATGAGGTTTTAAAATAATAAAAATTTTATCTTGCGTACTAATCCACTCGTCAGAATCTCTATTAGCTAAAATATTTATATTTGCCTAGATTTATTAACATTTTAAAATCACCAAGGAGCTCGGGGGCGGAGTTGGCGTCCCTGCTTACAGTAAGCAGACAAATCAATGTGATAGCCAATCGGAGCCCCCGAAACTTTTGCTTACTTTTGGTTACAAAAATAAGTCCCAGCGAAGCGCTGGCACGAACAATGGCGCTAAACAAAGGATGATTATAATAATAAATGTTCGTTATTTCTGGATGCCGGCTCGGAGGCCAGCATGACAAAAAGAAAAAAGTTAAACTTTGCCACAACTGATTAGACATACTATAATAGAACTATCTTTAACTTTATCTTGTCATTTGTGAGATTGCTTCGTCGCCCGCCTAAATTTTTGATTTTATCAAAAACTTAGGCGGGCTCCTCGCAATGACAGCCGACACATATGCTTAAACCAGAAATACGCAAAGATTATTTGTTAAATAAATATGTTATTATCACGCCCGGCCGCGCTAAACGGCCGCGCGACATTAAAGAACAAACTGTTATTACTCGAATGGCTAAATGCCCTTTTTGTCCGGAAAATATTAATTTTAAAGAAGTTACTGATAAAGTCGGCTCAACCGAAAATTGGCAGATGTTAAGTTTGAAAAATATTTTTTCAGCCGTCACTTTAAATAATCCAAAAGCTTATGGCGCGCAAGAAGTTATTGTGGAAACGCCAGACCACGCCAAAGAACTTTATAACTTACCGGAAAAAACAATTGAACAACTCCTGCGGCTATATGCCAAACGTACGCTGGCTATCAGCCAAAACAAAAAAATTGACTATATTTTGTGTTTCAAAAATCAAGGCTCAAAAGCCGGCGCTTCTATTGTTCATGCCCACTCACAAATTTTTGCCAGCCAAATCCTGCCACCAGAAATTGAAGAAGAATTATTGCTAGCCGAAGATTACAAAAGAAAAAATAAACGCTGTCCTTATTGCGACATTATTAAAAAAGAAATAAAATCACCGAGAAAAATCTTTACTGATAAATTTGTTAGTGCCTTTACGCCTTATGCCAGCCAATTCCATTATGAAGCCTGGATCTTTACCAAGCGCCATTTAGATAATATAACTAAGTTAAACGACCGGGAATTCGCCTCATTTGCCAAAGTACTGAAAAAAATCCTGATAAAACTGCATAATTTGGATTTATCTTTTAACTTTTTTCTGCATCAGGTAATTTCTAACCGCGACCAGCACTTTTATTTAAAAATTCAGCCGCGCGATAGCGTCTGGGCTGGAATTGAGCTTGGCTCTGGCTTGGTAATTAATTCTATCGCGCCAGAAAAAGCAGCTAAATATTACAGAAAATAATTGTGTAAAAATTGTGTAAAATAAGCTAATAATTATCCAAATTTTTGTAATATTAAATAAAAAAAGTGTAGAGACGCGCCATGGCGCGTCTCTACTTGACAATTTTAAAAATTTCCCCTAATATTACTAATACAATTATTCTTTAATCTTCTACAAATTATTGAATAACAACACTTAGCACAATTTGAAAACACATGAAAGGAAAAACAGTGATATTAAGCAAGCTTGATATCTCTGTTTTTTCTTTCATCAGAAATGCAACTTAACAATTTAAACATCTCGTAACCCGTAACCCATAACTCGTAACTCATTTAATTTTGAGTTATGAGCTGTGAGTTGCGAGTTGCGGGATATTTTAGTACTAACAGGCGCTAATTCAACTCGGTTGTCAGTATTCAGTTAGTGGTGGTCGGTTTTCAGTTATCGGTTTTAAAAACCGAATACTGATTACCAAAAACCAAGCACTGATTATGACAACCGAACTTCAATAAGTCCGTAAAAACGTAAACTAAATTTTTCGTTTTTACCATGGATAAAACCATGTAAATAAATTATTTGAGAGTTCAAATTTTATCGCAAGATAAAATTTGCCCAGTCGAATGACTGGGTGATTATGGCTTTTGCCCGGTCATTCGACCGGGCTCAAAAAGTCTCGATACTCTCGACTTTTTGAGAGTTTGATCCTGGCTCAGGATGAACGCTGGCGGCGTGTCTAAGGCATGCAAGTCGAATGCCGGAAGTCAGATTTCAGATTTCGGATGTCAGATTTCGGATTAGTCTAATTTCTGATATCCGATTTCCGAAATCTGAAATCTGACTTCCGGCATGGCAAACGGGAGCGTAACACATTGGTAACCTATCTCGAGGTCATGAATAAACCTGCGAAAGCGGGTCTAATACATGATGGAAGCGGGGGGACAAAAGTCATTCCCACTTAAAGCTCCGACGCCTCGAGAAGAGCCTATGTCCTATCAGCTAGTTGGTGAGGTAATGGCTCACCAAGGCAACGACGGGTAGCGGGTGTGAGAGCATGGCCCGCCTCACTGGGACTGAGACACTGCCCAGACTCCTACGGGAGGCTGCAGTCAAGAATATTCCTCAATGGCCGCAAGGCTGAAGGAGCGACGCCGCGTGCATGAAGAAGCCCTTCGGGGTGTAAAGTGCTTTTGTATAGGAAAAAGTCTGCGCTTTTTAGATGTTAATTTATTATTACTTTATTTAATAAAAATTAAACGAGTTATAAGTTATTGGTTATAGGTTATTAGTGAGATAAAAAATTTTATAACTTATAACATATAACCTATAACTCGTAATAAAATAAATATTTTTGAATGTAATTAACATTTAAAATGCGCAGATTGATGGTACTATACGAATAAGGGGCTGCTAAACTCGTGCCAGCAGCAGCGGTAATACGAGTGCCCCAAGCGTTATCCGGATTTATTGGGCGTAAAGCGTACGTAGGTGGTTTA
>Ga0210028_1002640_pt1 | contig 14013 bp, 9 predicted proteins | sample CryGeymeta201513_FD_185468 | JGI IMG/M metagenome (GOLD analysis project Ga0210028, IMG submission 185468) | Groundwater microbial communities from Crystal Geyser aquifers in Utah, USA - Crystal Geyser metaG 2015-13 (SPAdes) (version 2) | ecosystem: Environmental > Aquatic > Deep subsurface >...
GTTGGGTTTGTGTTTATGATGGCCAAAGCCAACCAACTTGCGAACAAATCGCTCCCTATAATTTTCCCAAAGACATGGTGCCGGAATGTTTGGATGAAAACGGCCAAGTCGTGGAACGCTAAACTACATCTTAATCTCAATACTCACTCCGGCTGGAAGATTGAGGTGCATTAAGGAATCAATCGTTCTTTCGGTGGGCTCCAGAATATCAATCAAGCGTTTGTGAGTTAAAAGCTGAAAATGTTCTTGAGAATCTTTATCGGTATGAGGGCTGGGGATAACGGCAATAATTTTCCTTTGGCTGGGCAAAGGAATCGGACCAACAACTTTAGCGCCGCTGGCTAAAGCAACTTCTAAAATTTTTTCGCAACTTTCATCGATAACTCGATGATCGTACGATTTTAAACGTACCCGAATTCTTCCCTTTGTCATTTTGAGTGTCTCTTGTTAAGCAATAACCTTTGAAATTACTCCGGCGCCAACCGTATGGCCGCCTTCACGGACAGCGAAGCGCTGACCTTCTTCCATCGCCACCGGCTGAATAAGCTTCGCCGTCATCTTGGCGCTGTCACCTGGCATGACCATTTCTACACCGGAAGGTAAGGTGACTTCACCGGTGACGTCAGTTGTCCGGACATAAAACTGGGGTCGATAACCAGTGAAGAACGGGGTATGACGGCCGCCTTCTTCCTTGGTGAGAATATAAACCTCAGCCTCAAATTGAGTGTGAGGGGTAATACTGCCGGGTTTAGCCAAAACCTGACCGCGCTCGACGTCATCCTTTTCAACTCCCCGCAAAAGAACACCGACATTATCGCCGGCTTGACCTTGATCTAAGGTCTTGCGGAACATCTCGACACCAGTCACAATCGTCTTTTTGGTATCGCGAAGACCAACGATTTCGATTTCGTCATTAACTTTAACGATGCCCCTTTCGATTCGACCAGTCACCACCGTCCCTCGACCCTTAATGGAAAAAACATCCTCAATGGACATTAAGAATGGTTTGTCCAGGGGTCTTTCTGGGGTGGGGATGTATTCATCAACCGCCTTCATTAAATCCAGAATGGCTTTTTTGGCGGTTTCGTCACCCTCAAGGGCTTTTAAGGCTGAACCACGAATAACCGGAATCTTGTCGCCTGGAAACTTGTATTTGGTTAAAAGTTCCCGGACTTCCATCTCAACCAAGTCAAGCAATTCCGGATCTTTGACCATGTCAACTTTGTTTAAGAAAACGACAATGGCCGGCACGTTCACCTGACGAGCCAAAAGAATATGTTCTCGAGTTTGTGGCATTGGCCCGTCATCAGCAGCCACGACTAAAATAGCGCCATCCATCTGGGCGGCGCCGGTAATCATGTTTTTAATATAGTCTTTATGTCCTGGACAATCGATATGGGCGTAATGACGATTAGCCGTCTCATATTCAATATGAGCAATATTAATCGTTACCCCTCTTTGCTTTTCCTCAGGAGCACTATCAATTTGGTCAAAGGAATAAAAAGAACCCCCGGCTCCAGCTTCAGCGAGAACTTTTGTAATCGCCGAAGTCAGCGTTGTTTTACCATGGTCAACGTGACCAATAGTCCCAATATTTAAATGGGGTTTGTTTCTTTGAAAAGTTGTTTTATCTGCCATATTTTACCTCCGTATAATTAATTTTAATAAAACTTTCTCTATTTTACAAGATTAACTTTCCTTTTTCAAGCCTTTCTTCTCAATAATCTTCTCGGTAATATTGCCGGGAATTTCTTCGTAATGGCTTGGCTCCATATAAAAAGTAGCCCTTCCCTGGCTTAAACTCCGCAAAATGGTGGCGTAACCGGAAAGTTCGGCTAAAGGAACCGTGGCGAGAATAATTTTGAGTTTGCCGCGGTCTTGAGTTTCCAGGATTTGGGCTCTCTTGCTTGATAAGTCACCGATAACATCACCCATAAATTCTTCTGGGGTGGTCACCTCTAATTTCATAATCGGCTCAATTAAAATCGGACTGGCTTCGCGCACGGCCTGCTGTAAAGCCATCGAGCCGGCAATCTTAAAGGCAATTTCCGAAGAATCAACCTCATGAAAGGTTCCATCATATAAAGCGACGTTCATATCCACTAGTGGATAACCGGCTAAAACACCTTTACTCATCGCTTCTTTAACTCCTTTTTCCACGGCCGGAATAAATTCCGAGGGAATCGTCCCGCCTTTAATCTCGTTTAAGAATTTATAGCCTTCACCTCTCCCAACAGGTTCAACCCGTAGCAAACAGTGACCATATTGACCGCGACCACCGGATTGACGGATGTATTTACCTTCAGCCTGAGCCACTTTTTTAATGGTTTCTTTATAAGCGACTTGCGGGCTACCGGTATTGGCTAAAACATTAAATTCTCTTTTTAAGCGGTCAACCAGAATTTCCAAATGCAACTCACCCATTCCAGCGATGGTTGTTTGCCCGGTTTCCTGATCATATTTAATCTTAAAGGTCGGATCTTCATCAGACAAAGCTTTCAGGGCATAGCTTAACTTCTCCTGATCAACCTTGGTTTTCGGTTCAATGGCTAAAGAAATAACTGGGTCAGGAAAGGAAATTGATTCTAAAATAATTGGTTTGTCTTTATCACAGAGAGTATCACCGGTGGTCGTTTCTTTTAAACCAATAACGGCGACAATTTCTCCGGCCTGGGCTTTTTCAATCGTTTCTTTCTGATTGGCGTGCATTAATAAAAGACGGGAAATTCTTTCTTTTTTCCGCTGAATGGTGTTAAAAACCTCTCCGCCAGAAACAAGAGTTCCGGAATAAAGCCGCAGATAAGTTAAACGGCCGACATGAGGATCGGTTTGAACCTTAAAAGCCAAAGCCGCTAGAGGTCCTTGAGGGTCATTGTGTCTTTCTTCTTCTTGCTGGGTTTCTGGATTTGTTCCTTTAACCGGAGGAATATCTAACGGCGAAGGTAGGAAATCAATCACGCCGTCAAGCAAAGGTTGAACGCCTTTGTTGCGCAAGGAAGAACCAGCGTAAGTCGGCACAATTTTCCCTAAAACAACACCCTGGCGTAAACCAATAATAATTTCTTCATCTTTAATTTCCTCGCCTTTAAGAAATTTATCAGTTAAATCTCCATCAAATTCCGCTGCCTGTTCAATTAATTTTTCCCGATATTTTTTAATTTTCTCCTGTAAATCAGTTGGAATTTCTTTTTCTTCGAATTTCTCTCCGGTTTTGTCTTTCTGGTCATCCCAAATTAAAGCCTTTTGATGAAGAATATCAACGACGCCGATAAAATCTTTTTCTTTGCCAATAGGGTAAGTAATTATTGCAGTTTTAGCTTCCAAACGATCTTCAATCATGCCGACTGTTTTTTCAAAATCAGCCCCAAGCTTGTCCATCTTGTTAATAAAGGCCAAACGGGGAACATGATAACGATCAGCCTGACGCCAAACGGTTTCCGACTGTGATTGAACACCCTCTTCAGCATCAAAAATAATAATGCCGCCATCTAAAACCCGCAAAGAACGTTCTACCTCAGCGGTAAAATCGACGTGACCAGGCGTATCAATGATATTAACCCGATGGTCGCGCCAAAAAGTTGTGGTGGCAGCGGAAACAATGGTGATGCCCCTTTCTCTTTCCTGAGCCATCCAATCCATTTGGGTCGTTCCCTCATCAATATCGCCGATTTTATAACTGCGACCAGTGTAAAACAAAACCCGTTCTGTGGTGGTGGTTTTCCCAGCATCAATATGGGCAATAATCCCAATATTCCGAACTTTTTCAATCGGAACAACTATTTTTTCGAAGTTTTTATTTTCACCTGCCATTTTTAAATCTAATTAAATTATAAACCTTTTTCAAGCATAAAAAACTGCTCCGTCCAAGAAGCAGTCGCTTCAAGTTTGATTTTAACAAAATTTTCTTTCTCAATCAAGATGGTATAATACTTTCAGCTTAATATGACTCCTTATTTAAAACTTCCTTTAATGAGGTGCCAAGGATTTAAAATCAATGAAGGTTGGTTTTATTCAGAAAAAGAAAAACAAATCCATGGCAGAGCAATTCATGGTGGCATCGATTTTCAAGCCAAAAGAGGAGAACCGGTTTATGCCGCCGCCGGCGGCTGGGCTATAAGTTCATACTATAACCGACCTATAAAAAATAAAGATGGCTCAATAAGGAGATACAGAGAAAAACCAATAACCACGGGTTTGGGTTATTTTGTCCAGATATATCATCCGGAAAATGGCAGATATACCCAATACGGACATTTAGAAAAAATTGCTGGAAAAATCCCTTTCGGCACACCACGAAAAAGAAAAGAAATTTATTATCCTTATGGGTATCAAGTGAAACCAGAAAGTATGAAAAATTCACACTATTTTGTTTGGATAAATCAGGGTGAATTGATCGGTTATGTGGGAGATAGCGGTCTTACTTGGGGTTATAAAGATTATCCCAAAAGACCGAGTCCTAAAAGGTATCCCTCCTGGGATGAAATTCATTTACATTTTGAAGAATTTAGTCGAAACAAAAAGGGGAGAAAAATTCAACAAAGAGACCCTTTTAATGTCTACAAAACTTTCGAATATTATCCTAAAAACATCCAACAAGTTTCAAAAAATACACTTTGGGAAGACTATTTTAAATTCACATAAATTTACCAGAGGTGGCGTAGCTATTCCACCCCTAAGGTGGAAGGCTTCCCTTTGTTACTCTACCATCTAAAATGGGCAAAAGCCTTATTGGCTTCGGCCATCTTATGGACATCTTGTTTCTTCTTGATGGCAGTACCGGTGTTGTTGTAGGCGTCTTGAATTTCTGCCGCTAATTTTTGCCAAAATTCACGATATTCCTTATTGGATTTTTTGTGAGCGGCCTGAATTAGCCAACGAATGGCCAAGGCTTCCCGACGATCAGCTCTAACCGACACCGGCACTTGATAAGCAGCGCCACCAATTCTTCTCGGCCTAACTTCCATCACTGGCTTCAGATTTTCTAGGGCGGTGGATAAAATCTCCAAAGGGCCTGCTTCCTTCACTTCGTCCTTATTTTTCCCCTTAACTAAAGCTTCAAGAGCTTTGTAAACTTGGTTTTGGGCAACTGTTTTTTTGCCGGAAAGCATGACTCGGTTAATTAAATGAGCCACCAAACGGCTTTGATAAAGCGGGTCAGGGGCAACAATTCTCTTTTTAATCTTCCCAATTCGAGACATCTTTTTTAAGTAGTCTGTGGGGCAGCTTCTTCAGTTTTAGCAGCTACCTTAGGGACTCCTCCTTCTTCGCGGGCACCATATTTTGAGCGGGCTTTGCGACGACCTTCAACACCGGCTAAATCAAATTTTCCTCTCACTAAATGATATTTCACTCCAGGTAAATCTTTAACCCGACCGCCCCTGACTAAAACAATGCCGTGTTCAGTTAAATTATGGCCTTCACCCTGAATATAGGCAGTCACTTCTTGTTTATTAGACAATTTTACTCTGGCGACTTTCCTTAGAGCCGAATTAGGTTTCTTCGGCACCATGGTTTTCACCAATAAAACCACCCCTCGTTTTTGAGGATTAACATTACTAATCATTCTTTGTTCACGAGCATTAAAACTCTTCCGCAAGGCGGTGGCTCGAATCTTTTTGCTAATTTTTTTGCGTCCTTTGCGCACCAGCTGATTAATCGTTGGCATGAAGATTAATTTTAACAGATTTTATCTTATCCTTCAATCCTAGCTCTTTCAGGGGTCACGGGGATTAACCGTCCAATAATCACATTTTCCTTAAGGCCAATTAATTTATCCTCCTTACCTTCTAACGAGGCTTCGGTTAAAATGTTGGTTGTTTCTTGAAAAGAAGCAGCGGAAAGCCAAGAATCTGTATATAAAGAGACTCTGGTTAAACCCAAAATAATCACTTGAGCCGTCGATGGCTCGCCACCTTCAGCTAAAACTCGGGCATTCTCTTCTTCAAATTTGGCTTTACTGATAAATTCTCCTGGGAGTAAAGTCGTATCGCCTGAAGTTTCTACCCGAACCTTATCGCTCATCCGTCGGACGATAACTTCAAAATGTTTATCATGAATGGGGATTCCCTGTGACTCATAAACACCCTGAAGCTCTTCAATCAAATATTCTTGAGCTGCCTGTAAACCACGGATTTGTAAAATATCTTTGATGTCTAAAACTCCGGCGGCCAATTGAATCCCGGTCCCAACCAATTGCCCATCCTCAATATTTAATTTGCTGGTTAAAGGAACCAGATATTCTTTCTCCTCAATCGGCTTACTGGTTGTTTTAACTCTGACTTTGTAGCCGTCTTCTGTTTCCACGATACTTGCCCTGCCGGAAATTTCCGCCAAAGGTGAAACTACTTTTGGCAATCTGGCTTCAAAGATTTCTTCCACTCTCGGCAAACCTTGGGTCACGTCAGAAACAACAATACCGCCAAAATGTTTTGTTCTCAGCGTCAACTGAGTCCCAGGCTCACCGATAGACTGCGCCGCCAAAACTCCCACCGGGCTACCGACTTCGGCCATCTTTTTGCTTCCTGTATCCCAACCATAACAGGCCGCACAAAGTCCATAATGCGATTCACAAGTTAACGGGGAACGAACCATAACCTCCAGCACATTGTGGCGTTCTAAAAGACCAATGTTTTCTTCGGTAATTAATTCGTCTTTCTTTAATAAAACTTTCTTTGTTTTGGGGTCAATGATCGGCGCTGCTAAAACTCGACCTTTAACTCTCTCAAAAAACTTCTCGGCTCTCTTTTTCCCCTTCTCACGACTGATTAAGAGACCATTTTTGGTCTTACAATCTTCTTCTCTTAAAATTAAATCATGGACAGCGTCAACTAAACGACGTGTCAGATAACCGGCATCAGAAGTTTTTAAAGCCGTGTCAGCTAAACCCTTGCGTGAACCACGCGCTGAAGTCACATATTCAAAAACAGAAAGCCCCTCTCGATAATTAGATTTAATCGGCAGTTCAACAATACGCCCCAACGGATCAACGACTAAGCCTTGCATCGCTGACAACTGCTTGACCTGATCCTTTGAAGTCCGTCCTAAACCCGCCTCAATAACTAAACGGATGCTGTTCTCTGGTTCAAACTGATGCCAAGTTAAATCAGCTAACTCGTCAGCCGTATCCCGCCAAATCTCTTGGACTAAACGCTTTTTTTCCTCCTCAGTAATTAAACCCTCGGCCAGATTATGCTCCAACTGATCGGCTTTTTTATTTGATTCCTTGACAAATTCTTCTTTATCCGGATAAAGTTTACAATCAAAAATTCCGACGGACAAACCTGACTGGGTGGAAAAATAAAAACCTAAGTCTTTCAAATCGTCAATTAATTTAACAATTCTTTCTTTGTCGAAAATTTGGATGGCCCTAGTAACTAAAGACTGAATTGTTCTTTGGCGGACATTATCATTAACAAAAGAAAGCTCATCTGGCAAAATTTCATTAAAAATAATCCGGCCAATGGTTGTTTCGATTAATTCTTTCCCAAGGTAAACCTTCATTGGCTGCCTTAATTCTAATTTTCCTTCCTGATAAGCTAAAATTGCCTCCTGTGGACTGATAAAAACCGTGGGGAATAACTCCAAACGGCTATCAATTGAAGTTAAATAATAACAACCTAAAGCCATTTCCTTGTCAGGAATAGCCACCGGAGAACCATCGGCGGGTTTCAAAAGATTATTGTCAGATCTTAAATATTGGGCCGCTTCTTCTTGAGACTTTTTTCCTAAAGGAACATGAACCGCCATTTGGTCTCCATCAAAATCGGCATTATAACCTTTACAAACGCAAGGGTGAATACGAATGGCATTTCCTTCAACTAAAATTGGGTAAAAAGCTTGAATTCCTAATTTATGCAAAGTTGGTGCCCGGTTAAGCAAAACTAAATGGTCTTTGGTAATTTTCTCTAAGATATCAAAAACTTCAGGTGGGCGATGTTCTAAGGTATATTTGGCACTTTTAACATTCGGGGCCATCCCCGATAGAATCAATTCTCTTAAAACAAAAGGTTTAAACATTTCTAAGGCCATTTCCTTCGGCAAACCACAATGAGTTAATTTCAACTCTGGACCAACGACAATTACAGAACGACCAGAATAGTCAACTCTTTTCCCTAAAAGGTTCTGACGAAAACGTCCTTGTTTTCCTCTTAAAATATCTGACAAGCAACGAGAAGGCTTAACTTGTCGGCGTAAACGTTGAATAGGACTTTTGGAGGCATCAATTAAACTGTCAACCGCTTCCTGTAACATTCGCTTCTCATTTCTTAAAATGATTTGTGGTGCCCCTAAATCAATTAAATGCTTCAAACGATTATTGCGGTTGATGATTCGGCGATAAAGATCGTTCAAATCGCTAGTCGCAAAACGACCTCCGGCCAGTTGGACCATCGGCCTCAAGTCAGGTGGAATTACTGGTAAAATTTGCAGAATCATCCAAGCAGGATTAACTTCCGCCTTTTTCATTCCTTCAATTAAAATCAGCCGTTTAGTGGCTTTGATATGACGAGCTCCGGTACTTTCTTTCACTTCCTGACGAAGTTCTACTAAAAGTTTTTCTAAATCAAGATTTTTAATAACTTCTAAAAGAACCTCTGCCCCCATACCAACCTTAAGAAAAGACAAACCACGCGCCGTTGCCAATCGAAAATACTCATCTTCTGTTAAAAGACTTAATTTCTTAATCCTTTGGGTTAAATCTAAAAGACTTTTACTCTCCTCTTGAGCTTTTTCCTGTTCTAAAATCAATTCATCTCTCAACCCTTGAATTTTTTGTTTAGCTCTCAACTTCAATTCTTCACAAGCTAGTAATTGTTGCTCTTTATTTTTGATTTTTTTCTTGGTTTGGCTGATTTCTTTTTCGGTTGTCTTCTCAATTTGTTTAATTTGTCTCTCTAGGTTTTTTTCTAAAACAGTGGCTTTTTCTTCTATTTCTTTTTCCATTTCTTTAACAATCTCTTTTTTCTTCTCCTTGTCAACTTCTATGACCAAATACTGGGCAAAGTAAATAACTGCTTCTAAATCACGCGGAGAAATATCCAAAAGTAAAGATAGCTTGGAAGGGGCACCTTTAAAATACCAAATATGAGCTACTGGCGAGGCTAAATTAATATGACCCATACGCTCACGACGAACCCGCGATTGTGTCACTTCAACACCGCAACGGTCACAAATAATGCCACGATAGCGAATTCTTTTATATTTACCGCAATAACATTCCCAATCTTTGGTTGGACCAAAAATGCGCTCACAAAATAAACCGTCTTTTTCTGGTTTTAGAGTCCGATAATTAATCGTTTCGGGCTTAATCACTTCCCCTTTTGACCAAGAAAGAACAGTCTCAGGAGAAGCTAATTTAATCTTCAAGCGAGAAAAATCAACAACTTTATCCATTTTTTAATTCTTTTGTTTTTAATTCCGTTTCCCCTATCTTTTGTTTCGGTTCTTCCTCACTAACCTGTGATTCAACTGCTCCTATTGGAATAATATCTAAAGATAAACTATTTAATTCTTTAACTAAGACTTTAAACGATTCTGGCACGGTTGACTCAGGAACTTCGACTCCTTTAACAATTGCCTCAAAAGTTTTAGCTCGTCCAACAACGTCATCGCTTTTAACGGTTAACATTTCCTGTAAGGTGTGAGCTGCCCGGTGAGCTTCTAAAGCCCACACTTCCATTTCACCTAGACGCTGACCCCCCATTTGAGCCTTACCGCCTAATGGTTGTTGTGTTACTAAAGAATAAGGGCCAGTGGAACGAGCGTGCACTTTATCTTCAACCATATGAACTAATTTAAGAATGTAAGCAATCCCCACTACCGTTTTCTCTTTAAACAATTCGCCAGTGCAACCATCACGCAAAGTAACTTTCCCGTCAATCGGTAAGTCTACTTTTTTTAGCTCGTTAATAATTTTATCTTCCTTAATCTTCTCAAAAACTGGAACAGCTAGTTTATAACCTAATTTGGAAGCTGCCCAACCTAAGTGGGCTTCAAACAACTGGCCCAAATTCATTCTCGCTAAAACCGATAAAGAAGAAATAACAATGTCTACCGGCGTCCCATCAGGTAAAAAGGGCATATCAGCTTCCAGAATAACTTTAGAAATCACCCCTTTATTGCCATGACGCCCAGCCACTTTATCACCAACCGTAATCTTTCTAATTTGAGCCACCCGAACAATCACCTTTTTAATCGCGCCGGCTTCTAACTCATCTCCTTTATCCCGATCTAAAATTTGCACATCAATAACCGTTCCCCCTTCACCGTGTGGAACTCTTAGGGAAGTATCTTTAACCTCTCTGGCTTTTTCCCCAAAAATAGCTCGTAATAAACGTTCTTCTGCTGTTAATTCAGTTTCACCTTTAGGGGCAATTTTCCCCACCAAGATGTCATTCGGTCCAACTTCACTACCGACAATAACAATACCGTCTTCAGCTAAATTAGCTAAATCGTTTTCTGAAACATTGGGAATATCGCGTGTTAATTCTTCTGGCCCAAGTTTTGTTTCTACGACTGAAGTTTCGTATTCTTCGATATTAATCGACGTTAAAATATCCTCTTTAACTAAGCGGTCGGAAACAACAATTGCATCTTCATAACCCAGACCCTTAAAAGAACAATAGGCAATAATAAGGTTACGACCTAAAGCCAATTCTCCCTTTTCACAAGAAGGCCCATCGATTAAAAGGTCACCGGCTTTAACTGTCTCGCCGACTTTAACCAGTGGTTTTTGAAGAAAACAAGTCCCATTAGGATTGGTACGCTTAAATTTAGCTAAAAAGTAAGTTTCTTCATTCCCTTTAATTTTAATTTTTTCTGTATCAAAAAGATTCTTTCTTTTACCGCCATTTTTAACCTTCAAAATAATTTTCTCGGCATCGACATAAATAACTTTACCATCATGACGGGCTCGAACTACCCGTTGCATCGCTTCGGCGATGGTGCTTTCCATGCCAGTCCCAATGATTGGAGACTCCGGCCTGACCAGAGGCACTGCTTGACACTGCATGTGAGTTCCCATTAAAGCTCGAGCCGGCATGTCATGAGCTAAAAAAGGAATTAATGAAGCTGAACTCCCGAAAACCTGTAGTGGACTTATCTCAATCAACTCAACCTTTTCTACTGGAGCTTCTAAAAGTTCTCCTCCAAATCTCATTGGCACCCAAGAATCAATTATAAAACCTCGTTCATCAATATTCACTCCAGCATGAGTGATATAAAATTTTTCTTCGTCATCGGCTGGTAAATAAACAACTTCATCTTTAACTTTCATTTTGATTTTGCCATCGGTTTTTACCGACTCAACTTTAAAATAAGGCGTTTCCAGAAAGCCATATTCGTTGACTCTGGCGTACAAAGTTAAATAGGTTACCAAACCGATATTGGGGCCTTCTGGTGTCCGGACTGGGCAAATACGACCATATTGTGAATGATGAATATCACGAATGGAAAAGGAAGCGCGCTCACGGGTAACCCCCCCAGAACCCATGACCGAAATTCTCCGTAAATTATCAATCTCTGAAAGGAGATTGGTCTGGTCTAAAATAGTCGAAAGCTGATTGCTACGGAAAAATTCATTAATGGCAGCGACTAGTAAACGGGCATTAATTAAACGCGAAGGTAAAATCTCTTCGTCGGGCGAAAAAAGACTCATTTTTTCCTTAATCGCTCTTTCTAATCTTAAAAAGCCTACCCTAAACGGACCCTCAATTAACTGCTCGCCAACTCTTTTTATCCGTCGGTTGGCCAAATGATCAATGTCATCAACTTTTCCTTCATTGTTTTGTAACTTAATTAAATATTGGATAATGGCAACTAAATCTTCCTTTTTCAAAATCCAATTTTCAGGTCCCTCATCTATATTTAAACCCAGACGTTTATTAATTCTGAAACGGCCAACCCCTCCCAGATTGTAACGCCTTCGGTTAAAAAACATATTTTCCACCAACTCTCGCGCGTTTTCTAAAACAACTGGCTCGCCTGGCCTTAATTTTTGGTAAAACTCAATCAAAGCTTCTTGGGTACTCTTGGTTGAATCTTTTTCTATTGTTGGTAGAAGAAAACCATTATTTTTTTTCTCGCCAGCAAAAACCTGTAAAATTTCTTCATCGGTAGAAAGACCAAAAATTCGCAATAAAGTTGTTATTGGAAATTTTCTTCGGCGATCAACTCGGACATTAATGACATTATTGCGGTTAACCATTATCTCCAACCAAGAACCATGAAGAGGCCTCACATCAGCTAAATAAAGCATGCGTCCAGAAGACCGATCAATCTCCCCAGAGAAAAAAACTCCCGGTGAACGGCTTAATTGATTAACAATCACTCTTTCTACCCCATTAATAATAAAAGTCCCCACATCAGTCATGTGGGGAATGTCGCCTAAGAAAACTTTTTGCTTCGTCTTCTTACCAGTTTTTTTATTTAAGAGTGTTGTTTCTACCTTCAATGGTCGATCATAAGTTAAGCCTTTATCAATGGCTTGAGTAATGGTATGACGTAGTTCACCAAAGGTTGGATTTTCTAAACGAAGTTCCCAATTTTTACCAGTAAAATCGACAATAGAAGAAATCTCTTCCAAAACTTGATGAACACCCTTGTCTAAAAACCATTGATAAGACTCTTGCTGTACTGCAAGTAAATCAAAAGGTGGTAAATTTTTATAAATTTTACCCCAGAAAATCCGCCCTGTTTTAGTTTTTAAGGAGGTCATTAATTTCTAGGACAACAATTAAGCGCGCTAAGCGCGCCTTACTTTAAAGATATATTTAAAAAATAACACAAAAAATAAACTTTGTCAACGAGTTGTATGGGTCACACACATTTGGGACTGATAACCCTCCGCAACTAAATAACCCAGCGGGCTTTTAAAGCCTAAAGCCTGATGGGGTCTTTCTAAATTATAGAATAACAGATATTCAGCCAGTTTGTCATTAAAGAGTTGAGGCTGATGGATTAAGTCTAGATTGGGGTTGAGGAACTCCTCTTGTAGGGTCCTCTGGTATCTTTCGACGACGCCATTGATTCTCGGACATCTGGGATAGATAAAGAAATGGGGAATGTTTTGTCTTTTGAGATAGGGCTCAAAGATTCCCAGGAACTCCAAGCCATTGTCGGTTTGAATTGATTTAATCTTTAAGGGATAAACCAGCTCGACTTTCTTAAAGAAATCCAAGGTGTTTTGGCTGTTGAGTTTGGGATAGGCTAAAGAAAGAGCAAACTTTAACTTAATATCAATGGCTGAATAAAGATAGCTTTTGACTCCCTCAATCATCTTCAAAACAGTATCCATCTGTAAATGGCCAAAATCAGTTGGTTTGGGAGAATACCTAACTCTTAATCTTTTAACTAGTTTTCTTGGCTTGGTCCAGCCAGAAGCAGGGTTGTGATAAACCCTGCCTTGTTTTTGGTAAAAGAAATGGTGTCTTTTAATGACCTTGCCAATGGTCGAAACCGAGATGGTTTCTATTCTCAGGTTAAAACAATATCTATCTAATAAAACCTTAATCTTCCTTTTGCCTAAACGGTAATGTTCTTCTCTCAATTTTTGAATGTATTCAATCACCCGGCTGTCAGTTGCCATTCTTCTGAGATGTCTTGGTCTAGTTGATTTGGGCCGAAGGCTGGAGATTTTTCCTTGATGATCAGCCAAGGTTTTCTGCCAGCGGTAAAGAGTGGTTTTAGAAACCTTAAAAGCCTTTCTAGTTGCTTCCAGGCCAAACTCTTTGAAGAAAGACAAAACCTCTAAGCGATAAGCCACAATCTGACTGTTTTTAGGTTGGGATGGAAAAAGATATGAATAGTTTTTCATCAAACTATCATACCCTTTAATCCGGAAAAAAAGATGATGTAATTTGGTTGGAACGCCTGTTTTCAATTTACTTGTTAGAGTCCCAAATGTATCGTAACCTATTCAGAATATAGAAATTAATTCTATAATATTGACATATTGACACTTGAGATTATCTCTGTTAGAATGAATCTTGTCGGTAGACAGCTTTTTATGATAATTCA
>Ga0210028_1002660_pt1 | contig 13926 bp, 9 predicted proteins | sample CryGeymeta201513_FD_185468 | JGI IMG/M metagenome (GOLD analysis project Ga0210028, IMG submission 185468) | Groundwater microbial communities from Crystal Geyser aquifers in Utah, USA - Crystal Geyser metaG 2015-13 (SPAdes) (version 2) | ecosystem: Environmental > Aquatic > Deep subsurface >...
ACTGAGCTAATTGCCCGCATTTTTATTTTACCATTTTTGCGTTTATAATAGAATATATAAATTATTAAGTGTTAAATGGGTAAGTGATTAAAATTTATGCAAAGTTTTGAATTTCTTTTTAATCCTGACTCCCCTTATGCAGTTTACGATACTTTTTGTTTTGAACCAGAAGACAAGAAAGAAAAGAAACTGGGAAATCTTTATATGGCCGGGGAATTAGAAAATTCCCTGCCTCAAAAGCGACATCTTTTATCTTCCCTCGCCGATATTATAAGGAAAGAATACTACAAAAACTTCGATGACTCCCCTGAAGAAAGTTTAAAAAAGAGTTTGGAAAAAGCAAATGAATTTCTATCATTTCAAGTAAAAAACAATAATGTTGACTGGTTAGGAAATCTTGATTTTGTTGTTCTTACCATTGATTCTTCTTGTTCCTTAAATCTTGCAAAGGTCGGTAATCTTAGAATTTTTATTTTAAGAAGTGATGAGATTTTAGACATGGGGCAAGCAGCAGGCCTACAAGAAATGGTTAGCCCCTCTAAAATTTTTCAAAACATTATTACTGGAAATTTAGACCAAGGAAATAAAATTTTAATAACGATTAAAGAAATTGCTGATTTACTTGAAAAAGAAAAGGTCTTAGAAGATTTGACAAAAGTTGAAGAGAAAGGAATCAAAAGAATTTTTAAGATAAATAGGAAGTTGTTTGAAAATCTTTTCGGCTTTTGCCTCATAATTAGTTTAACGTCCAAAAAAAGGAGGCTTTCAAGAATCTCTTTTTCTAAAATTCGTTTTCCTTTTTTAAGCACCCGAGCGATAGCGAGGGGCGGAGATGAACGCAGTTCATCGACTAGATTAATCCCTGAACTATCAAAAGAAAGACTTAAAAAAAGTTTAATTTCTATTCTAATTTTAGCAATTCTGCTTCTCTTGGGCTTTTTCCTTTTCAAGTAAAAAAGAGCAAATAAGTTATAATACTTGCTCTTTTTTATTCAGAGGGATTGCAAATCTTCTTTTTTAATTCCTCCCCTTCTCTTATCATGCTGTTTATTTTTTCTTCCATCCTTTGTTCTCGGACAATTTTTACTGAGAGATCTCCATGATCTCCATTTAGAAAATAATTTAAATCCTTTTTAAAACGTTTTAATCCCCTTTTCTCCTTTTCCAGATGAGCTAAAATAATCTGAGTTTTTTCTAAAAGTTCCTTACTCAATTTATCTTTACTTTTTTCTATTCCTTTTATTCTTTCCTTTATTTGCATTTGGAGAATTTTACTTGCTTTCTTTTTCTTTTTTTTCACAATTTTCTCCTCCTTTTTTATTAAAGAACATTTTTATTCCTCCTTTCAAGTCTTTGAAATCAAAACAGCGCTACTTTTAAAATAGCACTGTTTTAAAAATTGTAAAGCCCTAGTTACTTCAATTCAATTTTAGCTCCGGCCGCCTCAAATTTCTTTTTTATCTCCTCTGCCTCTTCCTTTTTAACATTCTCTTTAATCACTTGAGCCTCCTTTTCAGCGGCATCAACTAAATCTTTTGATTCCTTTAAGCCCTTACCAATAATATCTCTGACCACTTTTATTACCTCAATTTTCTTTTCCCCAACTCCGCTTAGCTCAATATTGAAGACTGATTTTTCCTCCTTGCCTACGTAAGCTTCAGCGGAGGCGGGAGCTGCTGGAGCAGTAACTACTTGTGGCGTGGCTGAAACGCCAAACTTCTTTTCTAAAATCTTAACCAGTTCTGCCAAATCAACAACTGGCATTTTTTCAATCTCCTCAACAAGTTTCTTAAACTTCTCTGGAATCTTAATTTTCTCTTTTTTTTCTTCCACCATATTTTTGGGTTAAATTAATTAACTATTGTTTGACCTTTTGACTTAAGACAAAAACAAAGTTTCTTAAATTTCCCTTCAAAACATTTGCAAAATTCGCTATTGGGGCATTTAAAACACCCACTAATCTTGCAAAAACTTCTTCTTTTGAAGGAAGTAAAGCTAAATCAATAACCTCCTGAATGGTTAAAAATTTGTATTCTTCGTTTTTAATTAGACCTCCTAAAATCTTCAGATTCTCATTTTCTTTGGAAAATTGATGAATAATTTTTGCCGGCCTGATTTCGTCCTTAAAACCGAAAACTAATGCCAATTCCCCCTCTATATTCTTGACCTTTTCTTTCAAAGAAATTTTTTCTTTTAGAGAAAAAATTCCCAAAGATTCAAAAACTAATCCTAATAATGTTTTTTTAGTTACCTTTAAAAGACAATCCGCTTCTTTGAGCTTATCTCTTAATTCAGAAAGTGCTTTCGCACCTAAACCTTGGAAATTAACAAAAACTACTGCTTTTTGATTCGTCAGGTTTTGTTTCAAATCTTCTATAATTTCTTTCTTTTGAATTTTTGTTTTTGGCATGTTAGAAATTGTTAGACAAAACCATTAAAAAAACTGTGGTTTCCCACAGACAACAGCTTAAATAATCCTGGGCAGGATTTAATTCTACCTGTGGCAGAAACCTGCTGTCTATGGAATAATAGTTAAGTATAATCAATTTCAAAAACTTGTCAATGCTTTAGCAATAGTTTCTCCAAATTTCCTGGCTACCTCGGGACCATTAGCCGTGACAATATTTCCATCTTCAACAACTTGGCTATCTTCATAAATTGCTCCTCCTTCTTTTAAAATCTTAACAGCCGACTTATCTAAAGGTGAAGACCAAACCGTGGCTTTTTTACCAGATAATACTCCGGCTCTGGCCAAAATAGCCGGACCTATGCAAATTGCTCCTAAAATCTTGTTTTTTAGAACTGTTTCTTTGGCTATCTTCCAGCAGGTCTCATCTTCTATATATTTCAGGGCCCCTGAACCTCCGATAAAAATTACGGCATCAAAATCATCAACCCTGACATTATTAAGCACCATATCGATATTTACCTCGCCTCCGTAACTCCCGATAGCCTTTCCTAATTCAGAACTTACAGTAGTTATTCTGTTTCCCCTGCCCGCTAAAACCTGCTTGGGAATAAAATACTCTTCGTCACGGAAGTCCTTAAAAGCAATAATCATCGCTACTTTTTTCCCCTGAGTTTCTTCTTTAACTTTAAATTCTACCTCGGGTTTTTGTTTTAAAACTTGATAAACCATAAGTCCAATTATTACTCCAATAATTATTATAACAAAAATTTGGACCTTTTTCATCTTAATCTGACAAATATTTCTCTCGGGCAATATTGTGTTTTTCTAAAGTTTCACTGAATATTGTCCCCTCATCTTCCGCCGAGCGTAGCGAGGCGGGAGATGAACGAAGTTCAGCGACCCAGGGTGATAGATAATACCAGAATTCACTACTTTCAGGATATATGGCGGCTAAGATACTGTCAAGACCTAAAAAATATGATATAAAGAAAGAAGAAGGTTATGGTAAGATTTAATTCTAAAATAATCGGGTTCATTTTGCTAGCAGGCTTTCTTTTAATAGCAAGCTATAATTCACAAAAACAGCTGCTGGCAACTTACAACCATCAAAACTCGATAGCGGTCCAGGATAGAAAAGGAGAAGAAATTTTTATTAAACCAAACCCAAAAGAACATTGGGCCAGATATTTAAATGAAATTCCTCCTCGATTTAAGGAACTTTTAATCAAAAAAGAAGATAAATACTTTTATTATCATTTTGGCTTTAATCCTTGGAGTACCTTTCAAGCTGCCAGAGGATATCTTGGCCTTGGTCCTAAAAGAGCTTCAAGCACAATTACCCAGCAATTAGTAAAGATTTTGTTAGAAAAAGAATTTGAGAGAGGTTTAAAAAATAAAATTATTGAATCTTTCTACGCTTTAAGCTTAGAGATTTTTCAAAGTAAGGAAACAATTTTAAAAATGTATGCAAATTCTATTTATTTTGGTAATCAAGCCCAAGGATTAACAGAGGCTAGCCAGCTTTATTTTGGTCTATCGCCGAATTTATTAAGTGATGGCCAAATTTTACAACTGCTAGCTACAATCAGTGGTCCTTCTGACAATAACCCTGCTAATCCCGAAAATGAAAAAATTACCCAATCTTTAGCTCAAAAATTGGGTTTAAATGGCCAAGACTTAGGTACAGTTGCTCCTTTTGCTGTAAAAGAAAATATTCAGGAATATTCTCATTTTAATGATACCTATTTTGAACTTAGTGCTTTTACTTTTCCCAAAGAATCTTTAATACAGAAAGTAACTTTAGATAAAGAGCTTACTGAAAAAATAAGAAAAATTGTTAAAAGAAATATAGAAGATTTAAAACCTAAAAATGCAAAAAACGGAGCGGTTGCAGTGATTAAACTACCAGAAAATGAATTGTTAGCTTTGATTGGTTCCCCAGATCCTCAGTCTTCTGAAACAGGTTATAAAATTAATATGTTAAATAAACCCCGGCCAATTGGCTCAACTGTCAAACCCTTTATATACCTTAAAGCGTTTGAAAAGGACTTAAGGCCCTATACTTTAGTAGATGATAGAGAGTATAAATATATTACAGCTATTGGTTTTCCTTTTTATCCTAAAAACTTTGACTATAAATATCGGGGAGAAGTAAGTCTGCATTATGCTTTAAGTAATAGTTTAAATGTTCCGACGGTAAAAGTTTTAGAATATATTGGATTAGAAGGTTTTTATAATTTTTTAGAAAAAGATTTAGAATTTGAATCTGTTCAAGATTTAGATAATTATCAATTAGGAATAGCCCTAGGAGTATTAGAAATGAGCTTACTAGACTTATCTAAGTATTTCACTATTTTCCCTAATGACGGAATTTTAAGGGAGCTTAAAATTTGCCAAAGCGATGGAAATTTATCTTTAGAGAAAAAAATTGCCAATCCAGAATACGTTCAATTAATAAATAGAATTTTAAATGATCGAAAAACAGGCATTGAGCAGTTTGGATTAAAAAGTGATTTCAATTTATTTCAGGAAAATTATGCACTTAAAACCGGAACCTCACGGGATTTTCATGACAGCTGGGTAATCGGCTATACCCCTGATTTTTTGGTTGGGGTATGGTTAGGAAATGCTGATAACACTCCAATGGAAGGAATTTCCGGTCAGGTTGGCGCAGGTAGAATATGGGCAGAAACCATGGAAGTGCTTTTAAATTCAGAATACAATAAAAAAACTCCTTTTGAATTTGATCTTTTGAAGGAGTTTTATGAAAAAGGGGTTGTTGAATACGGCTTGCCGGGCGATAATTACGAGAGTTATCTAAATGTCTTAAAAGAACGAGATTTAACTTTGATTTTACACCCCCACGACGGAGATGTTTTTCTCTTAGAAGAAAACACTAAAATAATTTTGGAAGCCAAGAAAATTGTAAAATGGTTTGCCGACGAAGAGTTTTTGGGCGAAGGCCAAGAATATATTTTTATTCCCCAAAAGGCCGGCCGATATCAAATAAAAGCCGGGGGCGCTGACGGCTTCCGGGAAATAGTCACTATTTATATAAATGAATGAAGATGTTAAAATAAAACCTTGCATTTGTATTATAAAAGAGAACTTGTATAATAGAAAGTGGGGTGAAGCTGGTCGATTCACTAATTTAATAAAATTCTAAAGATTATATTATGTGGTTTTGGGGAATATTAATTTTTATATTTGTTATTTTCGGATTAGGCGGCTTGCGAGTTATTAATCAATATGAAAAAGGTGTAATTCTTACTTTTGGGAAATATACTGGAACCTATAACCCGGGCCTGCGCTGGATTTTAATCGGTATCCAAAAAATGATGAAGGTAGACTTGAGGATTACCACCGTTGATATACCTCGCCAGGAAGCAATAACCAAAGATAATGTGCCAGTCGGCATAAACGCGGTTGTTTACTTTAAGGTAGTAAGGGCAGAAGACGCAGTTTTAAAAGTTGAAAATTATTCCTATGCGACTTCTCAATATGCTTTGGCTGCAATGCGAGATATTGTTGGCGGAGTTGAGCTTGACACCTTGCTTACTGAAAGAGAGAGAGTCGCTACGGACATTAAAAAGGTTGTTGATACAGAAACCGATCCTTGGGGGATTGATGTTACGGCAATAAAAATGCAAGATATTGAGTTACCAGCCGGGATGAAAAGGGCAATGGCTGCTCAAGCCGAAACCGAAAGAGAAAAAAGAGCCATTATTATTAAAGCCGAGGGGGAAGTAAGGGCGGCTGAGAATCTCCAAAAAGCAGCAGAAATTTTAGGCGCTGTGCCCGGCGGCCTATCTTTAAGAACCTTGGGAACTATAGAAAAACTACAGCCCGATCCTTCAAAAACCGTTATTTTTGCTCTACCAGTAGAAGTCTTGGAAGGCTTGAAGTCTCTATCTGAAGCCAGAAAAAAGAAAGAATAACTATTATAGGAAGATAATTTTAAAAAACCCCTTTGTCTGCGGAGGGGTTTTGTTTTGGTAGGGTTTCATTATCTGATTTCTTTTAGGAATTCTTGGGCCAGTTTGGCGGTATCTACTGAGCTTGTGTAGAAAGATTTCCAGACTATCACAATGTCGGCATCGTTAAAAATTGCCCGCCGGGCTTCTTCGAAAGTATCTCCCCCAGCCACAGCAATCATAATATCGTAATCACTCTTAATTCTCTGAATTTCGTGGAAGGGAATCTCTTTTTCGGGATTAAAAGCTTCCTCGTCTACCCCTCGATGTAAAATTACAACCTCAGGGATTTTTTTCAATTGGCGTAAAACATTTAAGGGAAAATCAACATTCATCATATCAATCATGGCATCCAAACCATATTCTTCGCATTTCTCAATAAAAGCGTCCAGAGTTTCAATCGGGGCCTGGCCCAAAGCCGTGACGGCATTAGCTCCTCCCTGCCTAGCAATCTCTACCTCCCTTACTCCCCTATCCATACACTTTAGGTCAGCAATAATGTAGGGAGTGAAAGCAACCTCTTCTTTTTCTCCAAAACTCTCTTTTTTGATATTTGCTTGCTTTTTCGCTAAGGATTTTGTTAATAAATTTAACCACCAGGGGCCCTCCGTAGAGAGTTTAAAAGTTTCAAGCCCTACCCCCGAACCAAAAACTCTTCCTTCCCAGTAAGATCTTATTGCTCTAATACCCCTGGCTCCGTAGGCCTTTATTAAAGGGGTGCCAGCTTCAATAATAATTCTTTTATCCAGAGGAATGCAGCTGACAATACTCTGGGCCTCATTTAGGGTGCTGTTTAGGGCGATCTGAAGATAGTGTTGTTTTTTATCCAGCATATTGAACTTTTATTTAATCTCGAAATATCCCCCATTGGTTCGGCCGAAGTTTTCGGGGAAATACATTTCTGAAACTACTGCTGGTAAATGGGTAAATTTACCTCTAATTAAGGCTCTGACATAATAATCAAACTCGTACACCCCTGGGCCAAGATTTTCTTTAAACAAGAAAAGTTGATCATCACGAATTTCTTTAAAATCAGACCGGAAATCTCTCCCCTCTAACTCCCTTTCTTGTAATCTTAAGGATTTTTCTTCAGTAGCCAGTTCTAAATTAACGATTTCCATTCCAGCTGGAATATAATCTTCAACCATCACAAAATTTCTAGTAGCGGGTATAGTAATTTGCAAATGACCCCTTAAAACTTCTCCAACTTTGGCTTCCAAAAGAGGATTTTTATTTTCTTTGTCATCCAATTTATAAAATTCTCTAACAATACTAAATCCTTCGTCTCGGGGAGGAATTTGTTCTACTGACAGATAATACTTTAAAGAAAGGTCATAATAAAGATTGTTGGGAAGTTGGTTATGGTTGGTTTTTAAGAATTCAATGACATTATTTTTATTAAATTCCAAATCTTCCAATGAAACTTCTTTCCTGAACTGGTCTAAAATTGTTTCTGGATTGAAATCGAAACTGCCTTCGGTTTTGTCATTAATGAATAATTCTAAAGTGAAATTTGACTCAGTCTCTCTTTTCCATTGCAAGAAATCAGTAAAGGCATCAATCACTGTAATTGTGTTGTTGGTTGATCCCCAGGCACCGTCCTTTTTACGATTATTTAAAAGCCATCTTAAAACTTTATCTAAAATTGGGCTTTCTCTCCTATCAGCAACTGAAGCTTTCAAGTATAACGCCGTATTTTTAATTGGCGTTTCGTAATATCGCCAGATAATATTCTGGCCAGTTTCCAAAAAGGCACCACGAGAATCAATATCAATTCTGTTATCTAGAATTGTAAAGATCTTATTTTTCAAACTTGAACCAAACCCCCTGGTTAATAAATTGGCTAAATAAGCCAAAGAGGCATTGCTTATTTGTTCCCGAATAAATAAATCATCATTTACTATTTGGGTTATCTTTTGTTTCAGAAAGTAGTCACCCTCAAAACTGGGCAATCTAAATAAAGTATAGGAAGCTAAAATCAATCTGTTTTTATACTCATTTTCACTTTCATACGACCATCTACCTTTTCTTATCTCGCTGTTGATAAAACCGGCTGCCCGATTTAAACTATTTTGATTGATTCCAAATCCAGCCAAAGAGAGATTATGGAGTGTATCTACTATGTGTAAGGTCAAGTAAAAATCAGATTTTCCCCTCCTCCAGTAAGAAAATCCTCCATCTCCTCGCTGATTATTATAAAGTTCTGCTAATCCTATTTCGACTACTTCTTCTATAGTATATTCTCTATCTTGATATTTAATCTTTTCTAACTTAAATTTATCAGCTAGATTTGGCAAATTAAAGCCTCTTTGAACAATGGCAATTGCATTTAATCTACTGGCAATTTGTTCTGAGCAGCCGTAGGGAAATTTTAATAAGTAATTCAGAGCATCGGAAAGAAAAACGGCTAAAGTAGCGCTACTTTTTATAGAAAGATTGCCTTTGTCTTTAACTACGTTATCTGGGAGGAAAACATATTCTCTGCTAATTTCATCTGAAGTATAGTTTGCGGTGGCTGTAACCTCATAGGTATTATTTCTGGTAATATCAATGGACATTTCCACTGTATCTTCTAAGTCTTTGTTTTTAGCCGAAAGTACAAAGATATGTTCTCCGGTTTCAATTTGGCTGAGGGCCTGGACTTGGAAATAAACAGTATCAGTTTTGTCCCGAGCAATTGTAATCTTTTTTTCAGCTTTGTCGTCTTTTAATGCTAGAGTTTGGCTATCAAATTTTACCTCTAATTTTTGTTTTTTTTCACTCTGATTAAATATCTTAGCTCCGATGTAAAAAATATCTCCCGGTACCACAAATCGAGGCTTCAATGGTACCACCATTAACTCTTTTCTGGTAATAAACTCTTGATAATCAACTCCGAGTTTAGTATCTCTGGTCAGGCCTAATGTTTCTGTCTGCCAGGTAGTCAGATTATCTGGCAAAGTAAATTCAACTTGAGCTTTGCCCGATTCATCGGTTCTAACTACTGCCTGCCAAAAAGCAGTTTCTTTAAAAATGCCCCTCTTTTTCCGGGCTAATTCTTCTACCCCTCCTCCTCCTCCTTTAGTGGGAATTTCAACTTCTACAAGAATATCTTTTATATTGCTGAAAGTAGCAACAGTCAAAGGAAAGCCAGCGTAGAAAAATATTAAGGGATTCTTCTTTGGATTACCCTTCAAAGCCAAAACACTTAAATCAACTACTGCAACCGAGACTTCGGCCGGGACCGGTTTACCCTGATAATCTTTAGTTAATATGTCTAAGATTACTTGTTCGCCGGGTAAATAGTAATTTTTATTGGGCTTAACCTCTATCTCAAGTTCTTTTCTCTCGGTATTGATTTTAAATTCAACTTTGCCAAATTTAATTTCCGGCTTTTCAGATAATAAAAGAACTGAGACATAAACATTTGGCAGATATTCTTCTTTTATTCTGAAGCTGTATTCTGAGAGATTACCCTTAATTTCTTTAATTTGATAATCAAAAACCTTGCCCCGCTCAATGGAGATTAAAGCTTTGGCTCTTGAATAAGGGGACTTAATTATAATCTTTCCTTCTTCTCCCACATTTAAATCAGTTTTTTCGGTCTCAATTTCTAATTTGGTATCTGTGGTCGGTCTAATACTAACTTCTCTTTCGCCATAAACATAAAGATCGTAGGTGGTCCAAACTAAATTATTTCTTTGAGATTGGGCTGTAGCTTCTACTTCGTAACTTCCTTCCTCAGAGATTTTCAATTCTTGAATATAATTCCCCTTCTGGTCGGTATCAAATTTATATTCTTTAACTAATTCTCTTTTCTCTTCCCACTTGTAATGATAACCACCGTCGGCCCCCAATCTTTTACTGTAAATCCAGTTTATTTTATATAGATTCAAGGTAACATTCCTTACCTCGGTTTCTTCGCCTTGCGTATTAACCGATTTTACCCTGAGATTAGTTTTTTCATTTTTAGCTAAAAACGATTTATCGGCCCGCAATCCCAGATAAAATTCGCCAGCGTGAACAATAAAGGATTTCTGGGCAGAAATGCTCTGGCCCTGGGGATTTTTTACTGTTACATCAACAACAATAATTTTACTTTTTCTGTCTTCTTTATTTTTAAATAATTTCTCGAAATCAAATAGCTGAGAAATTTTTGCCTTGCCCTGAATATCAAGAGAGGTTCCCCCTCTTAAAATAAACTTTTCTCCATAAGGATGAGGAGGCCAATAATACCATCGAGTTCCGAAATTAAAGTATCCATCGGAATAGCGATCAAAATAATAATCTTGGCTCGAAATCGTGTAGGTTACCTCCCCACCCTCTAAAGGTACCCCGAAATAATAATTAGCTTCCACTTCTAAATGAACTTCGTCTTTAGAAAGATACTCCTCTTTATCGGTTTTGACTTTTACCTCAAAGGGAGCCGGAACATATTCTTGAACATCGAAATAGGCGCAACTAAATTCTTTTGCACAGATTCGATACATACCCAAAGGAGCTCCTCTATCTAAAATAAGTTTTGCCTCAAAAGTACCAAAATCATTGACCTCCAAATCTTTATTAAAAATTTCATCATTTTTAGAATTGAAAACCTTTAAATTAACCTTTTTATCCCGGTAAATTTCATAACTTCCATCATAACCTATCCTGTAAATGCCTTTAATAAAAACTTCTTGACTGGGTCGATAAATTGGTTTATCAGTATAGAGATAGATTTTTGAAGCCGAAAATGCCGAACTAACCCATTCCAATTTGCTCTCTTGACTAGGAATAACGGTGCTGTCTCCACCTTTGCTAATAATTGCCCCTTTTAAGTCGTGGATTACTTGGGTCCAGGCAAGACCCTGATTATCGGTAGTATAAGAACCAGCAGAAATTAACCGGAAAGATTCGCCTGGACTTTTTTTGTAAAGATCTATTGAAGCTCCAGAAACTGGTTCTAAGTTCGAAAGATCAGTTACCCAATAAAGATTATTAAGCTGGCTTAGATGTTCAGCCGTAAGTGGTTCCTCTGTTCCATAAGTTGCGTATTGAGGCAGAATTCTTTTCTCGGCCACAGCGAGATTGGTAACGGTCAAATAACTCCTCTCATAAATTCTGCGTTTCTCGCCCCATCTTTCTATATAATTTGGGTGATAAAAAGTTAAAATATAATGGCCGATGGGTTCTTTAAAATAATCTTGAATATCTACTTTAAAATAATTTTTAACCCAGTATCTTTCCGGCAATTCAATGTAGTCCCTAACTATTTTTTGACAATTAACTATGCTGCTAGGAGAATCATAATATTCAGGCTCTTGCTCAAGATAATAAAGAAAATCTAAGGCTTCCAACTTACAAATTTCTATATTTACATACTCCATATTTGTTGCCGCGTAGGTCAATCTGGTTTTTTGTGGCGAAGTAACATTATAAGGTCTTTGGAAATGATAAAAATTCAAATAATAACTGGGCATTTGGCCAGTAGTAAATTTAAGAGAATGGCTAAGTTTTTGGCCAAAAACATCTTCTAATTTAAATTCCAAAGAATAATCAGCCGAAGGCATTAATCCATACCAGATATTAGTACGAAATTCGCCTACCCCACACACAGTCCCCGAATACCAACGATCAATCCTATATGAATTTCCCCAAGAAGTTATCTCATAATCTAAATTTGCCTTAAAATAATCTCTGTAGTCTTCTTTGGCTGGAGCAGAAATCGGAGAATTACTACAAAAAATAAACTCGGTAAGACTTGCGCCACCCGCGTTATTACCCGGGGAAGTTTTTAAAATTTCAAATTCAGGATAAGAAACAATATATTTTCTAATCGACTCTTTATTGATAGTTAATCCATTATTATTAACAATCCTTTCAAAGTTAATCTCCAGCCTTTCTCCCAAACCAATCTCTTCACTTTGAAAGGTCATATAAATTCTTTCTTTGTCTGGAATTTTTTTACATTCTACATCTTTAGAAATTTTTAGCTCTTCATCTTTACATTTCTCTCCGTATCCAATATCCCTTAATTTTTGGGCTACTATTTTGCTTTTATTTAAGTCGATCTCTTCATAAAAATTAACCCAGAGTTTACCCTGGGGATCAAAAAAATCGGAGGTGGCATATTCAGTTCTTTCTGACTCAGCTGTAATCTCTTTAATAATGCTGGGTACATAGATATTAGCAACTCGGCTTTCATCTAAGATAATATCTCCCTCAGTAGGATAGGCTTTATTAATTCTTAAAGAATAACTATTTTCAAAATCCCAAAGTTTTTGTCTGCCAAATCGATCTTCTTTATTATAAATTTGGATTACTGATTGATTTAGATCTTCGGCTCCTGCCTGATCTTGACCAGAAGGCCATTTAATTCCAAACTGGTTAGATATTCTAGCAATTAAGTTATTAATATCTATACCCCCAAAGCTCCAAATTTTCTTTTCCTCGTATCCCCTTCTGCTTAATTCTTTACCTGTCTCAGGAGCATATTCAGCAATAAAAGGTATTTCTTTTCCGGTGGTGTTATTTCTTAAAGTTATTTCTCTTTTTGTTCTTTCCAAATCTACCGACTGATTAAAATAAATAGAAATGGGTTGATTGTAAACGGTCTCGCCTTGAGTTAAGTTAAGATACCTTAGTTTTCTCGTAATAAATTCGGTTTCTGCTCCTTTAACCTCTAAATTATCCATTGAAACCAAACCTGATTTTATTTTTACTTTATAATGCGAAGACCTTATTAATCTTTCTTTAGGAATAAACTGTAAATTTCTGGTAGTAATCCACTTAAATCTTCCTTCGGTGTAAGGAGTAATCTCTACTGGAACATCTTTTTCTTCCAAATAACCAAGAGTAGTTAAAGGTACCATTGGCCGATTAAAAATTATAGTAATTTCAGTATCTTCCGGAGTCTCTGAATTCTCTTTTGGAAAAACGGCAACAATTTCCGGATCTTCAACTGCCAGAAAATCACTCTTAACTAAACCACCATCGAGCAGAGTCAATTCAACTGAATAATAACGATTCAATTTTAACTTTTCATCGGGTTTAAAAAAAAGAAGGTTAGAGTTTTCAGTCAATGATGCTGCCAAAACGAAATTGAAAATTTTGCTAAAAGCATTTTTGCCTTCACTCAGCCACTTTCCCTTTATTTCAGGTTCAAATTTAATATTTTTTTGAGCAAAAACTTTATCAATACTCGGTGGCAGATTAATTTTAATTGCTGCTGATTGGGAAATTTTCTCTGGAACTAAGCGATAGGTTTGAGTATAGAGAGGAATTTTAGGTACTCTTCCTTGCCAAAAATAAAAGCCGAGAAAGAGCATTCCTATCAATAAGATTAGAAAGATGAAATTTCTCGGTTTTAAGAATTTTTTAATTCTATTTGTCATTATTTAATCTTACCTCAGATACTTTTCCTTAGCAATATTGTGTTTTTCTAAAGTTTCACTAAATATTGTCCCCTCATCTTCCGCCGAGCGTAGCGAGGCGGGAGATGAACGAAGTTCAGCGACCCAAGGTGATAGATAATACCAGAACTCACTACTTTCAGGATACATAGCCGCTAAGATACTGTCAAGT
>Ga0210028_1002691_pt1 | contig 13853 bp, 10 predicted proteins | sample CryGeymeta201513_FD_185468 | JGI IMG/M metagenome (GOLD analysis project Ga0210028, IMG submission 185468) | Groundwater microbial communities from Crystal Geyser aquifers in Utah, USA - Crystal Geyser metaG 2015-13 (SPAdes) (version 2) | ecosystem: Environmental > Aquatic > Deep subsurface >...
AAAAATATCGGCTCGAACCACATTTTACAAAACCGCCGATTGATTTTTTCGCCCAAAATTCCCTACAATTTGGTCGCCGAGCGAAGCGAGGCGAACCAAAACTCTTTGACTTTTCCTTTCTGGTGCGCCGTATAGGAATCGAACCTATAACCTTGTGGTTAAGAGCCACCTGCTCTGCCAATTGAGCTAACGGCGCATGTATTCGCCCTAATGACATCCGATTTACCTGCCATTGCCATTACCCCTGTCAGGACTCGAACCCGAAACTTTTGGTCCGAAGCCAAAAATGATATCCATTTCACCACAGGGGCAAAGGCAATGGCGGGCAGGAGCGTCACAAGAGCAAACAAAAAAACAGATATACCAAAAATTGGCCTCTCTTAATCTTGACGGATCAATAAAGCTAATCTATTTAAACTTCTCCTTCGCTTTTCTTTGGCTCATCTTCCTTCACTTCTTCTTTGGGCTCTCCGTCCGTTAATGAGGCAGACTCGGCCTTTTTCTTCAAGGCATCCTTTAAAGTTTTCCCTGCTCTGAATTTTGGCACAGTTACCGCTGGTACCTTGATATGTTCATTGGGTTTCTGCGGATTCACTCCGCCTCGAGCAGATCTAAACTTAGCCAGCCATGTACCAAAGCCAGTCAATGTTACCTCTTCGCCTTGCTGCAGCGAGCTGATTACTAATTCTTCAAACCCTTCCAACACTTTAGTCACATCCTTTTTATCCATCTGGAGCTTTTCAGCTAATTTTTCAATTAATCCAATTTTATTCATATTTAACCGTGTTAATTTATAAACACGTTTAATAGATATTGACCTTTAAAATCTACTACTAATATATCATTTATATCATTTTTGGCTATTTTTAGCAAACTATCTCGCGTATTCTTCCACTCTCATCTCGCGAATCACAGTCACTTTAATCTCACCCGGATATTTTAATTCCTCCTCAATCTTATTAGCCACCTCTCTGGCAATCTTTTTGGCATTCCAATCATCCACTGTTTCCGGCTGGACAAATACGCGCAGTTCACGGCCGGCCTGAATGGCATAACACTTTTCAACCCCGGTAATATTTTTAGCCGTTGCTTCCAAATCCTCAAGCCGCTGAACATATTGTTCATAAGTATCTTTTCTCGCCCCCGGCCTGGCCCCAGAAATTGCATCAGCAGTTTTGACAATCACCCCTTCTAATGTTTCCGGATGATCCATATGGTGTTCCAGTGAAATTTTGGCAATCTCATCCGGCAAACCGAATTTTTTCATAATATCATAACCAATTTCAGGGTGACCGCCTTTGACTTCATGGTCCACGGCTTTGCCAATATCATGGAGCAACCCGCCTTTGCGAGCGATGGTGACATCAGCTCCCAGCTGTTCTGCTAATAACCCTGATAAAAGCCCAACCTCTATTGAATGCTGCAAGACATTATGGCCATAACTTGTTCTAAATTTAAGCCTGCCCAAAATCTGCACCAATTTCGGATCTAAACCACCGACTCCCACCTGATACATTGCCTCCTCGCCAGCTTTTTTAATCTCTATGGCTAAATCTTTTTTAGCTGCCTCAATCGCCTCTTCAATCCTGCCTGGATGAATTCGGCCGTCAGCCATCAGTTTTTCCAGGGCAACTCTGGCTACCTGCCGTCTAATTGGACTAAAGCCAGATACCCAGATCGTGCCCGGCGTTTCATCAATTATGAGTTCTGTGCCGGTCAGCTGCTCAATCGTTTTAATATTTCTCCCTTCCTTGCCAATAATCCTGCCTTTCATCTCATCGTTTGGCAGTATGACTGTCGTCGTCGTTGTATCAGCGCTATGGCTGGTAGCACAGCGCTCAATTACGTCTGATAAAATTTGCTTGGCTTTTCCCTCAAGCTCCTCGCTATTCTCTTTTTCCAGCTTGCGCACTCTTTGATACAGCTCATCTTTGACCGCTGATTCAATATTTTTTATTAATACCTCCTTAGCTTCAGCTTGAGAGAGCTGTGATATCTTCTCCAGCTTTTCCATCCCTTTCTGTTTTATTGTTCGCAAATCCTCTTTTAAGACTTCCAAATTCTTCTCCTTTTCAGAAAGTTTATTTCTCTTATCTTCAAATTCCAAAAGTTTCTGGTCAAAAAGACTTTCTCTTTTTTCCAACCGTCTTTGGATATCCCGCAGTTCCCCCCTTCTTTTATCCTCTTCAAGCTTGGCTTTTTCCAAAATTTCAAGCGCCTTATTTTTCCCCTCGATGATAATTTCCCTTTGACTCTCTTTAGCCTCTGTAATTATCTTGTCAACTTTGGCCTCGGCGGTTTCTGCGTCGTGTCTTGCCATGGTACGTCTAAAAAAGTAACCAGCGGCAATGCCGGCACTTAGCACAAACAAAAATATTATGACTTCCATAGATCTTCCTTCTTTATTCTAAAGACAGGAAATTGAAGGTTGTGGATAAACAAAAAATTCTATCCACGAGTAAAATAGTAGTTCTAATAAGAACCCGAATATTAGTAGAAATATTAGCAGCTTGAAATCTCATCATAACCAAAAATTAACGAGCACCTGATCACTTTACTAATTACTTAATACCTTTCCTGCTCTAAAAAATTAAAAATTCGTAAATTATTTAATTAAAATAGCATAACCTTTTATTAAATACATATTATCATATATTATTTTTTTTGGCAAATAAATATATTTTGCCAATATTAGCCAAAAACGACATAGCAACTCTTTATTAACTTGATTTTTTCCTCTGCTGTGCTAACATTCTTATTAATAAATAATACGATTTGTTATTCATTATCAATTAACACGTTACTCTTGGTTCTTCCTATAACGGTAAAACTAGGTATAACGTGCCGGCAAACAAATATGCTAGACCCAAAGAAAAAAGCAGGCATTATTAAAAAATTTAAAACTCATAATGATGACACTGGCTCACCCCAAGTCCAAGTCGCAATTTTAACTGAAGAAATCAAAGAATTGAGCGAGCACCTAAAAAGCCATAAAAAAGACTTTTCTTCTAGACGCGGCTTATTTAGAAAAGTCAACCAAAGACGCAAACTTTTGCAATATTTAGCTAAAACGGAAGAAAAAGAATACGAGAAATTAGTGGAAAAACTCAAACTTAAGAAAAAAATTGAAATCCCAGGACTAACAGATAAAAAAGAAGAAGCGGTTGAAAAGGAACTGATTGACGAGGAAATCAACGTTGAAGAAAAAAAATCTACTGATAAGCCCAGCGATAAATAATTTTAAATATTATTAATTAACTATTTTGGCCACCAAACACTCAGGCTTATTTAAAGCTTGCAGTTTGGTGGTTAAAAACCACACTCTCTATGGAAAAAAATGTCCGTGAGTTTTCCACTCAAATTGGCGGGAAAACTCTCACTATCACTAGCGGCAAATTTGCCGCTCAGGCTAATGGCGCTTGCACCGTCCAATACGGCGGCACCGTTGTCCTCTCTACAGTCGTTCTTAGCCCCAACATCCGCGAAGGCCTTAACTACTTCCCCTTAATGGTAGATTTTGACGAAAAACTCTATGCCGCCGGCAAAATCAAAGGCTCTAGATTTATCAAGCGAGAAGGCAGAGCCAGCGATGAAGCAGTTATTTCCGGCCGCGTTATTGACCGCTCCATCCGCCCGCTTTTTCCCCAAACCATTAAAAATGACGTGCAGATTATTGTGACCGTCCTTTCTTTTGATAATGAAAATGATGCTGACGTGCTGGGCCTGATTGCCGCCTCTTGCGCCCTGTCTATTTCCAACATCCCTTGGCTAGGTCCGATTGCCGCAGTTAGAGTTGGCAGAATTAACAACGAGCTGGTTTTAAATCCCTCATACGAAGCCAGACAAAAAAGCGATCTTGATCTTTTTGTCGCTGCTAATGTTGAAAAAATTGTGATGATTGAAGCCAGCGCCAATGAAGCCAAAGAGGATGATATTTTAGCAGCCATTAAATTTGCCCAAAAACATAGTAGTAAAATAATTAAATTAATTGAAGAAATCACTGGCCAAGTCGGTCAGAAAAAAATTAATATTCAGCAAGAGCTCTCAACTGAAGAACTTGCCAGCCAGAAAAAAATTCATGACAAAGTCAACGCTTTTATGACAGCTGAAAGAATTGATTCAATTTTTAGTTATCAGACTAAAGAGGAATTGAAGAATAATATTGAAACTGCTAAAAACGAACTTGACATTCTCCTCAAGGCCGACAATGAAATCAGTAAAGATGAGCGTAAGATTGGCGTCACTTTGGTTGACGAATACATTGATAAAAAAATGCATGCCCTGATTTTAGAACAAGAAAAACGTCCTGACGGCCGCCAATTAAATGAAATCAGGCAGCTCTCGGCCGCAGTCGGAGTCCTGCCGCGCACCCATGGCTCCGGTCTTTTTGAACGCGGTGAAACGCAAGTTCTTTCAGTTGTTACTTTGGGCGCTCCCGGTGACGAGCAAACACTTGACACTATGGAGGAATCTGGCAAAAAGCGCTATATGCACCATTACAACTTTCCGCCATTTTCAGTGGGAGAAGTCGCGCCTTTAAGAGGCCCCAGCAGGCGCGATATCGGCCATGGCGCTCTGGCTGAAAAAGCGCTCCTGCCTATGATTCCAGACAAAGAAACTTTTCCTTATACCATCCGTGTCGTCTCCGAAGTGCTTTCCTCCAACGGCTCTTCGTCCCAAGCATCGGTTTGCGGTTCAACTCTCTCCCTAATGGATGCTGGCGTGCCGCTTAAAAAACCGGTTGCCGGCATTGCCATGGGCCTGATTGTTGACCCAAATGATGAAAAAAAATACAAAATTTTAACTGATATCCAAGGCCTGGAAGACCACTCCGGCGATATGGATTTTAAAATCGCCGGCACAAGCGATGGCATTACAGCCATTCAGATGGACACTAAAATTAATGGCCTGACAGATGATATGGTTAAAGACACTTTTGTTCAAGCCAAACGCGCCCGTTTAGAAATTCTGGGGGTGATGGCCAAAGCCATTGCCGAGCCGCGTCAAGAACTTTCGCCTTACGCGCCCAGAATTACCACTCTGCATATCAACCCGGAAAAAATCCGCGATGTTATCGGCCCGGGCGGCAAAATGATTAACAAAATTATTAATGAAACTGGCGTCAGCATTGATATTGAAGATGACGGCTCAGTCTTTATCACTTCCACCTCCGCTGAAGGAGCCGTTAAGGCCAAAGAATGGATTGAACTGCTGACCGAAGAAGCTGAAGTCGGCAAAATTTACCATGGCAAAGTCACCCGCCTGTTTGACTTTGGCGCCATGGTAGAATTTCTGCCCAAGCAAGAAGGCCTCATCCATATTTCTGAAATCGCTCCTTTCCACGTCAATACTCCTGAAGACATCGTTCACACCGGCGATGAACTGCCGGTTAAAGTAGTCGACATTGATGACCAGGGGCGTGTTAATTTATCCCTGAAACAAACTGATTTTGATTTTTCGCGCTTTAGCGCCCCAGCGCCCAGCAGAGGAGCCAGTCACTTTCGCCGCGATACTGACAAACCTAGTCATAACCGCCGACCCAACCAAGCTCATCATCGCTTTTAATTCTTTCTAATTTTATTACCGCTTTTTAATTTGAAAACCCCCCAACTTTGAAGTGGACCCCATTTAGTAGACTTTAAAACCATTTAAGTATTTTGGTTCAAGAGATGATCTCTGTATTGTACAGGGGTCATCTTTTTTATGTCCCATTGATACCTTTCATTGTTGTAGTAATTCATGTATGTATTTATCATATCATTTAATTCCTCAAAAGTCTTTGCTTGCTTGTAATCAACATCATCTTTTAAATGCCCAAAAAATGTTTCCATTGGCGAATTGTCTATACAGTTGCCTTTTCTGGACATTGATTGAACCAAATTCAATCTCTTAACTTTCTGGATATATTCAGGATTGGTGTAGTGAAATCCTTGGTCAGAATGGATGATTGATTTATTGGTTAATGTTTTAATACCCTTTAATGTCTCAACTGATTCTAATACAAAAGGCATGGATAAATTGTTAGATAATTCCCAACCAACAATCTCTTTGGTGGCAATATCCTTAATTACCTGCAGATAGGCTTTTCTACTATGTCCATAGTAGAGATATGTGATATCAGTACATAATACTTTTCTAGGTATATTCTGTTTAAAATTCCTGTCTAGGATATTGTTAAAAGTACGATGTTCTTTTGTTTTTTCATGATCATTTTGTATGGATTTTTTCTTCTAATTTTAGTGATTAGACGGTTTTCTCTCATAATCCTTTTAATCTTTTTATGATTCATAACCAGATCATAATCTGATTCCAGCCTCATTTTTATTGACCGCCAGCCTAATTTGCCTTTGCCTTTATCAAATATCTCTTTAATTATCAAGCAATCATCCTCATCTTTGTTTTTATCCCTTGCCAGCCATTTGTAGTAGCCGCTGGTTGAGACTCCGGCTATTTGACACAAACAGTTAATCTTGAATATTTGATTGCTGTCACGTACGTTCTTGATTACTTGATATCTTCTGCTTATGGCTTTTCTAATTTTTTCATTTTTTTTAAAAAATGGTTTTCTTCCTCCAGATAAGCTATCTTGGTTTCTAGATAGGCTATCTTTTCTTTATCATCTTTGTATTTGGTTTGAGATCGTCCTCCTTGACCTCCCCTATTCTCTTTGGTTAATTCTATCTCGCCTTTATGATTGTATATGCGCCTCCAATCTTTCAAACAATCTTTGACTCTACCTTTGCCAATCAACGTTAAATCAAATCCCGCTTCTTGGAAAATCATACTGGGGCCATATCCCTCATGGTAATACTTTCTAACAGCCTCTATCTTAAATTCCCCATTGTAGGTAATTGATTTAGGACTGCACTTATCAACATTTTTATTCTTTAATAGCTCTTTGATTTGTTCTTGGTTAAACATATATTTATTCTTTAGTTGATTATTTTTATTATATACATAAATCGTTCAATAAAAAAGTAGGCACTTATTAGTGTCTACTTTTTGGGTCCCAGTTCATTTTACGTCGGGGGGGTTTTAAAATTAAATAATACTATTATTTTCCTTTTGGTAATTTTTCCAATAAATTTGAAAACCTTAACAACTGGTCTTTTAATTCATTTATCTCATGGTCTATGCCCATACACTCCGTTGCTGTCAGATCATCTTTATTACGATTTATCAGTTCATTTATTCTCTCTTTTGTCTGTGTAATCTTTTTCTCCAGCTCTACCACCCTGTCTCCATCCAAAGAATTTTTATTCTGTGCAATATTTTTTTTCAGCTCTGCCACTCTGTCTCCAACTCCATCTAAAGGATTTTTATCAGGATTGTGGCCCCTTTCTGGGCTCGCGAATATACCGAATATACCTGGAAATATCATAATTTTTTACTTTAAATTAATTAGTAATGTTATGTAAATAGCAAAAAATAACATCAATAATACTGTCATCGCGAGCGACTCCCGACCTTGCGTCGGGAGGAGCGTCGCGATCCCGTGGCAAATAGTATTAGCTACGAGATTGCGCGACGTCGTCGCTTCGCTCCTCCTCGCAATGACAATAGGTAGATTGCGTTAGGTCAATTAATTAATCTCCTGCTTTTTTTCTTGTTTGTCTTCTGCTTTGTCTTCCTGCTTTTTCTCTTCTTCCAATTTATCTTCCACAATATCTATCTTCCAGCCGGTTAATTTGGCCGCCAGCCTGACATTCTGCCCTTCCTTGCCAATGGCTAAAGAAAGTTGATCCGCCGTCACATAAACCACTGCTTCTCTGCTCATATGCTCATCTTTTGCCTCATTTCCTTTTTTTCTATCCTTATTGCCCTTAATCTCTACTCGGATAATTTTTGCCGGCGCCAGAGCTTTAGCGATAAATTTAGTTGGCTCTTCCTGCCATTCAATAATATCAATTTTCTCCCCGCCAATTTCATTAATCACCGTTTGCACTCTTGTGCCGCGCTGCCCGACCGCTGAACCAATCGGATCAACATTATCTTCCTTGGATGCCACGGCGACTTTTGAACGGGAGCCAGCTTCTCGGGCAATGCTTTTTATCTGCACCGTGCCCGAGGCAATCTCCGGCACTTCAAGCTTGAATAATTTGCGCAAAATATCAGGGTGAATTCTGGATAAAATGACTTTCGGGCCGCGAGCAGATTCTTCCACGCTTTTTATATAAAACTTAAATCTGGCGCCTGGATTATACCTTTCACTTCTGATGCCTTCTTCCAGAGGCATAACTGCCGTGACATTGCCAAAATCCACCAGCACCATATTGCCTTCAACTCTCTGCACCGTGCCGGTTAAAAGATCACCGATTTTATCTTTATACTCATTTAAAATAATACTTCTTTCAGCTTCGCGGAGTTTCTGAATGACCACCTGTTTAGCGGTCTGCGCCGCCATCCTGCCAAAATCGCCTGCCAGCGGCAGTGGCTGCACCAATTCGTCTCCTATTTTAGTTCTTTTTTTAATCGCTTTCGCGTCAGCCAGGCCGATCATCGTCTTTGGATTAAACTTCTTCACTTCCCCAGCCTCATCGTCTTCCGCGACTTTTTCTTCAATCTCTCTCGTCTCCTCCGCCGGAATTGTCTCTCCCCTAGCTTCCATCTCCGCCTGCTTCATTTTTTCCTCTTTAATTCTTTCATATTCTTCTTTGAGCTCATCCTCCACCACTTCTTTAATGTCATAAACCTTAAAATTGCCAGTTTCCATGTCAAAATCAACCTTGATGTTTTGCAGCTTATTGCCAAAATCTTTGCGATAAGCCGCGGCCAAAGCCGATTCAATGGTTTCTATGACGGATGCCAAAGGTATTTTTTTGTCATTGCACACCTGTTGGATCGTTTGTGTTAATTCTGACGCCATCAAATTAAAAACTTATTAACAATTAAAGCTAGTTTATTAAACTAGCTTTAATGACAGTATACCAGTAAATTAAAAATTGGTCAAATTTTTTGGGTAAATTTTATCCCGGCCTTAAAAACTGAACTAGACAGCTACGGCTAATTTTTTAGCTATGTAAGGGGTCAAAGGCGGCTCAATGAGCAGGGTCAGAAGAATAACCCACATGCCAATCCCGAAAAGATAATCAGCATAAGGCAAGGTGGTGCCAATCATCACAATTAAAGCAGCGGGGATAACGCCAGTCTCTCTAATAAAACTCAGAAACAAAAGATCAGCGAAGTTTAATTTACTGTTTTTTTGAAAGATCCAAGGCCCTAAAGTGATAAAAACTACCAGCGGGCGAATAATAAAAATAAAAATAAAAGCAGCCGAGATGCCGATTAAAGAAGTCTTAAATAATACTTCCAGCGGCACGATACTACCGAGCAGAAGAAAAATAATAGGCTTGCCAAATGCTTGCACAAAATTTTCAAAAAAATCAACTATTTTTTTAGTATGTGTCTCTGCCTCAAAAAAAAGCCCTGTCAGAAAAGTGCCCAGGAAACCCGAACCGCCAAAAATCCCGCCCAAGGCAAAAACGCCTAAAGGTACGCTAAAATATAAGGCCGTATCAGTTCCTTCTTGAATTTCTTTTTGCTTGGAATGTTTGGTCCAATAATGAAGTGCTAAAAAACCCAAAAAACCACAAATCAGGCCAATGACTATTTCCCTGAAAAAACTAAAAACAGTGCCTTGTTGAGCTAAGCTAAAAAAATACTGGATGGGTTTTTGAGTGATTACCGCCCCGGTAATTGCGATCAAAATAAAACGGGTCAGAATAACTCCCACCACATCATTAGTGGCGCTTTCGCTGACCGCAATAAGTTTTAAATACGGCCTTTTAAACTTTAACTGCTCCAAAGAGGGAATAATGGCCGCCGGGTCAGTGGAAGATAAAATGGCGCTGACTAAAGCGATAGCCGCCGCTGGCACAAAAATATTCAGTTTATTAAATATCCAACTCAGACTAACGGCAAAAAACAACGCCGTTAAAATAGTGCCGATAAAGGACAGGCTGGCAATAACGCCAACCCATTTTTTGAAATAACGGAAAGAGATCTCCACCCCGCCGTCGAATAAAATGTAAGCGGCAATAAGTTCAATGGTCAAAGTTATGACCGAACCACTTTTTTCTAAAACAGCTAAAACTGGCTGCAATGCTATACCAAAAAAAATTGACCAGACAAAAGCAGGAATTTTGGTGGCTGGCGCCAAACGATTGATAAAAAAACTGAAGAAAAATAAAATAGCCAGCAAGCTATAAAAAATGCGATGAGAACTGGCAAGAAATTGGTTAATTTCTTGGGGAAAAATACGCAAAAAAATAGCCACAAAAAAAAGCCCACCGGCTAAAATAAGATAAGATAAAAAAATTTTTCCTCTTTTTTCAAAAGACATAATTTAAATATTACTCGTCATTACCTCATCTGTCCGCTTAAAAAAATTACCTGCCTCTAGTTTACTTTTTCTTGTTGGTTTTGTATTTCTTGTCTCGTTTGTTTAAGGCGAGCAAGTTCCCCGCTCACTCCTTCCGATCCTTCATTATAGAGGGTTCTTCTTAAATCTATATTTAACGGATAATTCCCAGAATTATTTTTACTCTTCTCCGTCTTTGCTTCTGGTTTTTGATCTAACTCTGCTTTTGGTTTTTCAGGTAAGCCCCAGTAATGTTTACTATGAGCATCTAGATTTTTTGTCATGTGTGCATCTAGCTTTTTGAATGCTTCTACTGCCCCTTTTCCAAATTTTACAATACGATTACCAACTCCTTTTTTGTCATACTCTTTTGTCATACTTGGCATTCCTTCTCTACTAAACATAAATTTATCTTTAATTAATAATTTTTAATAAATTTCCCTCCAAAACCTTTATAATCTCATTATATCAAATAATCCTATCTCTGTCAAATTTTTTTAGTCTTGTCATTGTTTCTCCGGATCGTGCTTTATTTTTTATCTTTTTCATCTGCCACTGTCCATGTTGAGTTTATTTGCTGGAAGTTTGATATTCTCTTATTCCCAGTATATATTGTTGACAATTATTAGCCAAACGCGAATTGTTTTAAAGGAGGCTGTTTCAGCTTTTATGTCTCCCACCTTATTGCTCTTCTATTTGTACTCTAATACCTTTATCCTTAACCACCCGACCGTCTTTGCCTGTCAAAACAGCGTAAAAATCATACTCGCCGGGCAAAGCTTCAGTCAGGAGCACCCCGGCTTCGGCGCTTTTGACCTCGCTATAACCAAGCCAGATTGATGAGCCGTCGCCTTTTTTCATATAAAAATCAACTTTGTTATACAGGCTGTAATTATTAATCCGCAGGCGCAGATTATAGGGCAACTGTTCCGCGTAAATTTTATCATTTTCAGCCGGCGTCAGCCAGACCACTGGCTCGGTATATTCGCTTGGCAAATTCAAATAAATTCTGATGCTTTTTTCCCGGCTGTTATCAATGTCGTCATAAGCTATCACCCGCAGCCATTTTTCGCCATTGCCAAAACCGCTTAACTCATAATTGACTAAATTAAACGGCCAGCGCGTCACCTTGGCTAAGAGCTGATTATCCAGGTAATACTCCAGCCGGCTGATAGCGCGCCTAGTGGTTACTGCAACTTCTACATTTAAATTTAAACTGTTAAATTGAGCGCCATCGCTTGGTGCGCGAATTTCCAAATTTGGTTTGTTCTCTTCAGTGTGAAGATCATCATAGGCCGTTGGCTGGGCGGCGCTTATTCCCAATTTATTTTCTGTTGCCCAGCGCTTGACCGCCGCTTCCCAATTCTCATATTGCGCATCGCTCTCCGGATGCTCTGGAATTGGCCCCAAAATGTTATTGACATTGACATAATGCAGAATGCAATGCACTTCCTGAAAATTTTTCTCTTCAATAAAGCTCGGCGGAGTCAGGGGCGTGGCCAATTTGCCTGAAGCCCGGTCAATCTGCGCCAGATTCGCCTGGCCAATCTGGCCATTAAGCATTGGCTTCTCCGGCAATTCTGCCGGCGCCGGCGCTTCAAAATTCTCTGCTGGCGTGCCGGCCAAAGCTTGTTTCATATATTCATGCCAAATCGGCGCCGCCACAATACTGCCGTCAGCCCCGCGTTTCATTTCCGCATTGTTGTTGTTGCCCACCCAGACGCCGGTCACTAAACTTGACGTGTAACCAATTGTCCAAGCATCCTTATAATCATTAGTTGTCCCTGTCTTGGCTGCCACCGGCCGGTCTGGCAAAGTCAGCTGGCTGCCAACGCCAAAGATATAAGCCCGGGCGCTGTCATCGCTTAAAATGCTGTTAATTTCTTTAGCCACCTGCGGCTCAAGCACTTCTTCACCAGCATTATCTGTTGCTTTAAATTCCTCCAAAACCTTGCCATTTTTATCCAACACTTGCAGGATGTATTGTAAATCATGCCTTTGGCCATTCTGGGCAAAAACGGCAAAAGCTTTGACGTGATCAACTAATTTTACCTCTCCGCCGCCGAGCACTAAAGATAGTCCGAATCTTGAACGGTCGCCCAAGGTTGTATAACCCATCTTCTCTGCCAAATTCAAAACATTTTCCACGCCGGTTAAATAAATTGTTTTAACCGCCGGAATATTCAAGGAACCGGCCAAAGCCTTCCTGATTGGCAGCGGCCCATGCTCTTTGTCGTCATAGTTGTGCGGCTCATACTCGCCCTCAATATCAGTTTTGAATTTTGTCACGACATCAAATAAAATCGTCTCGGGCGATAAGCCTTTTAGAAAACTAGCCGCGTAGACTACTGGCTTAAATGATGAACCGGGCTGCCTTGGCCGCATGGTCACATTAACCGCCCCGTCATATTCTTCATTAAAATAATCCCGCGAGCCCACCATGGCTAAGACTTCCCCTGTCCGGGCATCAATTGAAACCAGCGCCGCATTGTGCGCCCCATAATTCGCCTCATTTTTCTCCACTCCTTTTTTAAGCGCCTCTTCGGCCAGCTGCTGTTTATCCCAATCCAAACTGCTAATTACTTTCAGTCCTCCCTTTGCCACCACTTCCTCTCCGTATTTTTCAGCCAACAATTCCTTGAGATACAAAACATAATGAGGCGCTTTGATGCTCTGGGATAATTTTTTAAATTCCAGCTTTTTTTCTTTGACCGCCCCGGCTACTTCAGCGGTAATGTAACCGAGTTTTTCCATTTGGTCCAAAACAAAATGCTGGCGGTCCAATAACTCGTCCACGTGCGAGCCATAGGGCGAATAATATGTGGTTGCCTTAAGCATGGCCGCCAAGACCGCCCCTTCAGCCAAATCAAGCTGGCTGGCTGGCTGGCCAAAATAAGCCTGTGCGGCCGCCTCAATGCCGTAAGCCGTTGAACCATACGGCACCACATTAAAATACAGCTCTAAAATTTCATCTTTACTGAACTTTTTCTCCATCTGATAGGCAATGACCATTTCTTTTATTTTCCTGCGATACGTTTTTTCCGGACTTAAAAGCGCGTTTTTTACCAGCTGCTGCGTAATGGTTGAACCGCCTCTTGGCGGCCCAATGCCAAATACCTCATGCAAACCGACTTTAACTAACGCTGGAAAATCAAATCCGCGATGCGCATAAAACTGGTCATCTTCAACTGAAATTACTGCCCATTTAACATATTCCGGAATTTGGTCCAGAGGCACCCAAGTTTTATTAGTGTCTCCCGATAAATCATAGAGCACCACTTTGCCTGTGCGATCATAAATTTTTGTTGTTGATCCTTCGGTTGAAGCTAAAAATTCTTCCCTGGTTGGCACTTGCGAAGAATAATAGAAGAAAAGCAAACTAGTGATTACAATGATAAAAATAAAAACAAATATTGCCAGCTTCAACAGCGGTTTTAATATCTTTTGTTTCAAAACACTGCTCCCATCAGACCGGCCAAAATAGCCTGATCTT